>ERZ1370068.7578-contig-6489_pt1 | contig 148606 bp, 274 predicted proteins | sample MGYA00561227_ERZ1370068 | MGnify/ENA primary metagenome ERZ1370068 (study PRJEB38410, sample SAMEA6850437) | metagenome | study: Metagenomic assessment of the ecological functions of the soil: analysis of the soil microbiota associated with the... | reverse complement strand
AGTTACGTATTGCTGAGCAGGATTTGGCGACCCGGCCAGGCTGGAAAATATCTATGCGCTGGCAGCCTCGGGACGAGGCGAGCGTTTCATGAAGAAGCTTGGCTCGTTCCCGTCAAAGGCAGTCAGGGCGAGAGCGGATGGGCGAACCTCTATGTCGCACGGTTTGCCGCCGTGAGAGTTCGGATCGCTGAACCTCAGCCGGCGCCTAAAGAATAAAGCAGAACCGGAGATGTAAAGTGAACGGTGCGGACGACGCAATGAGCGGTGCGGACGACGTAATGAGGAGTGCGGACGACGTAATGAGTGGTGCGGATGCGACGTAATGAGCGGTGCGGACGACGTAATGAGCAGTGCGGACGACGTAATGAGCAGTGCGAACGGCGTAATGGCGTAGGCGGTGCGGACGGCGTAAGTGAGCGGTGCGGACGACGTAATGAGCAGTGCGGACGACGTAATGAGCGGTGCGGACGACGTAATGAGCGGTGCAGGCGCGACGTAATGAGCAGTGCGCGAACGGCGTAATGAGCGGTGCGGACGGCGTAATGAGCAGTGCGGACGACGTAATGAGCGGTGCGGACGACGTAATGAGCGTGCGGACGGCATAATGAGCGGTGCGGACGGCAGTAATGAGCGTACCGGACGGCGTAATGAGCGTACCGGACGGTGCAGAGCAAAGGCCGGCGCGGAGCTGGTGCTCCTCGCCGGCCTGGGTTAGTTCTAACAGTGCTTCAATTCTTACGGAGCCGAAGCTGGGGCTTCGCACCTGCGAGCAGAGCCACGGCTCCACCAGCAAGTCATCGCGAGCCGGTCCCACCAGGGATCACAATGCGCTGCGCACCGATGCCGCGAGAATTCACCGGGTAGTCGACGATTCTGGTCGTGTGTTTCTGCACATCGCCCGGTCGTCCGCGTTGTCCGGGTAGACGATCACGTAAGCAGTTGACGGTGGGATCGTTCTGCAAGCCGATGGCGAAATTGTCCAGGCGCGCCTTCTCGTCGTTGTAAGCAATCGCCGGAAACTCGTCAAACTTTCTGCACTCGACCGGCACTGGAAACTGGATTGTGCAGGTGGCGGAACAGTCGAGATTAGCCGCCCATTGAAAGCGTAGCGGTCACGGTTTGACCGGCCAGTCCGGTGGTATCAACGTGAATGGTGCCGGTTCCCTGACCAGTCGGTGATGCGGCACGGCGGAAACGGTCCAATGGTAGTCGAAGCCACATTGCCTGAGCCGCCGGTAACTGTGGACCGGAAGGTCAGCGGTTCGCCCAGGACAACTGGGTCAGGGCATTCGATAGCCACGTTCGGACAAGTCGGCGGCGGTGGCGGGCATCGATTCACTAAGACTGAGGTGGATGAAAACGCCTGGCAGGCTTCATCGCCGCTGCCGGTGTCGATGTCCACGTAAGCGCGGTAGTAGCCCGGCTGCAGTCCGGAAAGGTCCCAGTTGACCGTCGCGCCGTCGCCGGTGATGCGACCGCCGCTGGTGGTCCAGCGATAGGAAACGGGGTAGTTGGAGCTAACTCGAGCATTCAGGTGAACGATCGCAGAGCCAGTGTCGCACACCGTGATGACCCGGGGATCGGCCGTCAGATTAAGGTTTGGCGGCGTGAACCCCGTTGTCTCCACGTTCACTTTCTGCCCGTAGGCCACGGTGGCGAAGGCAAACAAACCTACCAGGGCAATTGGCAGGGACAATCCAATTAGGCGGCGCTCGTGTCTCAACATTTCCACTCCTTTGCGGCGTTCAGTTCTTCTGGGCCGGCGAAAGTCTAAGGTCCAATGGCCGACCGTCTCTAACGGAAGTAGCAGTTGATAGGAAAATAGAGGGAATGGCGCTGAATTTCCACAACCGCCGGCAAGATCAGGAGGCAGGCGGCAGCGGCAGGAGGCAGGAATGCAAGCCACGCGACGGGTCTCAGCGCCGGTCAGCACGAAAGCTCAACCGGATGTTTTTCAGTTCTCCTGCCGCCTGCTCCTGGCGCCTGCCCGTGATTGCTCGGCCGTTTGACTCACTCAGAGAATTCAAGTAGATAAGGGATCGCCCGAACATCTGCCCAAAGCACCTGGTTGAGTCCAAATCGATTAACCGCTAATGAAGCCGCCACCCAAAATTGCGCTTATCGTCGTCCTTCTGCTGGTTTTTGGTCAAGCCGCTTGTAAACGACAGCAGCCAACCACGGTCAACGCAAATTCATCAGCGCCGGGCAATCAAACTGCTGAGCAGGATCAAACCCAGGCGCGAGCTCTGCTGGAGGAAGGTAAGGAACTCTATCGTACCGACCAGGACGAAAAGGCAGTTGAGCTGTTCCAGCAAGCGATCAAATTGGATCCGGAACTGGCGGAGGCTTATTTTCGGCTTGGTCTGGCCTTACCGCCGTTGGCGGAAAGGACGGGAAGCTGAGGAAGTCTATAAGAAGGCGACTGAGAAGTATCAAGAAATATCTCGAGGACAACAGCAAAGACGCCGACGCCCATTACAACCTGGGCCAGGCCTACGCGGGACTGCATCTTTACAGCGAGGCGGTTAGGGAATACCGGCAGGCAACACGGCTAAAGATGACGATGCCGACATGTTCTACGACCTGGGAAGGGCGCTGACCGAAGCTGGCCGCAGTACGACGAAGCCGCCGCCGCTTTTTCGAAGGCGTTAGAGATTGACCCGGAAAATGCGCGCGCCGAGGAGGCGTTGGAAGAAGCTCGCGAGGGCGTGCAGCGGATCAAGGCGGGAAAGAAGCATCAGGAAGATCTTTTGAAGAAACAGAGAAGAAGACGAGCTAAAAGAACGCCATAACGGTGAATCACCGCAATCAAATGCGTCGCCGGGACCTTCCAAGTCAAATTCGAATTCGAAAGCAAGCACCAACTCAAAAGCCAAAACCTCAAGCGCACTCCCCTGAAGGTAGCGAACCGGGTTGATCGGTTTTGCTCAGACGAGGCGTCATTTGGCGCCAGCAGTAGCTCGACCTGAGGGAGGGCGTACACTGAGGACGAATCTGTACATGAAGTTGTGAGGAGTAAGCAAATGGCCACCTACACGCCGCCACCATATTTCCCGCAAAGCTCGCTGGCGCCGCCGGACAAGCATCGTTACCTGAAGTTCAAGCTGATGGTTGGCGGCCTGGCGCTGCTGCTGCTCTTGGTGCTCGGCTGGAATTGGCTGGGGAGTCTGGCATCTGCTGAAGTCGGCTCTTTAGAGTGAAAGCGAGCGCTGTGACAGACTTCTCAAAGTGAGGCTTGACCAACGTGCTCCGCGAATCCTGACAAGGCAGCAGACTGCCGTCCCTTTCGCCAGTCGTCCCGCGTGCGCCTGCGCTTGACAGTTTTGCCCGAACCCCTTATAGTCTCTCGTTTCGGACCAACAGTCTGAAGTCAACAAAGCAACGCTCGGTGGGTTCTGTCGGTGTGGAGGCGTTGCCCGGCTGGCAATTGCGGCAGTCGGTTTGACAATTATTGTGGCGTAAGTTGCTTGCGTCGTGTCGGCTTTTGCCGTTCGCTCCAGCGCAAGCACGCGTGAAATCCCGATGAGTCGAGTTCTCGTCTTAAATGCGACGCCACAGAAAAGTCGGCTTATGGGAAGCCATCATCCACACCCGCTCGCAAGGGCGAAGTCGGAACATCCCTAAACAGAAATACTTCAACAGGGCAGCTCGCCTGCGCTGACTGCCGGACAAGCGGGATACCGCGAAGGCATCCCCAGTGGAAATGCCACTAGTTCCGGAAAGAGGCAGGCAATGCCTTTTGCGCGCCAAAAACAGGCTCGCACTTTAGTCAATGAGGGAATACCAGTGCCGACGATAAATCAGCTTGTTCGCAAGGGCCGCCAGGCAGTCAAGTACAAGACCGCCAGCCCTGCGCTGCAGAGTTCGCCGCAGAAGCGTGGCGTTTGCACGCGTGCGTCTACACGCAAACGCCCAAGAAGCCAAACTCGGCGCTGCGCAAGGTGGCGCGTGTTCGTCTGACCAACGGGATCGAGGTTACGACCTATATCCCGGGTGTCGGCCACAATCTGCAGGAGCACTCGATCGTGTTGATTCGCGGCGGCCGCGTTAAGGATTTGCCCGGCGTGCGTTATCACGTTATTCGCGGCACCCTGGACTCGGTGGGCGTAGCCGATCGTAAGCAGGGCCGTTCGAAATATGGCGCCAAGCGACCTAAGGCAGCGGGTAAATAGAATTGATGCCAGGAGTGTTCCGAATGCGCGATTTCAGCGAAATCTGAATGAGCGACTATGCCAAGACGAAGAGTTGCAGAAAGACGAGAAGTTCTTCCCGATCCGATTTACAGCAGCCCGCTGGTGACGAAGTTTATCAACGGCGTCGATGTGGGGCGGCAAGAAGTCGATCGCCGAAGGCATTTTCTACGGCGCGATGCAGCAGATCGGCGGAGAAGACCGGCGAAGAGCCGCTCAAGGTTTTCAAGCGCGCCATCGACAACGCCAAGCCGACCGTCGAGGTTAAGTCGCGGCGCGTTGGTGGTTCGACGTATCAGGTGCCGATCGAGGTTCATCAGGAACGGCGCGGCGCCCTGGCGATTCGCTGGATTGTTTCCTATGCGCGCGGGCGCGGCGAAAAAACCATGACCGACCGGCTGGCCGGCGAGATTCTCGACGCGGCCAACAACCGCGGCAACTGCAGTCAAGAAGAAGGAAGATACGCACCGCATGGCGGATGCCAACAAGGCGTTTGCGCATTACAAGTTCTAAGGGCGGTGAAGAGTGAAAGGTAAATAGTAAATAGACGGCCCACGTCGAAGCGCTCAGACAGCGTGCGCTTACTGTTCACCATTCACTGTTTACCATTCACGGTTTGTTATGGCTAAGCAAGATCTAAATCTGATTTCAGGAATATCGGCATCATGGCCCACATCGATGCCGGGAAGACCACCACCACCGAACGAGTCCTCTATTACACGGGCATCACGCACAAGATTGGCGAGGTGCACGAGGGCACGGCGACGATGGACTGGATGGAGCAGGAGCAGGAGCGCGGTATCACCATTACCAGCGCCGCGACGACCTGTTTCTGGGAGCGGAACGGCGATCGATCATCGCATCAATATTATCGACACGCCGGGTCACGTCGACTTTCACGATGGAAGTTGAGCGTTCGCTGCGCGTGCTCGACGGCGCTGTCGCTGTGTTCGACGGTGTTGCGGGTGTTGAGCCGCAATCAGAAACCGTCTGGCGGCAGGCTGACAAGTATGGCGTGCCGCGAATTTGCTTCATTAACAAACTCGATCGCGCCGGCGCTTCGTTTGACCGTTCGTTTGAATCAATCATTACTCGCCTGGGCGCAAATCCCGTCGCGTTGCAGATCCCCATCGGCCTGGAAAGTCGATTTCAAGGGCGTTGTCGATCTCATCCTGATGAAGGCTCTGGTCTGGAACGATGAGAGCAAGGGTTCTGAGTACGAGACCGTTGATATCCCCGAAGACCTGAAGGAAGCCGCCAGCGCGGCCCGCGAGAAACTCGATCGAAGCGGTCGCGACGCGTCGACGACGGCTTGATGCACAAGTACATCGAAGGCGAGCAAATCACCGAGGACTGAAATCCGCAAAGCGCTCCGCCAGGGCACGCTGGAGTTGAAACTCGTTCCGGTCGTTACCGGGTCGGCGTTCAAGAACAAAGGCGTGCAGACGCTGCTCGACGCCGTGGTTGACTACTTGCCGTCGCCGCTTGATGTGCCGCCGGTTGAAGGCGTCAATCCGAAGAACCGGAGAGCCTGAGACCGCGCTGCCGATGCCAAGGCGCCGTTTGCCGGTCTGGTTTTCAAGATCATGGCTGACAAGCATCTGGGCCAGTTGTCGTTTGTGCGCATTTACAGCGGCACGATTCGGCGCGGGTTCCTACGCCTACAACCCGACGAAAGACTCCAAAGAACGCGTCGGCCGCCTGATGCGCATGCATGCCAACAAGCGCGAGGACATCGATGAGGCAAGCGCCGGCGAAATCATCGCCATCGGCGGCATGAAGCAGGTCACGACCGGCGACACGGTCTGTGACGACAACAAGCCAATCATTCTCGAGCGGATGGAATTTCCCGCGCCGGTTATTCGCGTCGCGGTTGAGCCGAAGACGCGACAGGATCAGGACAAACTGGGCGTGGCTCTGAACCGCCTGGCTCAGGAAGATCCTTCGTTCAATGTTTCGACGGACCAGGAGACCGGCCAGACCATCATCGCCGGCATGGGCGAGTTGCACCTCGAGATCATTGTCGATCGCATGAAGCGCGAGTTTGGCGTGGAAGCAAACGTCGGCAAGCCGCAGGTCGCGTATCGCGAGACGATCACGCAGGCCGGCGCCCGGCAAAGAAATCTACAAGAAGCAGACCGGCGGCCGTGGTCAGTTTGGACATGTCGAGATCGAGATCGAGCCGGCGCCGGGCGAAGGTTTTGTGTTTGAAAACAAAATCACGGGCGGCGCGATTCCGAAGGAATACATCAAGCCGGTCGAGCAGGGAATCAAGGACGCGATGGAGCGTGGTTTCCTGGCGGGTTACGAGCTGGTCGACATCAAAGTGCGCCTGGTTTACGGTAATTATCACGAGGTCGACTCGGACGAGCGCTCGTTCCACATTGCCGGGTCGCTCGCGTTTCAGGATGCAGTGCGAAAAGCCAAGCCCGTTCTGCTCGAGCCGATCATGCGCATCGAGGTGGTGACGCCTGACGAATACATGGGCGCGGTTAACGGCGACCTGATGCGCAGGCGCGGGCAGATCGAAAAAACCGAGCCGCGGCCCGGTGGCGCGCAGGTGATCACGTCATTCGTGCCGCTTTCAGAGATGTTTGGTTATACAACCGACCTGCGTTCGGCGACGCAGGGACGCGCGACCTCGACGATGCACTTTGAGCGCTACGAACAGGCGCCGAAGAGCGTCGCGGAAGAGATCATCGCGAAGGTTCAGGGAGTCGCTGCAAATAGCTCGATTGTTGTAGACGCGGGATTTGTCCCGCGATTAGAGGATAAAAGAGATGTCAAAGGAAAAATTCGACCGCAGTAAGCCGCACGTGAACATCGGGACGATCGGGCACGTGGACCACGGCAAGACGACCTTGACGGCAGCGATCACGAAGGTGTTGCGGAAGCACAATCCGAAGATCCAGTTTCGTGTCGTTTGACTCAGATCGACAACGCGCCGGAAGAGAAAGCGCGCGGGATCACGATCGCGACGGCGCACGTGGAGTATGAGACGAAGAACCGTCACTACGCGCACGTTGACTGTCCGGGCCACGCCGATTACGTGAAGAACATGATCACGGGCGCGGCGCAGATGGACGGGGCGATTCTGGTGGTGGCCGCGACCGACGGTCCGATGCCGCAGACGCGCGAGCACATTCTGCTGGCCAGACAGGTAGGGTGCCGGCGATGGTCGTGTTCATGAACAAGGCGGACGCGGTGGACGATGCGGAGTTGCTGGAGCTGGTGGAGCTGGAAGTCAGAGAGCTGTTGAGCGCGTATGAGTTTCCCGGCGACGACATTCCGGTGATCAAGGGTTCGGCGTTGAAGGCTTTGGAAGGCGTTCCGGAATGGGAGAAGACGGTCGAAGAGCTGATGGACGCAGTCGACAGTTACATACCGACGCCGGTGCGCGACGTCGAGAAGCCGTTTTTGATGCCGGTGGAAGACATCTTCACGATTCAGGGCGCGGCACGGTGGCCACGGGGAGAGTGGAGCGCGGCAAGGTGAAGGTGAACGAGACGGTGGAGATAGTAGGAATCCGGCCGACGCGGACGACGGTGGTGCACCGGGGTGGAGATGTTCAAGAAGTTGCTTGGACGAAGGCACGGCGGGCGACAACGTCGGGTTGTTGCTGCGAGGAGTGGAACGGAAGGACATCGAGCGGGGGCAGGTAATCGCGAAGCCGGGATCGATCACGCCGCACACGAAGTTCAAGGCGGAAGCGTACGTGCTGACGAAGGAAGAGGGCGGGCGGCACACGCCGTTCTTCACGGGCTACCGGCCGCAGTTTTACTTCCGGACGACGGACGTGACGGGAGTGGCGCACTTGCCGGCGGGAGTGGAGATGGTGATGCCGGGAGACAACGTGGCGATGGAGATCGAGCTGATCGCGCCGATTGCGATGGAGAAGGGGCTGCGCTTCGCGATTCGCGAAGGCGGCCGCACGGTGGGCGCCGGCACGGTGTCGGATATCGTTGAATAGCAGTCAGCAGTCAGCAGTCAGCCGTCAGCACTGAAGTTGACGCGGCCTTGATTTGCTGAATGCTGATTGCTGAAGGCTGAGAGCTAAAAATGCTGAACGAAAAATCAGAATCAGACTGAAGGCCTACGATCATCGCGTGTTGGACCAGTCGACCGCGGAGATCGTGGAAACAGCAAAGCGCACCGGCGCCCGTGTGGCCGGACCGATACCTTTGCCCACGGTCAAAAACAAGTGGACGGTGTTGCGCTCGCCCCACGTGGACAAGAAATCGCGCGAGCAGTTTGAAATCAGAACGCACAAGCGGCTGATGGACATTCTCGACCCGACGCCACAAACGGTTGACGCGCTCATGAAGCTCGACCTGCCCGCGGGTGTTGACGTCGAGATTAAGGCTTTTGGTCGGCAGTAGGAAAACAGTGATGAGTGATGAGTAGTGAGTCATGAGATAAACCAGGTAACGCCTGCCAGTCTCTTCTTACTTTTCACTTTCACTTTGGCACTTAATCACTGAGGTTAATGATGATTAACGGAATCATCGGACGAAAGATTGGCATGACGCAGATTTTTGCGGCTGACGGCATGGTTACGCCGGTCACCGTAATCAAGGCCGGGCCTTGCGTCGTCGTGCAAAAGAAGTCTTCAGCAGGTGCTGATGGCTACAACGCCGTGCAGGTCGGACTCGTCGACGAGCGACCGCCGAAGTTGAAGAATGTGACCAAGCCGATGCGTGGTCACTTCGAGAAAACCGGTGGCGGCATTCCGCCGACGCGCATTCTCAAGGAGTTTCGCCTCGAAGAAGCTGCCGGCGAACTGAATGTGGGCGACAAGATTCTGGTCGATCAGTTTGCCGATGGCGACGTGGTCGACGTGGTTGGCAAGTCGAAGGGCCGCGGTTTTGCCGGCACTGTGAAGCGGCACAATTTCAATCGCGGGCCGGAGTCGCACGGATCGATGAACGTGCGCGCGCCTGGTTCGATTGGCGCGTCGGCGTATCCGTCACGGGTTATCAAGGGCACGCGCTCGTCCGGGCACATGGGCGATGTTCGCGTCACGATTAAAGGGTTGACCGTTGCTCGAGTCGACACTGAGAACAACCTGCTGATGATTCGCGGCGCAGTGCCTGGCGCGAATGGCAGCGTGGTAGTGGTGCAGAAAGCGGCAAGACAAAGAAAGAGTGAAAAGTGAAAGGTGAAAAGTGGGGATTGACTCACTTAACACCGCGTTTCGATTACCGGGTTTTGCTTATTACTTTTCACTGTTCACTTTTCACTGGAGTTTGAATATGCCTACCGTTAAGGTGCGCAACTTAAAAACGAAGAGGTTGGCGAGGTCGAATTGTCCGACGCCGTGTTTGGCGCGCCCTTGAATGAAGGGCTGATCCACGCGGCCGTCAGAAACTTCATGGCCAACGCCGCGCCAGGGAACATCGGCCACCAAAACGCGTGGCGACGTTTCCGGTGCCGGGCGCAAGCTTTGGAAGCAGAAGGGTACCGGCCGCGCCCGCATCGCCTCGCTGCGTTCGCCGCTTTGGAAAGGCGGCGGCAACGTGCATGGTCCGCAGCCGCGCGACTGGTCGTACAGCATGCCGCAGAAAATGCGCCAGGGCGCGTTGCGCTCGGCGCTCTCTGAGCGCGTGCGCGAGGGCCGGGTGCTCCTGGTTGACGGCTGGACACTCGACCAGCCGAAGACAAAGGACTTTGTCGCTTCGCTCAAACAGTTGGGCCTCGAAGGCAAGACACTGATCGTCGATTCGCTGGAAAACGAGAACCTGAAACTCTCGACGCGAAATGTGCAGAGCGCGAAGGTGGTCAACAGTTTTGGCTTGAACATCTACGACCTGCTCTATCACGAGAAGTTAGTGATCTCGGAGTCGGCGGTGAAAGAGCTCGAACAGCTGCTGGGACCAAAGACGGAAGCTGGCAGCGCCGCTGCGGTGTCGCCGGAAGATAAAATCGAAGCGGTACCGACCGCGGTTAATTCGCAGATCACGGATGCGGTCACTGAGACGAACGTGAAGGCTCTGAAAAGCGGAGCCGGCGAAACCAAAGCGCGCTCGCAAGCCGAAAGTGGCAGTTGATCCCGAAGCCGCTGTTGAGGGGGAGGCGACTGAAAAATGAGAACAGTTTGGGACATCATCAAGTCGCCGGTAATTACCGGAGAAGGCCCTGGTTGCGAAAGAAGAGTCGCAGGACACCGGTCAGTTGCTGACCTTTCGCGTCGATCGGCGAGCGACCAAGCCGGAAATCAAATCCGCGGTTGAGTCTATTTTTCAGGTGAAAGTGGACCGCGTGCGCACAATCAATTTTATGGGCAAGATGGCGCGGCGCGGGCGCTACGAAGGGCGAAAGCCGTCGTGGAAGAAAGCCTACGTGACGCTAAAGCAGGGCGAGAAGCCGGTCGACTACGGTGAAAGCATTTAGTTCCGAGTTTCAAGTTTCGAGTTTCAAGTTAAGAGAAACTTGGAAGCTGAAACTTGAAACCTGAAACTTGAAACTTGAAACTCGGAACTCGGAACTTAGTTACGATGGGCATTAAGAAGCTAACACCAACCTCTCCGGCGCGCCGGTACCAAACTTATCTCACGCGAGACGAGTTGACCGCCGGCGCTGTTCCCGAGAAGTCGCTGCTCGAGCCGAAGACACGAATCTCCGGCCGCAATAGCGATGGGCGCATCACTGTGCGACGGCGCGGCGGCGGTCACAAGCGTTTTTATCGCATCGTCGATTTCAAGCGTGACAAGGAAGGCGTGCCCGGACGCATCACGCAGATTGAATACGATCCGAATCGTTCGGCGCACATTGCCCTGGTTACGTATCTCGACGGCGAGAAGCGCTACATCATCGCTCCCACCGGGATCGAGGTCGGCAAGACGATCATGAGCGGAGCCGAAGCAGACATCCTGCCGGGGAACACGCTGCCGCTGATCAATATTCCGCTGGGCACGCAGATTCACAATATCGAGTTGCGCCCCGGCAAGGGCGGCCAGATGGCGCGTTCCGCCGGCGCGTTTGCGCAGCTGGTCGCCAAGGAAGGCGACTACGCGCAGCTGCGAATGCCTTCGGGTGAAGTGAGACGAGGTGCCGCTGGTTTGCCGGGCCACGATTGGACAGGTCGGCAATATCGAGCACGAGAACGTTTCCTTCGGTAAGGCCGGGAGATCTCGTTGGAAGGGCATTCGCCCGCATGTGCGCGGCGTGGCGATGAATCCGGTTGACCACCCGCATGGTGGTGGTGAAGGAAAAACTTCCGGTGGCCGCAATCCGGTGACGCCGTGGGGTCATACCGACGCGTGGTTACAAGACCAGAAGCAACAAGCGCACGCAACGAATGATTTTGAAGGACAGACGAACCAAATAAAATTTCGGTTTCGAGTTCCGGATTGCGGATAAGAACCGAGACTTGCGCAAAAGTTGCGAAGACTCGAAGTCCGAAGACCGAAGACGGAGTGCATATGGCACGTTCAGTTAAAAGGGACCGTTTATCGATAAGAGCATTCAGCAGGCTGTCGACCGCATTCTGGGCGAGCGGCAACCGGCCGCCGGTAATCAAGACCTGGTCGCGTCGTTCGACCATTTCGCCGGACATGGTCGGTCTGACGTTTGGCGTGCACAACGGCAAGCGGCACCTGCCGATCTACGTTACCGAAAACATGGTGGGCCATAAGCTGGGTGAGTTTGCTCCCACGCGCACGTTCAAGGGCCATTCCGGCACCAAGGTGGAAAAGGCGTCGAAGATAGCGCCGGCAGCAAATAAAGTAAATCGAGTAAATCGTTTCGAATTGTCAAGTTAAGAACACTCGATAGACCGCTAACTCACGATTTACGATTCGACGATCTCGAACTGAGGATTTCAGATGGAAGCGATAGCAAGTGCGAAATATCTACGCGGGTCAGCGCAAAAGGCGCGGCTGGTCGTGGACATGATTCGCGGTAAAGACGTCAACCAGGCTTTGGCCATCCTGCGGTACTCGAGCAAGCGCGCTTCGAATTTGATTGAGAAGTGCATGCGTTCGGCGATTGCGAACGCGAATGAAGCGGCCGAGAAGGCGAATGTGGCGATTGACCCCGATGATCTTTGGGTGAAGACCGCGTTCGTCGATCGCGGACCAACCAAGGGGCGGCGCCGCGTGCGCCCCGCGCCGCAAGGTCGCGCCTATCGCGAGCAGCGCCACTTTTGTCACGTGACAATTTTGCTTTCGAATGACGCCCGTCCGGAACCGAAGGCCGCGCGCCACGGTGACGGCAAGGCAGTCGCGGCGAAAGCCGGCGAAGCTGGCCGAAAGCAAGGACCGCAAACGAGGCGGAGCGGCCGCCGCACCGCGCGCCAAGCGCGTAGCGCCGAAGGCCGAGCGGCTCGCTGAAAAGGCAGCCAGCGCCGCCAAGGCAGAGGGCGAGAAGAAGACGGCAAAGCGGGTCGTCAAGAAGAAAGCGAAGACGGACGAGTAAGCGTTTTGACGGTTAACTGATGCGGGATTTGAGATCTCAAGTTTGAAGTTTCAAATGTCGGATCGAAAGCAAGCTGAGTTTCAGCTCTCAGCTTGAACGCAAAGAACTGGAGAAGATTGTGGGTCAGAAAGTTCATCCCTACGGATTCCGCCTCGGCTATAACAAGGACTGGCATTCGCACTGGTTTGCGAAGAAACAGTATGGCGAGTACTTGTTGGAAGACCTGAAGCTCAAGCGCGATCTGAAGCAGCGTTTCGCCGGCGCCGGGGTTTCCCACGTTGACATCGAGCGCGCCGCCAACCGGCTCAAGATCATCATCTACACGTCGCGACCGGGAATCATCATCGGACGCAAGGGCGCGGAGATCGACAAGCTGAAGAGCGATCTTTCAGCCAAGACCGGCCGCGAAGTTTTGGTCTCGATTCAGGAAATTCATAAGCCGGAGTTCAACGCGCAACTGCAGGCCGAAAAGATTGCGGCCCAGCTCGAGAAGCGCATTGCGTTTCCGCCGCGCCATGCGCAAGGCCGTGGAAGAGTCGCTCAGGTTTGGCGCCCAGGGGATCAAGGTGAAAGTCAGCGGCCGTTTGAACGGCGCCGAAATCGCCCGCAGCGAGTGGCACCTGCAGGGCCAGCTGCCGTTGCACACGCTCCGAGCTGACATCGACTATGGTCTGGCGGAAGCGCGCACCACGTTTGGCCAGATTGGCGTCAAGGTCTGGATCTATCGCGGCGAGATTCTTGATGCGAAGGCGGCCATGGCGCGCGGCACTGGCTCAGATCCGATTAACGAAACGCGCATGGGCGAGCGCGAGCGACGGCCGCGTACGCGTCGCGAGCGTGAAGGCGGCGGCGGTTCTGACGGCAGAAGGCCCCGCGGGGAAAACGGATAACGGCTGAGAGTGAACTCGTGAATCGTACAATCGTTCAAATAGACAATAAGAGCTTCGTACAGTCTACGAAAGATCAAAGTCAGACTACTAATCACGATTTACCGATTCACGAACGGGGTATTCATCATGTTGATGCCGAAAAAGTTAAGCACCGAAAGCAGATGCGCGGACGCATGACTGGCACCGCGACTCGTGGCAGCGAGATTAGCTTTGGTGAATATGGGCTCAAGTGTTTGGAGCCGGCGTGGATCACGGATCGCCAGATTGAAGCCGCGCGTATTGCGATGACCCGGCACATCAAGCGCGGCGGCAAGATTTGGATTCGTATGTTTCCGGACAAGCCGGTGACCAAGAAGCCCGCCGAAACACGCATGGGCAAGGGCAAGGGGCGCACCGGAATATTGGGTAGCTGTAGTCAAACCCGGCCGCATCCTTTACGAGATTGAGGGAGTGGATGAGAAGACGGCGCGCGACGCGATGCGCCTGGCGGCGCAAAAACTTCCCATCAAGACGAAATTTGTGACCCGCGCGGATCAAGAGGGAGGCGCGATTTAGCTATGAAACGGCGCGAAGAGTTGGACAAGTATCACGATCTGTCGGTGGAAGAGCTGCAAACGGAAACCGCCCGTTTGAAAGAATCACTGTTTCGTTTGAAGTTTAAGCTGGCCTCGGAGAAGTCGACGCAGTCAAACGTATCCGCGAAGAAAGAAATCGCTGGCGCGGCTGCAAACGATTACCCGGCAACGTCCGTCGGCCAAGGCGACCGCCAGCGCTAGTGAAGCAGTTACGAACCGCCGGATCGCCGGCAAGCTGAGTGAGAAGCATGGCAGAAGAGAATCAAGCAGAAACGAATACCGCGGGCCAGAGCGATGTTCCGGATAACAAGGCAAGCGCGCCAGCCGCGACAGGCAGCGCGCGCATCGTTCGCAGAAGGTCGGGGCTCGTAGTCTCCGACAAGATGCAGAAGACGGTGGTGGTGCGCGTAGACCGACTGGTGCGTCACACGAAATATCGTCGCTACGTTCGTCGCACCTCGAAATTCATGGCCCACGATGAGTTGGGCGCGACTATTGGCGACAAGGTGCGAATTGTTGAAACGCGCCCGATGTCCGCGCGGAAAGCGCTGGCGCGTAATCGAGATAGTGCAGAAGGCAGCAAAGTAGCAGTGGTCAGTGACCAGTGATCAGTGAGCAGTAAAATCTTTACTTATCACTCATTACTCATCACTCATCACTCGAACGGAGTGAGTCATGATTCAGATGCAGACCTCTCTGGAGGTCGCCGACAATTCAGGCGCGAGACGGGTTGAGATGATCATGCCCATTGGCGGGTCGACCGGAAAGATCGCCAGCCTGGGTGATCGGATTAAGGTTACGGTTAAAGAAGCGTCGCCTGACGGCACGATCAAAAAAGGAACGGTGCAGGACGCGGTCATCGTGCGCACTCGCAAAGAGGTGCGGCGTAAGGACGGAACCTATATTCGTTTCGATCAGAATGCGGCCGTACTCATTAAAGAAGATGGAACGCCGATCGGCACGCGCGTGTTCGGCCCGGTGGCGCGTGAACTCCGCGATAAGAATTTTATGAAAATCGTGTCACTGGCGCCGGAGGTTATTTAAGAATTATGGCGGGAACAAAGCGCTCAAAAATTAAGAAGAACGATCAGGTAGTGATTATCGCCGGCCGTGACAAGGGCAAGCGTGGTCGCGTGCTCGAGGTGGCGCCGATTACTGGAAAAATCAAAGTTGAAGGCGCCGGAGTGATCGAGCGACACCAGCGGGCCAACCCGCAGAGCAATCGAGGCGGCGGTATCATCGAAAAGGAAGCGTTTATTAACATTTCCAACGTCCAATTGATCGATCCGGCAATCGGGCAAGCCGACTCGTGTCAGAATATCAAATTGAAGGTGACGGTTCGAAAATTCGCGTCGCCGCCGGCAGCGGACATTCGTTGGAGAAGTGAGAACGGTAAAGAGTGAAAGTAAAAGTGAAAAGCAAAATAGTCAAAGTTACTTTTCACTTTTCACTATTTACTATTCACCGAGGTTGAAGATGGCAGCAAGGTTAAAAGAGCGGTATCAAAAGAAGTTGCTCCGGCGATTGCCAAGGAGTTTGGAATCAAAAACCCGATGGCGATTCCGCGCGTTCAGAAGGTAGTTCTGAACATGGGCATGGGTGAAGCAATTGCCAATGCCAAGATTCTCGATACGGCGGCCGACGAGCTTCGTTCAATCACCGGTCAGAAGCCGGTGATTACCAAGGCGAAGAAATCTATCGCTTCGTTCAAGTTGCGCCAGGAATGCCAATCGGCGTGATGGTCACGTTGCGTGGCGATCGCATGTATGAGATTCCTCGACCGGCTGGTATCGATTGCGCTGCCGCGTGTCAGAGACTTCCGCGGAGTTTCGCCGAAGGCCTTTGATGGCCGCGGCAATTACACCATCGGCGTCCGCGAGCAACTGATTTTCCCCGAGATCGACTTCAACAAGGTCGATAAGTTGCGCGGCATGAACATTTCGATTATCACGAGCGCGCGAAACGATGAGCAGGCTCGTGCACTTTTGAAGGGATTGGGAATGCCCTTTAGGGCGTAAGCGGACGTTATGGCAAAGAAATCATTAATTGCGAAATCGCAGCGAAGGCCGAAATTTGCGGTCCGCGCCTACACCCGTTGCAAGCGGTGCGGTAGAGCACGTGGCTATCTACGAAAGTTTAGTTTGTGCCGCATCTGTTTTCGCCAGTTGGCGCTCGAGGGGCAAATCCCCGGCGTTGTTAAGTCTAGTTGGTAACCGAGCAGTGAAAAGTGACAAGTGAAAAGTGACAAGCAATTGCTTTGTCTCATCACTCATCACTCATTACTCATCACTTGGAGTTTTATAGATGACTGATCCTATTGCCGATATGTTGACGCGAATCCGCAATGCTATTGCAGCGAAACACTCGCGCGCGGATATTCCGGCTTCGAAGCTGAAAGCTTGAGATCGCCCGCATTCTAAAGGAAGAGGGTTATATCAATAACTTTGTCCTGAAGGGTGAAGGACTGAAGCGCACCATACGCATTTTCCTTCGCTACGATGCGCGCGGCACCTCGTCCATTACGTACCTGCAACGAGTTTCGCGGCCTGGCCGGCGTGTTTATGTCGGCTCGAGTGAAATCCCGAAAGTCCTGGGCGGGTACGGTGTGAACATCGTCTCAACTTCCAAGGGCTTGATGAGTGGGAAAGCAGCGCGCCGGGAAAACATAGGCGGAGAACTGCTGGCGCAGATTTATTAGGGAAGTGAAGAGTGAAAGGTGAAAAGTGAAAAGTAAGAAAAACGAACGACTCTTTTTCCGGCTTGTCACTTTTCACTCGTGACTTTTCACTGAGGGTTAATTATGTCGCGCATAGGTAAAGAAAATAATCACACTACCCAAAGGCGTCTCGGTGACGATTGGCGAGCAAGTGCTCGAAGTGAAGGGACCGAAAGCAGCTTGAAACTCCGATTCCCGGGGAATCAGTTTCAAACTCGAGGGCGATGAGCTCCGCGCTGAACGCACGTCGGACGATCTGGCGCCGCTGCACGGCCTCGCTCGCGCACTGGCGAACAATGCCATTGTCGGTGTGACCGAGGGGTTCACCAAACAGATGGACGTGGTTGGGGTTGGCTACAAAGCCGATGTGCAGGCGAAACGGATTGTTTTCTCGCTTGGGTATTCACATCCGATCGACTTCCCTTTGCCTGAGGGCGTTGAAGCCAAAGCCGAGCGTATGACGACCAAGGGAAGTATCCAGCAGTATCAGACGACGCTGACGCTGACCAGCATTGACAAGCAGAAGCTCGGACAGGTTGCGGCAGAGATGCATAAACTGCGCAAGCCGGACGCCTACAAAGGAAAGGGCATTCGCTACGCCGGTGTGCCGATTAAGCTGAAGCCTGGAAAGACCGGTAAATAGTAAATCGTAAATAGTAAATGGTGGGTTCTTCTATTCACCATTCACCATTTACCATTCGCGAGTAAAAGAAATGGCAAACACGAGTAGAGCAACAGTTCGCGAGGCGATTCACAGACGAATTCGCCGCAAGGTAAAGGGCAGCGGCGAGCGGCCAAGGCTGGCAGTTTATCGCAGTCTGAATCACATCTATGCGCAGGTGGTTGATGATCAGCTGGGCAAGACGATAGTTTCGGCGTCGACTACCGAGAAGGACTTGCGCGGTACCACGGGCGGCAACCTCGACGCAGCCCGGAAGAATTGGTAAAGCGATTGCTGAGCGGGCGCTGGAAAAAGGAATTGAGAGCGTGGTGTTCGATCGTGGCGGCTATTTGTATCACGGCCGTATCAAGGCGCTCACCGATGCGGCCCGCGAGGCCGGTCTGAACAAAACGAATTGCAGGCCAGGGCAGCGGAAGAAGCTGCGCAGGCCGACGAAGAGCCGGAAGAGAAAGCGGAAGAAAAGCCGCGTAAGAAAACCAAAAGCAATGAGACAACCGAAGCAGCGTATCTCGGCCCAGGGCCTGGACCTAAAAGATCAAGTTATCTCCATCAACCGCGTTACTAAAGTGGTGAAAGGCGGCAAGAATATGTCGTTCGCCGCGTTGGTTGTGGTTGGTGATGAAGGTGGCCACGTGGGTTTTGGCACCGGCAAGGCGCGTGAAGTGCCGCTGGCGATCAAGAAGGCGGTCGAGGCGGCCAAGAAGAGTTTGATCTCGGGTGCCCGTTAATCCAGAATACGGTGCCGCACCAGTTGATTGGGAAATTCGGAGCCGGACGCGTTCTGGTTAAGCCGGCATCGCAAGGTACCGGCGTGATTGCCGGTGGCGCCGTGCGTGCTGTGATGCAGGCGGTGGGTGTGCATGACGTGCGCACGAAAGTTCTCGGTTCAACGAATCCACATAATGTGGTGCGTGCGACGTTTGATGCGCTGTTGCGGATGAAAGATCCGATGGAGTTGGCGCGGTTGCGCGGTAAGCAGCTGGAAGAAATCTAAAAAGCGGTGAATGGTAAATGGTGAATCGTAAATAGGAAAGCGATTCCGCGATCACCGCAATGTTTTGCTATTTCCGTTCACTATTTACCATTTACTAGTTTTGAGGTGTTATGCCCAGAAAAGCAAAGAGTGAGGCCGCGAAGGCAAAGTTCGGCGGACGCAGGCAAGATTCGTATTCAGTATTACCGTAGTTTCATAGCGACACCGAAAACTCATAAGCAGATGGTTCGCAGCCTGGGCTTGACGAAGCTCAACCAAATTGTTGAGCGTCCTGATAATGCTTCTATGCGCGGCGCGGTTGCCAAGATTCCGCACCTGTTGCGGATCGTTGAATAGTGAGTTAAAGGCAAAAACAATCATGGTCTTAAGTCTCAATAATCTAAAGCCCTCGAAGGGTTCCGTACACAAGAAGAAACGCGTGGGCAGAGGACCTGGCTCCGGCTTGGGAAAGACTGCGGGTCGGGGTGAAAAGGGTCAAAAATCACGCTCAGGCTACTCCGCCAAGATAGGTTTTGAAGGCGGTCAGATGCCGTTGCATCGCCGTTTACCCAAGCGCGGCTTCACGAACATATTCAAGAAGCGCTGGCTCGAGGTTAGTTTGGGCGCGTTGGATCGAAGCTTTGAGGCCAACGAAGAGATAACGCCCGAGCTTTTGCATACAGCGCGGCATAATCAAAAGGCCAAACACGACGTAGTGGTCCTTGGTAATGGTGAGTTGTCCAAGCCGCTTCGCATCTCCGCGCACCGCTTCACCAAAAGCGCGCGCGAGAAAATCGAAGCGGCCGGCGGCGCGGCAACGGAAATTGGCAAGGTAGCCTGAGGCCTGGAGAGCGCGAGCGAAAGGACGCTAATGGATAAGTTTTTTGCCGCTGTTCGCAATATGTTCAATGTGCCGGACCTTCGCCGGCGCATTTTGTTTACGCTTGGCATGCTCGCCGTCTATCGCCTCGGGCGCACACATTGGTGCGCCCGGAATCAACAAGGATCGGCTGGATGTGGTTTGGCACGACGTGGCGGGAACGCTGCTGGGCGTGTTGGATCTTTTCTCGGGCGGAAACTTCCGCACGATTTCGATTTTGCTCTCGGCGTGACGCCTTATATTACCGCCTCAATCATTCTGCAATTGATGACCGTTGTCCATCGCCGCAGCTTGAAGAAGCTGCAGGAAGAAGGTGAGATGGGTCGGCAGAAGATCAACCAGTGGACCCGATATTTGACCGTTGGTCTGGCTGGCTATTCAGACTTCGTTTGTTGCGCACTGGCTGCAGGTAAACGGCGTCGGGCGCCGATACCTGGGGATTTCTGCTGACCACCGTGCTCACCTTGACCACCGGCACTATCTTTGTCATGTGGCTTGGTGAGCAGATTACCGACCGCGGCGTTGGCAACGGTATTTCACTTCTGATTTTTGCGGGCATCGTCATCGGCCTGCCGCGCGGCGTGCAGCAAGTTTCGGAGCGGCTGCAGCAGCGGCGACACGCTGGAGACTCTTGGAGTTTTCGGCTTGCTGGTGCGCGCTGGTCGCAATTATCGCCTTTATCGTTTTTGTTGAAGCGGCGCGGACGCAAGGTGCCGGTTGAGCTATGCCAAGCGCGCATGTGGGCCGACAGCTGGTGGGTGGACAGCAAACCACTATGCCGCTCAAAGATCAACATGGGTGGCGTGATTCCGGTGATCTTCGCGTCATCAGTGCTTTCGATGCCGCAGAGTCTGTTCGCGGCTTTTCCGCCGAACCGATCCGGCTAAGCTGGAATACGGCCTGGGTGAAAATCTTGACGTTCTTTCAAACCTTTCATGCCAGCGATCCCTACTACGAGTTGATTTTTCTGACGTTGATCGTGTTCTTCACTTTTTTTTACGTCTCGATCGTCTTCAACGTCGAGGAAGTGGCTGACAACCTACGCAAGCATGGCGGGTTTATGCCGGGCATTCGTCCGGGCCGGGCGACCGCCGAATATCTGAACAGCATCCTGACGCGCTTGACCGTAGTTGGCGCTGTTTACCTGGCCCTCGTTGCGCTTCGTGCCGCAGTTTATGCTGAGCGGGTTCAAGGTGGCTCGCCTGCCTCTGATTGGCACCTGGCTTGATCACGTTTGTGAGTAGCACGCCTGGTCTATCGTGGATCCCCACTGGTATGGGTTATCAGTTTTATTTTGGCGGCACCTCGTTGTTGATTCTTGTCGGCGTGGCCATGGACACTGTGGCACAAATTGAGGCCCAGCTTGAGTATGCGGAACTACGAAGGATTCCCTGGGCGGCGGCGGGCGTCTGCGTGGGAAGAAGGGCCTCAAACAACATATCTCCTGGCATGGCGAAAATCATAGTTCTTGATGGGTGCGCCTGGTGCTGGAAAAGGCACGCAGGCGCGCTTGTCTTCATGAACGCTTGAGTCTGCCGCAGATTTCCACTGGCGATATGTTTCGCGCGCTGAAGGAAGCGCATACGCCGCTTGCCGCGGAAGTGCGCGCCCTGATGGAAGCCGGGCAGCTGGTTCCCGATGATCTGACAATACGTGGTGCAGGAGCGGACCGCGCGTGACGACTGCCGAGAGTGGCTACATCCTCGACGGCTTCCCGCGCACACCGACGCAGGCAGCGCCATGCTGGAGCAGCTGGCGGCTAAACAGGGCAAGCAGATTCAAGCTATTGAAATAGAAGTGCCGCGTGAGTTGCTGGCAAAGCGGATGGTGGGCCGTCGAAATTGCCCTATCTGCGGTGAGATTTATAATGTCTATTTCAAGCCGCCGAAGCACGACAACGTTTGCGACTTTCATCCGAAGACTCAACTCAACCATCCGAGCTGATGACAATGCCGGTACACTGTCCAGGCGCGCGCTGGCAACTTATGAGGAGCAAACTCGGCCGCTGCTTGACTACTATAAGGCAGCCCACGTGCTCGACGTGGTGGATGGTACACGGGAGCCGGAAGTGATTTACGCGGGACATCCTGAAGATAGTGAAAAGTGAAGTGAAGAGTGAAAAGTGAAGAGTGAAACTGCAAGCGGATTTGCTTTTCACCTTTCTACTCTGTTACTTTTCACTGGTTCTTATGATTATTGGGAAGTCAAAAAGAGATCGAAAAGATGCGGGCAGCCGGGCAGCTTACCGGGCTGGTTCTTCAGGAGCTCAGAAAGCTGGCTGCACCTGGCATCTCCACCATCGAAATCGATCGAGCGGCTGAGAAGATGATCCGGGATGCCGGTGGACTGCCGACGTCTCAAGGGCTACCATGGCTTTCCTTATTCAATTTGCGCCTCCGTAAATGAGCAGGTAGTTCACGGATTTCCTTCGGAGTACAAACTGAAGGAAGGCGACGTCTTCTCGATCGATTGTGGAGTGACGCTTGGAAGGGTTCGTTGGCGATACGGCGACGACCGTCCCGATCGGCAAAAGTGAATGACGATTGGTTGGCGCTGGTTCGAGTCACTGAGGAGTGTCTCGGATCTCGCGATCGAGCAGTGCCGGCCGGGCCGGCACCTTGGAGACATCGGGGCGGCAGTGGTCAGCAACATGCCGAGGCCAGTGGCTACTCTGATTGTGCGTGAGTATGTTGGGCACGGGATTGGGCGCCGTATGCATGAAGACCCGCAGATACCAAACTACGTGCAAGCTGCAGGTCAGGGCCCCAGAAATAAGGGCCGGATACGTGTTTGCCGTCGAGCCGATGGTCAATCTGGGGTACCCATCATACCAAGGTTCTAGCGGACGGTTGGACCGTGGTTACGTTGGACGCGTAGCCCAGCGCCCACGCTGAGCACACCATCGCTATTACTGAGGAAGCGCCCGAAGTGCTGACGCTGAATTGCCTCGCAAAGCCCTTCTGAGACAGTTCGAAGCAGACTTCAGGCTAAGGACTGTAACTCCAACGGCCAGTACCGCCAGCGCTTGGCAAAGGCTTTGGGCATGTTACTATTTGCAGTTTGTCGGTACAGGCAACATTCGTTCTGAGCGAATATGGCGAAGGAAGAAGCGATAGAGGTTATGGCCACGGTCCTTGAGACCCTGCTCTAACGCTATGTTTCGGGTTGCGTTGGAGGAAACTCAGCACCAGGTGCTGGCGCACGTTTCGGGCAAGATGCGCAAGCATTTCATCCGGATTCTTCCGGGTGATCGGGTCCTGGTAGAGCTGTCTCCCTACGACCTGAACCGCGGACGAATTACTTACCGATATAAATAGAGTTTCTGGGCCACGAAGAAAATGAGGGTTTATTAAATGAAAGTCCGTGCTTCGGTAAAAAAATGTGTGACAAGTGCAAAGTCATTCACCGCAAAGGTGTGGTGCGGGTGATTTGCGTCAACCCGAAACATAAGCAGCGGCAGGGATAAACGATTTGGATTGCGGACTTGCGATTGCCGATTGATTGCAGATCGCTGCAGACTCGAGTTAACGGAGAACAAGTAAAGAAATGGCACGTGTAGCTGGCGTCGATCTTCCACCGAATAAACGGGCCGAAGTTGGGCTGACTTACATCTATGGTATCGGTCGTTCGCGCGCAAGCTCGATTCTTACTGAGGCCGCAGTCAACGTCGATACTCGCATCAAGGATTTGAACGATGACGAGTTGAGCCGTATCCGGGCGATACTCGAAGCGCAAGGCGAAATTGAAGGCGACCTGCGTAAGCGCATACAGATGGACATCAAACGGTTGATGGATATCGGGTGCTATCGCGGACTCTCGCGCATCGTCGCTCGCTGCCGGTGCGTGGCCAGCGCACGCATACAAACGCGCGCACTCGTAAGGGTCCCAGGCGCATGACGGTTGCGAAGAAGAAGGCGCCCGGTAAGAAATAGTATTAGCCAGTTGTTCGCGGCTGCGAGTCAGCCGTTCAACTGCCGGCCACTCAAGAATTGACCACTGACCACTGACAAAGTTATGGCAAAAGCGACTGGAAAGAAGAAAGTTTTTCGCAAGAAAGAGAAGAAGAATGTGCCGATGGGCATCGCCCACGTCGCAGCCTCTTTCAATAACACGATGATTTCGATTACCGACCTGGAGGGTAATCTCATCGCGCAGTCTTCGGCTGGCGCGCGTGGCTTTCGAGGCTCGCGCAAGGGCACTCCTTTCGCTGCGCAGCAGGCTGCGTACGAAGCCGCGAAAAAGGCGCACGAGGCCGGCATGCAGCAATGCGAAGTTCGAGTTAAAGGACCCGGCGGCGGCCGCGAGTCGGCGATTCGGGCAATTGCTAACGCCGGAATCAGAGTGGTTACGATTCGCGACACGACACCCATTCCACACAATGGTTGCCGGCCGCCCAAGCGTCGCAGAGTTTAATGAAAGTTTTTGTAGTTTGTTTTGAGATTGTGATCTCAGGTGAGATCACGGAATTGACATGGTGAATTAACCTAAAGGATGAAGGGCGCGCGAGATTTAAGGTCTCAAATTTGAGATCTCAGACTCAAAACGCAGCCTGTAAACTTTTCCGTCGAAATTAGACTGGAGGCAGAAACAGTTGGCTAGGTATAGAGATGCGGTGTGCCGCTTATGCCGCCGCGAAGGCGCAAAGCTTTTTCTTAAAGGTGACAGGTGCTACAAGCCTTCTTGTCCGATCGAAAAGCGCGGTACTCAACCGCCCGGACAACATGGCAACACGATGCGTCGTGGCAAAGCCCTGGTTGGCTATGGCCTGCAGCTGCGTGAAAAGCAGAAGGTCAAGCGTATCTACTTTATCCTTGAAGGACAGTTCCGTAACTACTTCGAACGCGCGGCGCGCATGAAAGGAATCACGGGTGAGAACCTGTTGTTCCTGCTTGAGCGGCGCCTTGATAACGCAGTCTACCGCGCCGGGTTTTCAACCTCTCGCCGACAGGCGCGTCAGTTGGTTAACCACGGCCACATTCTGGTGAACGGGCAAAAAGTAGACATTCCGTCGTACCAGGTCAGGGCCGGCGAGGCAATCAGTATCAAAGAAGGAAGCCGCAAGAACCCGCACATCGAAGGCGCGTGGCAGACCGCCTCCGGACGCGGACGCCCGTCCTGGATTTCACAGGATGGCGGCGACATGGCGGCGCGTATCAGTGGCTTGCCCACGCGCGAAGATATCGATCGCTCAATCAACGAGCAACTTATCGTCGAGCTTTATAGCAAGTAATAAGCAGACCCGCGAGCTGTCGGTCAAACGACAGCCTGGCGGATAACAGTTTTTCATAAATCGGGACCTTAAACGCTATGGCTATGGATCAAAATAATCTTTGGACCGGATTTCAGATGCCTCGTCGCCTGGCTGCTGACTCGGAAACACTCACCGAACGGTACGGCCGCTTCTCCGCCCAACCTTTCGAGCGAGGCTTCGGCACTACAGTTGGCAATTCGTTACGACGAGCACTACTTTCCTCGATTGAAGGTGCGGCAGTTACCGCAGTGAAGATTGAAGGCGTCGAGCATGAATTCTCCTCGATAAAGGGAGTAGTCGAAGACGCGACGGACGTGATTCTGAATTTGAAGCAAGTACCCTTCAAACTGCATGGTAACGAATCGAAGACTTTGAGGATTTCAAAGGACTCGGCCGGAGAAGTTACCGCCGCTGATATCGAAGCGGATGCAGATGTGGAAGTGCTGGATCCCTACGGTGCACATTGCTACCGTTAGTGAAGGCGGTTCGCTAAGAGTGGAAATGCGGCTCAAGCGCGGACGCGGTTACGTTTCGGCTGATCGAAATTTCGACGAGGATCTCTCACTCGGCTACATTCCCATTGACTCTGTGCACACGCCGGTCAAGAAGGTGAATTACACGGTCGGAAGCCGCTCGACTCGGTCAGAATACCGAGTTTGACAAGCTCACGATCGAAGTTTGGACGGACGGCTCGGTTAAACCCGAGGACTCGATCGGACTGGCGGCCAAGCTGATCAAGGATCACATGTCTATCTTCATCAACTTTGAAGAAGACACCGACGACTTCGCTTACTCGAAGATCGAGCGACCACCGTTGCCACGCAACGATCAGCTCGATCGTTCAGTTGATGAGCTGGAGTTGTCCGTGCGTTCTTACAACTGTCTGAAGAATGCCGGATATCCGGACGCATTCGCGATCTGGTGCAACGCAGCGAACGCGAGATGCTGGCCACGAAGAATTTCGGCAAGAAGTCGCTGAACGAGATCAAGGAAATTTTGAACGGCATGGGTCTGGATTTTGGGATGGAATTTGACGAACAGGGAAATCCAATCCCGGGTACCGGAGGTCGCGACGGCGCTGATCTCAGCGACTTTGCACGATATCGACGACGAGCAATAAGCAGTAGCGGCGCGCGGTTACAACCGGAACGACTAACGGATACGACGGGTCTTTTAGAGTCATGCGACACCAAAAGCACATCGCAAACTGGGACGGACTAGCGAACATCGCATGTCGATGCTTCGCAACCTTGCCGTCTCTTTGATCAATGCTCGCGAGGAGCGCATTGTCACCACGCTTCCGAAAGCCAAAGAGTTGCGGCCTTTTGTTGAGAAGGCAATTACGCTGTCTCCGCAAAGCCAGCAATCTCGAAGGTGACGATACCGCGCGCGCGCGCGCTTGCACCTGCGCCGGCAGGCTGCTGGATTTTCCACGCCGGAAATATGCAGGCTGTGGCACTGACCGGAAAGCGTGGACAAGCGCGGCTGCCCCGTACGGCGGGCGTGGCGGCGTTGAGGCGTTTGTTTGACGAACTCGGCGAGCGCTACAAGGATCGACCCGGAGGCTACACCAGGATCTTAAAACTCGGTCGCCGGGCCGGGGACAACGCTGAGCTGGCGATAATTGAATTGGTCGATAATCAAGGCGAGCGGGATGCCCTCAGAAGCAGCAAAGAAACGCAAGTCTGCTGGTTCCAGAAAGAAAAAGGCCGAGACGAAGAGCGGGATCAGCGGTAAGTGCGGCCCGAAAGAGTCAGCCGAGACGACTGCCAAAGTTTCTGACAAGTCTGAACCGATTAAAGCTACCGCAGATGCTATAAGTGAAGAGCCGGCAGAAACTGCCGCGGTTGATACTGGCGAACCTGAGTCTGGTGTAACCGAAGAGAGCTAAATTCAACGTTTGATTAGCGTCGCGTTGATCCAGCCGACGCCTGGCGGGAATGCCCCAAATGACCATCGGATGCGCCTCCCGAGTCTTTTGGGGCTCAACACTTTGGTAGGTGGCCATTTGAAAGCCGCTTTAGCAACTGAGAAAACGATGAACGATCCCGGAAGTCAAAAGCAGAAGTTGAACTGCAACGCGGAAACGAAATCGACGTTTCGACAGAGCCTGTTCGTAGTCGACGACGCCGGCGAGGCTCGATTGGCGCTGAGAGTTCAGTGAACATGGATGAGTTGCGCGAGCTCATTCAGCTAATCAGCGAAAACGATTTTCTGAGTTTGAGCTCGAGCGCGAAGGTTTTCGCGTGCGCTTTCGCCGCGGCGGTGAAATTAGTGAAGCAAGCTCGGCTGCCTTCAGTCAGTCTCGGGAATTAACGGCATCGAGCGCAGTCCCGCGCCGGCGAACAGCGTGTTCCAGCACTGCCATTCCGTCAGTCATCCCGGAGCAAAAGCGCAAACTGAAGCTTCTGAAGATCAGGACCTTTACATCATTCCTTCTCCAATCGTCGGCACTTTCTATCGCGCCGCCTCTCCCAACGCCGATGCCTTTGTGAAAATCGGTAGCCGTGTCGAGCCCGATACGGTTGTTTGTATCATCGAGGCAATGAAGTTGATGAACGAAATCAGGCCGAAACTACTGGAGAGGTTGCGAAGATTTACGTCGAGAATGGGCAGCCGGTTGAGTATGGTCAGCCGCTCTACGGCATTAAGAAGTAGCCGTCCAAAGTCCAATGTTCAAGGTCCAACGTCCGGTCAGGACAAAGGACTTTGGATCTTGGACTTTCGAGATTTGGATAAAAGATGACGCCCGGAAATCAGGAAGTTCAAGAAGATACTGATCGCCAACCGCGGCGAGATTGCCTGCCGTATTATCTGGACCTGCAAGGAGATGGGCATTCGTACCGTCGCGGTCCATAGCGACGTCGATCGCGATTCGCTTCACGTCCGCTTTGCTGATGAGGCGGCCTGCATCGGTCCGGCACCTTCGGCGCAAAGCTACCTGAATATCCCCGCCATCATCAGTACTGCCGAAATTTTTAACGTCGACGCGATTCATCCCGGTTATGGCTTCCTGGCCGAATCGTCCACTTTGCGGAAATCTGCGCGGCCTGCAACATCAAGTTCATTGGTCCGCCGGCGAATATCATTCGTTTGATGGGCGACAAAGTAGAAGCGCGACGAGCGATGGACGAAGCCGGCTTGCCAGTGCTTCCTGGTAGTCCTGAACCGATTACCTCCGAAGTCGAAGGTTTGAAGCTGGCGCGCGAAATTGGCTTTCCTGTCATCGTGAAAGCCTCAGCCGGAGGCGGTGGTCGCGGCATGCGCATCGTTCATTCGAAGGTGAATTGGGTAAAGCTTTGGAAACCGCGTCAACCGAAGCGGCTGCGGCATTCAAGGATGGCAGCGTCTACATCGAACGTTACGTGCAGAATCCGCGACACATCGAAATTCAGGTGTTGGCCGACGAGTATGGCGACTGCATTCATCTCGGCGAGCGCGAGTGTTCGATACAGCGCCGCCACCAGAAGTTATTGGAAGAAGCGCCCTCGCCCGTGTTGTCACCTGAAGCTACGCAATCAGATGGGCGACAGCAGCAGTTGCCGCTTGCAAGCAACTCGGCTATGCGAGCGCTGGTACTGTCGAGTTTCTGCCTGGACCAGGACAACAAGTTCTACTTCATGGAGATGAACACGCGCATTCAGGTGGAACACGCGGTAACCGAGATGGTTACGCTTGCGGATATTGTGCGGAATCAGATTCGGATTGCCGAAGGCGAGCGCCTGGGTTACACGCAGGACGATCTTGTTGATCGTGGGTCATGCAATCGAATGCCGCATCAATGCTGAGAATCCGGAGACTTTTGCGCCCTCGCCGGCCTGATTACGGCTTTCAATCTACCTGGCGGGCCGGGCGTTCGCGTTGACACCTATGTCTACGCAGGGTACCGCGTACCACCGTTCTACGACTCGATGATCGCAAAAGTCATTACTCATGCACGGACGCGAGACCTGGCTATCGCCCGCATGAAGCGGGCGCTGGAGGCTATGGTCATTGAAGGCATCAAGACGACGATTCCGCTCCACCTGAAGATCATGGACGATCCGAAGTTTAAGGCCGGCGATATTTCGACCAGCTTCATGGAGCATTTTCTAACGCAAAATGGGACAAAGATTCCGAAAATTCAGAGCGAAGCAGGGGCTTTGGCCGGATGAGGTGTGGCCGGTTGCCGTTTGCGAGTGAGATGCCTATAATAATCGACTTTTCGATAGCGGTTCGGACCGTCTGAGAGGATAAAGAGATGGCATATGCAGTTATCAAGACAGGCGGCAAACAGTTTGTCGTGGAAAAAGGCAGCACCATACGTATTCCCTCGATTGAGGCCGAGGCCGGCAATTCGATTGAGCTGGATGCGTTGTTGACTGCCGGCAACGGCGGTGACGCGGATGCACCGGTGGTTGGTGCGGCGAAGGTTTCCGCGACGGTGATTGATCACGGCCGCGGTAACAAGATCATAATTTTCAAGAAGAAGCGTCGTAAACAGTACAAACGTAAGCAAGGGCATCGTCAGGGTTACACGACGATAACGATTGATTCAATAAACAGTGAAAAGTGATGAGTGAATAGTGACGAGTCAAAGCAAGAGCCGTCGATATCTTGACTTTTCACTCTTCGCTTTTCACTTGTCACTCGGGAGTTAAGCAATGGCACACAAAAAGGAGTCGGCTCATCTCGCAACGGCCGCGATTCCAATTCGCAGCGACTGGGTCTGAAGAAGTTTGGCGGCGAAAGCGTTCTGGGCGGCAACATACTTGCCCGCCAGCGAGGAACGAAATGGAAACCAGGCAAGAACGTCGGCCGCGGTAAGGACGACACACTGTTTGCGCTTATTTCCGGCGTAGTGAAATTTGAAGACAAGGGTCGCACGGGAAAGTTCATAAGCGTTTATCCACAGGAGCAGGCGTCTTCAGCATAAGTCGTGCAAACGAAACAACGCTATCCTGCGACGCCTGAGCCAAGTCCAGAGACTTAGCGCCGGCGTCGCTTTCGATTTAAATGTTTATTGATCGCGTCAAGATTCATGTTCAAGGCGGCCACGGAGGCAATGGCGTAACGGCTTTTCGCCGGGAGAAGTTTGTGCCGCGTGGTGGGCCTTCCGGCGGCGATGGCGGTCGTGGTGGGGATGTTTGGGTCGTGGCGGATTCCTCACTCAATACCTTGCTTCATCTTCGTTATAACCCCGAACACATCGCTGATCGCGGACGGCACGGTGAAGGTTCAAATTGTTCGGGTCGAGACGGAGACGACCATACGATAAGAGTGCCGGTAGGTACGCAGATCTTTGATAGCACAACCAGGGGAACTTTTACATGACCTCGCTGTGGATGGTTCGCGTTGGCTCGTGGCAAAGGGTGGGCGAGGAGGTTTTGGTAATTCCCACTTCGCGACTTCAACCAATCGCGCGCCACGCTATCACCAAAGCGGAAGTGAAGGTGAAGAACTGGAGTTGCAGCTGGAGCTCAAACTGCTCGCCGACGTAGGACTGGTGGGATTTCCGAACGCGGGCAAGTCGACGCTTGATCTCCACTGTTTCGGCAGCCAGGCCCAGGATCGCAGACTATCCCTTTACGACTCTGGAGCCAAACCTGGGCGTGGTTGATCTTGGTGACTTTCGCACCTTTGTGATGGCGGATATGCCCGGGTTGATTGCAGGGGCGCATCAAGGTGCCGGCTTAGGCGATCGTTTCCTTCGTCATATCGAACGGACGAAGTTGCTGCTGCATCTGGTCGGATGTTTCGTCTGCCTCGGGACGCGATGCCGTCGCCGACTATCTAACAGTGAATCATGAATTGCGTTCTTACAATCCGGAACTAGCGCAGCGTCCGCAGTTCGTGGTTGCTACCAAGATCGACGCGCTCGACGAACCTGAACGGTTGGAAGCGCTGCGTCATCAGGCAGCTGCTGACGGGTTACCGTTTTATGCAATTTCTTCGGTGACAAACCGTGGCACGAAGGAACTTGTGGCCGCAATCGCCGTCCGACTTGACGAGTTGGCGGAAGCGACCCGTGCAAACCGGAGTGATCGAATTGGCGGTGTAGGACAGGCATTCCTTCCTGTCCGGACGCTTGAATCAAGTAAAGCGAAACGGACAGACAAGAATGTCTGTCCTACCAAAGATGGAACAGCCGAAGCGTATTGCTATTTACGGCGGCACGTTTGATCCGGTTCATTCGGGCCATCTGGAAATTGCCCGACGAGTTTCACAGTTCTTTGCAATTGACGAGTTCCTGTTTGTGCCGGCGAGGGTTGCGCCGCATAAACTGGATCGCGAAGTTTTGCCGGCGCTGCACCGTTACGCGATGTTAGCGCTGGCCACCAGAGTCGAACTCGCGGCTCTGTGTTTCAACGTTTTGAACTGGATGCGTCCTGGGCGGCAGTATACCGTTGATACGCTTTATCACTTTCGCTTGCGATTCGGAGAGTCCGCCGAATCTTTTTTGTCATGGGCGCGGATTCGTGGGCTGAGATCACAACCTGGCGGGAATGGCGAGCGCCTGATGACGTTGGCCAATCTGATTGTGGTGACGCGGCCGGGATACGAAATCGCCGCCGCACCGGCAACTGCGGAAACGGCAGCGAGCATTGTTGATGTGCGCGGCGCAGCAGAAGTTAGCCGCAGCAAGCGAACCGGGATCGCCAAAAGTGTTTGTAACTGATGCAGTGTTGATTGACGTTTCAGCGACCGAAATCAGGCGAGCAGTGAGCGAGGACGACAACGACAAGTTAACCAAGCTAGTACCGCTGGAAGTGGCGGAATACATAAGAAAGTACCGGCTATACCGAAATACTGATGTCTAATTCAACTATCAAGGAACAATCACTAAGTCCAACTACAAGCGGGAACTTGCAAATCAAGCCCACCACGAAGGAGTTGGAACCAGCGGAGCTCGACGAAAGAATCTGGCTGGCCCTGACGGCCGCGGCAGAAAAGAAAGCGATCGATACCGTCGTGCTGGATCTGCGCGAGATCGCGAGCTTTACCGACTATTTCATTATTACCAGCGGAGCGAACGAACGCCAGGTACAGGCCATTTCTGACGAAGTGGTTGATACGCTGAAGAAAGCCGGAACGCCGGTGATTCGCGTTGAAGGCTACAAAACTGCCGAATGGATCCTGCTCGACTACGGTGATTTCGTGATGCATATCTTCGGCGATAAGGCGCGAAAGTTTTATGACCTGGAAAGACTCTGGCGGGAATCGACACGAGTCATGCTGCCGCCTGAATTTGCAAACGAGGTCAATAGTTCTTTGAAAAGAAGTGAATCGTGATCGAAGTCGTGGCGCATTCAGAGACGATGCGCGAGGCGATTCGCCTCGCTGAGCGCGTTAGCCGCAACTGATGCGAACGTCCTGATAACGGGCGAGTCGGGCGTAGGCAAAGACGCCGTCGCGTTTTACATCCACTCGAAATCAGGTCGCGGGCGCGGAGTCGTTCGTGAAGATCGACTGTGGAACGCTTCCCAGCGGCTTGCTGGAAGCCGAGCTCTTCGGTTATGAACGCGGCGCGTTTCACCGGCGCGACCGAAGAGAAGCCCGGTCGGCTCGAGGCGTCGCATCGCGGCACGCTGGTGCTCGATGAGATTGCTCACCTGTCGATCGACTCGCAGGCGAAAGCTGCTGCGCGTTATTGAAACGAGAGAATTTGAACGACTCGGCGGACGCAAGACGATCAAGGTGGATGCGCGCTTGATTGCCCTGACTAATGTCGATCTGGGCGACGCGGTTAAGCGTCAGCAGCTTTCGCGAGGACCTCTATTACCGGCTGCATGTGATGCACATTGAGCGTGCCGGCGCTGCGCGACCGGCGCGCAGACTTGCCTGAACTGGCACACGGCTTTCGTGAAGTCTTATTCGGCGAAGCATGGTCGGCAGGTCAGCGATGTATCTCCGGAGGCGCTGGCTCTGTTGAGTGAATATCGAGTTTCCCGGCAACGTGCGTGAGCTCGCCAACACGATCGAGCGAGCGGTGATTGTTTCTAGCGGACAAGCTGATTGAGTTGGAACGATTTGCCGGAACCGATTCGCATCGCCGTCAGCGCTGCAGCGGCGTCGCGAGCGATGCCGCAAACGCTCGCGGAAGTTGAAGCCGAATATGTTGCTGAAATTCTGGCGGCGGCTAAAGGAAACAAGACTGAAGCCGCGCGGATGCTGGGCATTAGCCGCAAGAACCTTCTATGAGAAGCTGGCGCGACAGGAAGGATGAAGGATGAAGGATGAAGGATGAAGAGGATGAAGACGGGTAGAGTTCGTCAAGGCTCCAGTTCATCCTTCATCCTTCCGCCTTCATCCCTTGTGAGCGATGCGGCTGCGAGTGATTTGGACAGGAAAGACCCGAGACGCTCAGTTTGCGGGCGCTGATTGACGACTACTTGAAACGGCTTTCGCATTTCGCGCGTTGCGAGATTTCGAGTTTCGCGAGAGCATGCCGCCGCTGAGAAAAGGCGGGCATCGATAAGGATTCACAGCGCATCTCAGACGGGCTGCATGAGGGCGCCGTAAATGTATTGCTGGATCCGGAAGGAAGCGAGTGGACGTTCGCAGCAGTTGGCCAAAGAGATTCAGCAGTTGGCAGGACGGTGGGACGAAGGAAGTGACTTTTATCGTGGGCGGGCCCAACGGAGTGTCAGCGGAACTTTCAGCGCGCGCGAACAAGCGCTGGAGTCTTTCGCGTTTGACGCTGACTCACGAGATGGCGCGGGTAGTGTTGCTCGAACAATTGTACCGAGCCTACACGATCATTCACGGGTCTGCCATATCAGAAGTGAGAAGTTGCGATTAGAAGGACGGGATACAAGTAGGGTGGAGGATCGCGAACTACAATGGATAAAAGAAGAGTAAGAGTTTTTCGCGACAAGCTAATGGATCGACGTGAGGTTTAGTGGGCCAGGTTCAGCAGGCCGAACTCTACAGTCGCGAACGCGACGCTGAGGCGACTCAGGATCCGGCGGACATGGCGGCAAATGCCTACACCAAAGAACTGCTGGTCTCGATGTCTGACAATGACCGGCAGTTGCTCAATCTGATCGACGAAGCGCTGGTGCGTATGGACGACAGCGGCTACGGCAAATGCATTCGCTGCGGTCAGGCGGTGCCGGAGAAGCGGCTCGAAGCGGTGCCCTGGGCGCGCCACTGCGTGCGTTGCCAGGAACTTCAGGAGCGGGGTTTGCTCAACGAAGACGACGAATAGAAGTCCGTAATACTTGATGGCATAATTACGGCCTCCTTGAGCTGCAGCTGCTCAGGAGGCCGTTGGTTTAAAGAAGTTTCAAGTTTCAAGTTCCAAGTTTCAAGTTTGGAATCGGGAAGCTGGACCGTACGAACAAGAATGAAAAATCAGAACCTGAAACTTGAAACTTGAAACTTGTTCCATGCTCTGACTCACGCCGCTAGTCTCTGTTACGACTCTCTGCTGGCGCTCGTGTATCCGCGCGGGCTGCGCGGTCTGCGGCGGCAGCGTAGAGTCGCGTGCGCGTTGGGTGCGGCATGCGAGAGGTGCTGGCGACCACACCGAGAATACTTTTCGACGGAAGAAACCCTTTGTTGGAAGTGTGGCCTGCCTTCGACCGGGAACAGTCGCAGCTGAGACCAGAGAAGCAGATCCCGCTGTCGCCGTTGCGACGCTGATGCGTTTCACCGCCGCACGCGCGTGTGGCGTTTACGAAGGAGCATTGCGAGCTTCGGTGCTCCTGCTTAAACGTCGAACCGCACGTCGGTCCCAAAGTTGCGTCGACGAACTCGGCAAAACGCAGCGAGCGCTATCCCTTAGGTGGCGCCACGCAAATTGTTCCGGTGCCGCTACATCCCGAGAACGTGAAGGCCCGCGGCTTCAATCAGGCGATGCTGATCGGCCAGCGAGCTGTCCCGGGCACGTCTGGCTGCCGCTTGATGAGATCAGCCTCGCCCGTGACAAACTCATCACAGCGCGCCACCGTGCCGGAATGGACGCCAAAGGTCGCCGAGAAACGGTCGCCGATGCCTTTCCGCGTCGTCCATCCCGGCGCTGGTCGCAGGCGAGCGAGTGTTGCTTGTCGACGACGTCTTCACAACCGGGGCGACCGCCTCTTCCTGCGCACAGTGTTCTGCTGGACGGCGGCAGTCGGCTGCAAGTGTTTATGTGCTTACAATTGCGAGGCCGATGCGCCATTAACTTTAAAAAGTCTGACAGATTACGCCCCGATCGATCCAGCCCGAGTCTGGCGCCCTCGTCAGGGTGCTGTGAAGCCTCGCTACACCTCTCGGAGGTCTACGCCACGCTGCGACCTCCGGCTACTTTCCTCGCAGCCCTCAGGGTTGCTGAGCGTGGATTCCTTTAATGTATGATAAGCGCATGTCAGAACTTAAAACTCTTTACGATCCGATTGAACCTTTCGACACCAGGCCGCCTGAAGGTCTCGCCGATTCACGAGATCTATTATGAGCAGTGTGGCAATCCGCATGGCAAGCCGGTGGTCTTCCTGCACGGCGGACCCGGCGGTGGAATTTCTGCGGACTACCGTCGCTACTTCGATCCCAGATCTACCGCGTGGTGCTTTTCGATCAGCGCGGCTCGGGAAGAGCACGCCGCACGCGAGCATCGAAGAAAATACGACCTGGCACCTCGTCGCAGACATAGAACGCCTGCGCGAGCGTCTGGGCATCAGGCAGTGGCAGGTCTTCGGCGGGTCATGGGGCAGCACGCTCGCGCTTGCTTACGCCGAGACGCCATCCCGATCGAGTGCGCCAAGCTTGTGCTGCGCGGGATCTTTCTGTGTCGGCCCAAGGAGATTCAGCTGGTTCTTATCAGGAAGGCGCGAGCGAGATCTTTGCCGGACGTTTGGGAAGAATATCTGAAAGTCATTCCCGAAGCATGAACGCGACAGACATGGTGAGCGCTTATCACCGCGCGGTTGACGAGCGCGGACGAGGCGGTGCGGTCTGCGAGGCGGCGCGCGCCTGGAGCATCTGGGAAGGCAGCACCTCGAAACTATTTTTGACCCTGCCATGATCGAGAAATTTGCCGACCCGGAGTTCGCGCTCGCGTTCGCGCAGCATCGAATGCCACTACTTCATGAACAACGCCTTCTTCGAGTTCCGACAATTACCTGATCGAGAATGTCGGCCGGATTCGACTCCATCCCCACCAGTCATCGTCCAGGGCCGGTACGACGTGGTTTGTCCGCTGACGAGCGCCTGGGATCTACATCGAGCCTGGCCGGAAGCCGCAACTGAACCTCATCCCCGACGCCGGCCATTCGATCAGCGAGCCCGGAATCGTGGATGCGCTGGTGACGTGCGACCGATCGTTTTGGGCAGGCGTGATCCAGGGCAGGCGGTCTGACAGAAAGTGACATTAGCGAAGCACTTTGGCCGGCTTCGCGGGTCCTTGTAACTTGTCACTAAGTCAGACGGCTCGCGTAATATCGGCCTTGTATGACCGGTCGAGTCTTAGTGCTGAATGCATCGTTTGAGCCCAATCAATGTGTGCAACGAACGGCGCGCAGTGGTAATGATCTTCAAGGGCGTCGCGCGCGTTGAGGAGCACAACGGTCACATCCTGCATTCAGCGAAACTGGCAATTCATGCACCGTCAGTGATCAGGCTGACGGAGTACATACATATTCCATTCTGAGCGGCGTTCGCTCTCGCGCAAAGAATATCTTGCTGCGCGATCATTCGTCTTGTCAGTATTGCGGACGACAGTATGCGCCGTCAGAGCTTAACGCTGGATCACGTGTTGCCGCGTTCGCGTGGCGGCGAGTCGTCGTGGGACAATCTGGTGGCGTGCTGCAAGAAGTGCAATCATCGGAAGGGCAACCGGACGCCCGAGGAATCAGGCATGCACCTGCTGCGCCGGCCGCGCGGTTTTTCGTTGCACGTGAATCGGCAAATCATGCGCTACCTTGGTCGCGCCGACCTGAAACGTGGAGGAAGTATCTCTTCTACGAATCTGACAATGGTGAGAACAGTTGACGCTTCGGTTGACTGTTGACTTTGCTCATCAATAGAAAGAGGACGTTATGAACGACATCGTTAGCTGGCAATCTGGCGGGCTCGGAACTCCTGAGCTTCTGGTAATTGCGGTGTTATTTCCTGCTGTTTGGAGCTACGCGGCTGCCGCAACTGGCCGAAGTCGCTGGGCCGAAGCAAGCGCGCCTTCAAGGAAGGATTGGAAGAGGCGGAGAAGGGACGCGCAAAGGAAGCTAAAGAGAAAGCATGGTAGCGCCTAATCACTCATGGTCGCGATACGGCGACTAGAACAGACTCACTGGCTAAGCGCCTTCTCGCCCATCACTAACGTTGCCTTAATGCGTCAGGCGCAAATCCAGCCCGTGGCTTTCTCTCGCTTGACCAGTCAGTCCGCGATCTCGTAATCAGCGTTCTGGTCGTAGGAACTCCGCCGGCAGTGTCTCCAGCCAGATTGGCATCAGGAAAGTCGGCTACCAAGCGGCGCACTAAGAAACTTCTCGGCACGACTCGTAGTCAAACTCCTCAACTCCTGGTTGATGCTAGTAATGTTTTCAAGTCCAGCCTAGTTCAGCCATGCTCTTCCAATCGCGGACACGGCGGGCAACACCGTAGATCAAACTCTCTACATCTCGCTTCGTGATCAAGCAGCCCCAGGTTGTGCAACGCCTCCCAGTAAATCGAAAAGAACTCGCCGAAGCTGGAGAAGTCGGCAGCGGCGAGCGCGACCGTGCGCGTCCTGGCGCTGCGACGCTCTGACCATCTCCTCAAACATCTCCGGAATGCGCTCGCTGTGAACCAGCGAGCCATCGCCGATTACCAGGTTGAATTGATTGTCTTCGAGCGTCGAGGCCTGTCGAGTCTTTCCTGGCGAAACTCCGTGGTCGTTCTTCACTGCGTGCTTTCGGCCTTCACGCGGGCCAGCTCCAGGCTCTCTTCGCTCTCATCGACACCAAGAAACCTCAGCTTCTCGCCGCGCGCGTTCCTGCAAGCGCGATTGCATGGCCGCCGGTGCCCGACGCCACGTAAAGTGCACGACCCTCTTTGGGCAGATTTGACGTGTTCGTCGATTAACTCGGCAAACCGCTCGCCCCAGTCGGTGGCTACGAATAGCTCATGTAGAAACGCGCAACTCCTTGTTTGTCTCTGGAAGGCATTGGTCAAATTCAGTAACGTCATGACATTCCATTTGTCATGTCACGACGGTTCTCTGATGCATTGAAATTCATGAAATGCGACATGGAAAATCTCTGACTTCGTGCCTGTAAATGGATGTGACGAATGGTGTCCGCTACTCCTCCTCAAAAGTATTTCCGATCCGCGCAATGACTCCGGCAGGCATTCCATCTCATCTTTTGCATTCGGATCGCCATGAACATACCGATAGCCTTCGCCATAGCCAACTTGCTTCATCAACGGCGTCACTGCATTTCGCAAATGAAGCGGCACCGGCTCGCGCGCCGTTTCCGCCGCATCGGCAGCAGCGGCGCTATAGGCGCTCGTGACGGCGTTTGATTTCGGCGCGCGCGCCAGGTAAGATCGTCGCCTGCGAAAGTGGAAACAAATCCTTCAGGCAGTCCGATGAGTCGGACAATGTCGGCGGCCGCCGCAGCTTGCACCATCGCCTGCGGATCGGCGAGACCGATATCTTCCGAAGCCAGGGATGCAGAGTCGGCGCGCAATGAATACCGGATCAGCGCCGCCCTCGATCATTCGCGCCAGCCAGTAGAGCGAAGCGTTGACGTCAGAATTGCGCAGCGACTTGATCAGCGCCGACGCGAGGTTGTAGTGGTCCTCGCCGCCTTTGTCGTAGGCGTAGTGCGCGCGGCCGAGTGCCTCGATAATCGTCTCGTTGGAAATTTGTCGCGAGCCGTTATCGTCCGGCGCGGTCGATTCTACGGCTGCCTCCAGCGCGGCGGAGGCAACGCGCGCGTCTCCACCGGATGAGTTCGCGACGCGCTCCAGCACCTCGTCAGAAATCACCGGCTGAAGTTTTGCCAGTCCTTTCACTCGTCCGCGCAGTGCGCGCTCGAGAATTGTTTTCACTTCATCGGGCGACAGAGGATTAAGAACCAAGTACGCGACAACGCGACAACAGCGCGCCGGTGACTTCGAACGACGGATTCTCGGTCGTGGCGCCAATCAAGGTCACGGTGCCGTTTCTCTACCGCCGGCAACAGCGCGTCCTGCTGTCCTTTGTTGAAGCGGTGAATCTCATCGATGAACAGGATGGTGCGTTTGCCAAACTCGCGTTCGTGCCGCGCTTCCGCGATTGCCGCGCGCAGGTCCTTGACGCCGGAGAAAACTGCCGAGCAGCGCCACGAAGCGCGCGTCAGATTTTCCGCCAGCAGACGGGCGAGTGTCGTCTTGCCGGTACCCGGCGCGCCCCAGAGAATCAGCGACGGCAAGTTTGCCGAGCCCTCCAGCAACCGGCGCAGGATTCGTCCTTCGCCGACGAGGTGGCTCTGGCCCGCGAACTCGGCTAGCGAACGCGGCCGCATGCGTTCGGCGAGCGGGGCCGATGGTTCCGCCGATTTCGTCGACGGGCGATTTGCTAAAAAGACTTCCTGTGGTTGAATACGCCATGGCCTTTAAGGTGTTAAGCACAATTATCGTCTGAAAGCGCGGCTGCGCGCGACGCACTGTGACCTGCGTATGCCAATTCGACCCGAGTGGCCGTAAAACTTAGAGGGAACGCGACCAGAGACGTCTTCCGTATATTCAGCCGAACGCACACTAACCCGCGTAATTAGAGACTATAAGCGGGAAGATTGGGGAATACGGAATTATGAAGAGACGCAACCGACATCTTACGAGTAGTTGGAATTATCCTGCTGGGAGTATTTGTTTTCGCGGTGGGTATTCCGATCGTATGCTAACCGCCGGCATAACTCTCCGGAATCATAAAGATCCTGTTCGGACATCGCCGTGCTGGTTATCAAAGTTAGCCGTCGTAATCGCGATAGCCTATCTGGTCCTCGTCGGTGTCCGCGCTGTGCTGCGCTAGTTAACCACGGGGCCTCGCCAGAAGCCTTGCAACAATTCTTTCACCAGCGATTCATCTTACCAAACCCTCACGCTCTTGACCGGAAGTGCCGCATTGTTTTTAGAACTTGGGATTCGCAGCTGAGTTGTGAGTAGTATTCGCTCTCTCGACGCAAGGCTCGGGATTCTTCAGATTGTTATGATGCCGGAAGTAAGACTCGACCGGTTAGAGCGAATGGCTATGCTGTTAGCCAGACCTGGCTTTCGGCGCGCAGCCAATTGCGTGCCGCGTGATCGTGAACAGGATGAGAAGATAAACCATCTGATTAATTTGCAGATTAGTAATGAGGAAAGATTTGCCAGGAATGAGGAGAGATTTGCCAAACGCCGGAATCGCAGACCAATACAGATCGCAGATTGAATTCTTTGATTGATATTATCTGGGAAGGCCGCTACGGACCTCTCGTCCAGACAACCAACCCTGAAAACGTTTTGGTATTGATTGAGAGCAGTGTGGACCATGGAATCTCCCATCCTTGAGGTGTGGGAGCGTACTGCGCGTAGCGAGCGCTAGACATTAAACCGAAAATTCACCACATCGCCTTCCTGCATGATGTAGTCTTTGCCTTCCAGTCTCGTCAGACCTTGTTCGCTTGCGGCGGCATATGAGCCGGCCGCGCAGCAGCGTCGTCGTAGCTGACGATCTCGGCGCGGATGAAGCCGCGGGCGATGTCGGAATGGATTGCGCCGGCTGGCATCCTGCGCGCGCGAGCCTTGCGGGATCGTCCAGGCGCGCACTTCTTTTTCGCCGGCAGTCAGAAACGACATCAGGCCCAGCACGTCGGTAGGCGCTCTTGAATCAGACTGATCCACGCCGCTGCTCTTAACGCCCAGCGATTCGAGATACTCGCGTCGCTCTTCTGGCGCCAGCGCCAACAAGGTCCGCTTCCAGCTGCGCGCAGATCACGAGACACTCAGCGCGCTTCGCTCGCTTCGCGACTTCACAGAATCGCGCGCACCTGCTTCGTTGTCCTCCGGCGCTCGCGAGCGTCGCTTCGTCAACGTTGGCGGCGTAAATCGTCGGCTTCATCGTCAGCAGGAAAAAGTTGCGGGCAATGGCGCGCTCGTCGTCAGTCAGTGACACGCTCTCTGCAGGCAGGAACTCTTCCAGCGCCGGGTGCAGCTTTATCGAGCACTCTCGAGTTCGCGCTTGGCGATCTTCTCGCCACCTTTCACGCCCTTTTGCGACTCTGCTCGCGACGGCGTTCGACGGTTGGCCAGGTCGGCGCAGCGCCAGCTCGATCTGAATCGTTTCAATATCGCGCGCGGGCATCGACGGTGTCATCGACGTGGATCAATGTTGTCGTCTTCGAAACAGCGCACCACGTGAATCATCGTGTCTGTCTCGCGGATGCTCGCGAGAAACTGGTTGCCCATGCCCTTCGCCTTTCGACGAGCCGCGCACGAGCCCGGCGATGTCGACAAACTCGACAGTCGCGGGAACGATCACGCTCGTCTTCACGATCTTTGCGAGCGGCGCCAGCCGTTCGTCAGGCACAGTCACCACGCCGACGTTGGGCTTGCTGGTAGAGAACGCGTAGTTCGCGGTGACGCCAGAGCGTCTGTGCGCGGTGAGCTGCGTTGAAAAGCGTAGTCTTGCCAATGTTGGGCAAGCCAACAATTCCTGCTCGTAACATCAGTTGATTTCCTCGGCTTTGAAACTAACCGATAATATTCAGCGGCGCAAACGCGAGCGCGGCGAACGCAGAGGCGTCGGCTACCTCGCAAACTAACAGTTTGCGTTACGAGTTCGCGTATAATCCCGGCCGCAGATAAATCGACGTTTTGTAGTCAATACTGAAAAGGACCAGACGGAGCCGAGTTCCTCGAAGCTGTAATCATCCGTCGGCTGACCGCGTGATCATCTCGCTTGCGCTCGTGCTGCTCGTCACCGCCAGCGGCACGCTGGCCAGCTATCTCTACGACGAGGACGCGAATTTCGCTGCACGGCTTTGTGCCGGAGCGTGCATCGGGATTGCGGCGCTGGGCCTGGTGGGTTTTGTGTTGGCGTCTTTCCTTGGACTCACGCCCCTGGCAATACTGCTTGCTCTCCTCGTCACAGTAGCGCTGCCGCTATTCTGTCCTTGAGGAATCCTGATCGTCGGGCACTTGTTCAGCAAGATCTGATGGGCGACTTATCGATCGATTCGTCAGGCGTTCAGGAACCACTACCGGCGCTCAGCTTGGCTACACGCTTTCTATCTATCGTCGTTCGCGTGCAATTCTTTGGCGCGCCTTTCAACGCGCGATGATTGAAACGCCGGAAGGTATTTTCACCGAGCGCTGCTTAACAACTTCGGCGATTTGCCCGTTTCACGTAAGCGTGATCACCAGTTTTGCTTTTGGTAACAACTTTCCGCCTCGAAGATCCAACCTACGCCGGGGTTCGCTTTACCTATCCGTTTCTCACCGACTTCGTCTCAGCGATCTTTGTCCGCTGCGGCGCCGACCTGCGCCAGTCGATGTTCCTGGAGAATTTCGTTGTTGCTCTGGCGTTTGTTGGCTTGATGCATCGCTGGGCGCTTGAGAATGTTGCGGGACAAACTCGCGGCCATCATCACGCCAATACTGGTGCTACTTAACGGAGGCTTCGGTTGGGTTTTGTTGTGGGACCAGGTGACGAAAAACAGCAAGGACGGACTGGTAGGAATCCTGCAAGGCCTGCCGCCTTCTTTCACCGTGATTCCGGAAACGACCTGGCGTTGGGGAAACGCAATGTCGACACTGCTGATTCCGCAGCGCGGGCTTCCTGCTCGGTTTGCCACTGGCAGTAATTGTGTTTACGCAGTGGTGGCTGTCCGGCGGAAGAAAGGGAAGGGAAGAAGAGGGAAAGGAAAGGAAGGGGAAGAAGGGAAAAGAAAGAAGCGAAAGAAGCTGAAGAACAGGTTCATAGGGATGAACCAGAGCCGGTAAACTCGCAACACTTTACCCTGTTCCCCTTTTCCCCTATTCCCCAATCCATGAGCGCATGATCGCCGCCGGCGTAGTCGCGAGGCTTGTTACCGCTGGTACATGCTCACAGTTTTGTCGTGGTGATGGTGGTCGGTGGATGCATCGCATTGCTTCAGACGGCGTTGGCGCGACTGGATAACTTTCGCCTTTGTAGCTTCGGTAATTGCGCTGCCGCAGATGTGGTGGTCAACTCACAACAGTGCGGTCGACGCCGGACAAGTTTTTCGAATGGCAGTTTGGTTGGGACCACGGCCAGGAGAATCCTGTTTGGTTCTGGTTGAAGAACACCGGACTGTTTATCCCGCTGACCCTGGCGGCATTGCTTTGGCGTCACGATGGGAAAGCCCTGGTCTCTCGCAAACTACTGGTTTTCTGCTTGCCGTTTACACTGTGCTTTATCATCCCCAACGTTCTGAAGATGGCGCCGTGGATTTGGGATAACATAAAGGTATTGTTCTACTGGTGGCTTGCGTCAGCGCCGCTGGTGGCCCTCTGCTCGCGCGGCTTTGGCGGCAAGGTATCGTTAAGCGAGCGATCGCGGTGCGTCTGTTAGTCTGCGTAACGCTGGCTGGAGGCGCTGGATGTTGCCGCCATTGTGCTGCGGTCGAACGAGTACGGGATTTTCACTGCGCCCGGAATCCAGTTTGCGGAAATGATAAAACGTGAGACCCCGCCGCAGGCCGTGGTTATCCATGCTCCGGTACATAATCATCCGGTGTTTCTGACGGGAAGAAGATCGCTGATGGGTTATCGGGCCACGTTTGGACACACGGACTCGAGTTTGGCCCAGCGCGAATCCGAGATCAGAAGAGTTTATGCGGGGCACCGGACGCCGCTGCCATACTGCGGAAATATGGCGTGGACTATGCAGTGGTCAGCCCGCTTGAACGCAATATCATGAGTGTGAATGACCAGTTCTTTTCCAGCTTTCAACTTGTAGGAGAAGTTGGTGAGTACCGCCTCTACAAAATCAAGCAATAAACAGCAAGCTAACCGGTCGAAAGCGCCAGCCAATGGAGGGCGACGAGCCGATCGAAGCTTCCGCGGCGCCATCGGAAGTTGTTATGGACGAACGCGCCTGGTTGATCGCCGTGACCGCGATACTGGTTCTGGCTGCGATTCTTCGTTTATACGATCTCAATTTGGTTCCGCTTCATCATGACGAGGGGTGAACGGGAATTTTCTCGTGCGGCTCGTCCGCGATGGGTATTACCACTACGATCCGGCAAACTATCATGGCCCGACTCTTTACTACTTCGCCGCCGTCGTGGCCTGGATTCCTGAGGCCATTTCGTGGGCGCGAACGCCAGCCTGACAACGACTGGGATCCGGCTCGTTCCGGCACTGTTCGGCCTGGCGACGATCGCACTCGATCTTCACGCTGCGCCGGAACCTCGGGACCATCGCGACCCTCAGCGCTGCTTTCCTGTTGGCCGTTTCGCCCGGCGCGGTTTACCTCTCTCGCTACTTCATCCACGAAACGCTGTTTGTTTTCTTCACGCTGGGACTCGTGGTGGCCTCGCTCAAGTATTACGAAGATCTGAATCCGGCTTACTTGATCCTGGCGGCAATCTCCGCGGCGTTGTTATTCGCTACAAAGAGACGGCGATGATCTCTGTCGGCGTGCTGGTGATCGCGCTTGTCGTCACACAAGTTTATCGCCTGTTCTGGACGCTCAATCGGAGGCACAACGAATCAGCAGAAAGGTCAGAACGAGGTGACTATCGAACCTTCTTCGAAAAAGTGGGCGGATCGTCAAAACTAACAGTCTGGATAGTGATAGCCCTTGCCGTCTTCGTCAGTCGTCTATGTTCTTTTCTATTCGTCCTTCTTCACGAATTATCCCCAGGGTGTTTACGACTCGCTGAAGACATTTTCAAATCTGGACGAAGACAGGTCAGGAAGCGCACAAGCATCCGCTGGCGACGTACATTTGGTGGCTGATAGAGCAGGAGTCGCCGCTGCTTGTCGCTCGGCGCGCTGGGCTGCGATAGTTGCGGTCCTGAAGCCGACGAGATCGTTCGCGTTGTTCTCCGCCTTGTGGGCGTTCGGACTAATCGCTGCCTATTCGTTGATTGCCTACAAGACGCCGTGGCTTTCGCTGAACTTCATCGTTCCCCTGGCGCTGACGAGCGGCGTCAGCTATCGGATCGGTATCTACGAAGAACTCGCGAGATGGATGCAACGCGTGCGCTGGTACGCGCTTGCCGGTCTTCTGTTGGTGGCTATAGGTCCTTTGGCCGGGCTGGCCCGAGCTCTTCGATGAAGTGGCTTTGAGGAAAGCGCCGAATACGCTTCAAGGACCTGTTTTCTGTTCCGATGCACTGGAAAACTTTCATTCCTGGCTATCAAACAATCGATCTTAATTTTCTTAACTACGACAACGACAATCGCTATTACGTTTACGTCTACGCTCACACGCGCCGCGGAAACCATTGAAGCTGGTTGACGAAATAAACAAGGTGGCCGAGCGCACGCATCAGGGAGCAGATACTGGCATCACAATAGTCTCGGCAGACTACTGGCCTCTACCCTGGTATCTGCGCGACTACAAGCGAGGTTGGTTACCACGGTCGCATGACTCCTTCTAATGAGCCGATCATCATTGCGAGGCAGGATCAGGCGGCGGAAGTGCAGGCGACGTTCGGCGACCGCTACCAGCAGATTCAGTCAGGCTTTAACACTGCGGGAAGTTTTCCGTTGAGGCCGGGAGTGGATTTGCTGCTATACACACACGACGCGAGCTTGGTGCGCTAGACGCGAAGCAAACCTCCAGTAGCTAGGCAAGTCAGGAGTCTTCGCCAAAACGATGCAAAAATATCGACCCATTCTAATCATAGCGATCGTGCTGGCGGTAACGATTGTTGAGCCTCGTCTTCCTTCTGCGATGCACGGCCGAGTGGAGAATTCGTAGCCACAAACACGCAATCAGGAAGTCAAAGCACAACGCAAGCTTCCCGAAGGCGTAGTCGTGACGCTTGAGGAATTTGGCGACTACCAGTGCCCTCCGTGTGGTGCGCTTCATCCCAGTCTCAAGAAACTGAAGCAGGAGTTTGGCTCAAATCTCAATTTCGTTTTCGAAATCTGCCGCTTACCACGCTTCACAAGAACGCGCTCGCCGCAGCGCAAGCCGCCGAGGCCGCGAGAATGCAGAATCGTTTCTGGGAAATGCATGACCTCTTGCTATGAGAATCAGAGACCTGTGGAAGGATGACATCAATCCCAAGAGCATCTTTTGGAAATTTGCGGCCGATCTTGGATTGGATACTGGCCGCTTCCAGTAGCGATATGGATGATAAGCAGGTGAACTTGCGGATTGAAGCCGATCAAGTCAGCTGCCGCGGAACTTGGCATCGAAGGCACCCCACCGCTGCTCATCGACGGCCGTAGTCTGCGCCCGGAAGTGACCAACCACGACGGGATTCGCGAAGGGTGAGTTCACCATGAGCCGCAAAGCCCTCGCCGTCTTGAGCGAGCGACTCCGACGTAAACCGCACGCAAGCCGATCCAAATTTTCCACTCCAAATCGAACTTAAGCGCCGACCGTTAACTTTGCTTACTGCATCATTAAAGTTCTGTAACCTCAAGTTTTAGTTGACATTCTAAGCAAACCCCACTTATATTGGCACGCCCGTGCATAGCCTTCTGGAATTCGGTATTCTGGGTCGTGATTGCTGATCAGCTGACAGGGCAATAAACAGACGATTTTCGCATGTTCAAACTGAAACGCCTCGAGATTACCGGTTTCAAATCCTTCGCGGACTACACCGAAATACTCTTCACAGGTGACGGAATTACCGCCATTGTCGGGCCCAACGGCTGCGGCAAAAGCAACGTTGCGGATGCAATAGCGTGGGTTCTGGGCGAACAACGAGTAAAGCATCTGCGCGGCGGGGCCATGCAGGACGTCATCTTCCAGGGCTCGCGGAATCGACCGCCAAGCGGCATGGCTGAAGTGGTCATGCACATGGTGCGGGACGAAGCCGTTGAGCACGAGCCTGACATTGAAGACATCGACTCAACTCTCGAACTCCTGGACGACCAGGTCATCGATATTGACACGGTAGTTCCTGCTGATTCGCCTGAAGAAACAGCCGAGGCAATCGCGCCGGAGACACCGGGTGCAGAGCTTGTCCCGGGCGAAGTGAGCGCAGTTGAAAGCGGAGCCGAAGGGCCGACGACTGCGATCCCGGCAAAGTCCCAACACAAGAGACACTGGCGTCGCCGAAACCTGGCGCTGGAGTTCGCGCCCGGCGAGGCAGTGTCGGTTACACGTCGTCTGTATCGTTCGGGCGAGAGCGAATACCTTCTAAACGATCGTCCTTGCCGGCTGCGTGACATTCAGGATCTTTTCTCCGGCACCGGCCTGGCGGGCGGGCACTACGCCATCATCGAGCAGGGTCGCATCGGCCAGATTCTCTCCGCCAAGCCGATGGATCGTCGCACGATAATCGAAGAAGCGGCGGGCATCACGAAGTTTCGCGTGCGCCAGCGGGCGGCGGAAGCGCGATTGGAATCTGCGCGCTCAAATCTTTCCCGTATCTCCGACATCATTTCTGAAATAGATCGCCAGGTGAATAGTTTGCGACGACAGGCCGCGAAGGCCCGACGCTATGGCGTCATTCGCGAAGAGTTGCGCGAGCTGCTGCGCCACGTCTTCGTCGCCGAGGATCGCAAAGCTCACCAGGCTTCTCGATGAGACTCAGGCAAAACTGCTCGAAGCCAGCGTTATGGAGCGCAGCGTCGCCGAAGATCTGGAGAGACAGGAAGAGGCAGCTCGAGGTGCAACTCAGGAAGCCCGCAAGACTGAAGACGACCTTGCAGCCGCTCGCGCCGCCGCCGCCGAGGCCGTGCTACGTCGCGACCGTCAGACGAGGGAGCGCGCCTATCAGGAAGAGCAGGTGGTTTCCCTCGAGAAGCGAAAGAATGAAGTGGGCTCGGAGATCGAGGCTCTCTCTGCGCGGCTGGTTCTGGTTGAAGCTGAATGCAAACGACTTCAGGAAGACGAGGCGAGGCTGCGAATTGAAGCCGATCAGAGTGCAGCCACTTTGAGATCGGCCGAAGAGTCGTATGCTGAGAAGCTTTCCACCGCTTCGCTAGCTGAAGCCGAAATCGAAAGTGCGCGCGCGGATTTATTGAAGCACACGGCCATCGCCGAGCGACTACGTGAAATTGCACGACAGCTTGAAGGCACGCTTGAGCGCCTGAGTGTTCAGGCCGAAGGTCTGGCGCGCGAGGGCGAACGTGCCGCAGCCCAATACACCGAACGTAAAGCCGAAGCCGATGCCTTCACCGCCGAGATTGATGCCGCACGAGAACACATTACGACTTTAAACGCCGAGCGTGAGCGAGCCGTCGATGCGGTTGTCCAGGGTCACGAAGCAGTTAGCGACACTGAAGCGGAGATGACTCGCGTGCGCGATGAGTACTCACGAACGCGCCACCGGCTCGAGAGTTTGAAAGAGCTTGACGATCGGCGTGCCTACTACTCTTCGGCCGTGCAGTTGATGTTTTCAGGAAGACAGCGCACCTCGCGATTTTCACTTTATCGGCACCCTCGCTGACGCGCTCAATGTCGATGCCAAGTGGGAACGTGCCGTCGAAGGAGTGTTTGGTTCTTCATTGCAGTCGATTGTTGTACCTACACCCGATGATGCTGCAAGGGCTGCGCAGTGGCTGCGCGAAAATAACGGCGGCCGTGCCAGTTTCCTGGTCGCAGGACTCCATGGCGGAAGCGAAGAGTCGAGTACTCAAGTAAATGCGCTGGCGTGTGGTGTCGAAGAGCGGCCAGCTCTCTCGATTTCCTTCGCCAGCGAAGCAATAGCAGAGGACCTGAAGATTGCCGATCTGCTGGGAGCACCGCGGGAACTTTTGTCCGTTCTCAATCGGACTCTTCCAGAGAAGATGAACGCCCGCCTGGCTGCCAACCTCGATGACGCGATGACCAAGTCGCTACGGACTGGCGAAGTTTTTGTAACCCTGAACGGCGATTGGGTGGCGAGCGGTCAATTCGTGAGCGCCGGCGACGCCCGAGCACTTGAAGAAGGCGCCGGGTTGCTGACTTTCAAACGAGAGCTGAGAGAGCTTGAAGCGCGGGCGGAAGTTCTGAGCGTGGAATCAAACTCGGCTGAAGAGTTGGCCCGGAACGCGCGAAGGAGCCTCGTAGGTCTCGAAGACGCCGTATTGATCTTGAACGAAGCCATCGGCCGGGAAGAGCGAGAGGCAATGGCCAGAGAACTAACGGCCACCGGGCTGACCCATGAGATAGAGCGTGCCCGAACGCCACATGCGAGTGGTTGCTGACGAAATCGCGCGAGTCGAGGAGGAACGTACCGAAGTGGAGAGGCGTCGGGCGAGCGCTATCATTGATGCCCAGGAATCTGAAGCGGCTCGTCTTGCCGCAACCGAGACAGTAACAGCCGCCACCGCTTTGCTTGCCGAGGCGCGGCGGGCTGCGGAAGCCGAAGCGAAGGATTAGGGTGGACAGCGCGCAGCCGCGGCCGCAGCAACCGAACGTAGACGCGGCACGGCTGCTGAACTCCGTCGCATGGAGGCCGAATTTGCAGACCTGGCCAGCCGCGTTGAACGTCATCGTTTAGAGTTGGTGGAAATGACCGGACCGCCTAGCTACGTTGCGCGCGTCAATAGCAGACCTCGAATATCAGGCAAGTACCGTCGCCGCGGAAAAAGAGAAGGAAGAGCAGGAGATTGCCGCGATAACCAGCCTGCTCGAAGAGGCACGTCAACGAGCCGACCTCCTGGCCACTCAACTCTCTGACCTGAATAAGCATGCGGCGGAAGTGCGCGACGCGCGCGCCGGGATCGAAGTGCAACGCGCTGAGGCGCAGGCCCGGCTAACCTTCGTTCGCGAAAACTGTGCTGCGGAATTGAATCAGTCGCTCGAAGATTTGGCGCGAGAACACCCGGTCGACGACGAGTTTGACCTGGAAACAGCCCAGGCGCGGGTAGAAGAGTTGCGTGCGCGAATTGAAAGCTTTGGTGGCGTCAACATGATGGCGCTCGAAGAGCTGGCGGAAAACGAAGCGCGCCTGTTGTTCCTTACTACGCAGCGGCAGGATATCGTCGACAGCATTTCTTCAACTGAGGAAGCCTTGCGCGAAATCAAACGGCGCGTTCGCGTGAAAGATTCCGTCACGCGTTCGAGCAGATAAACAAGAACTTTAGCGAACTGTTCCAGGAACTCTTTGGCGGTGGCAAGGGCGAAATGAGTTTGATCGAAGGCGATGATGTACTCGAAGCGGGTATCGACGTTATTGCCCAACCGCCCGGCAAGAGATTGCAGAACGTGCTGCTGCTCTCAGGTGGCGAAAGGCAATGGCCGCGCTCGCGTTAGTGCTGGGCATTTTCCATTACCGGCCATCGCCGTTCTGTTTGCTGGACGAAGTGGATGCGCCGCTTGACGAAGCAAACGTGGGACGATTCACCGATAAAGTCGCGCAGATGTCCGGCTAACACGCAGTTTATTGTGATCACTCATAACAAGCGAACGATGGAGATGGCCCGCGCTCTCTATGGCGTGACCATGCGGGAAGTCGGCGTTTCAGAAGTTGGTTTCTGTTAGGTTTGAGTAAACCTAGCAGCGCAAAACCGAATCTCATGTAGGCGAGCCCATCATGGACTCGCCTTTTGATTTGCATTGTGGGTCGAATAAATTCAGAACCGGGAGCGTTAGCGACCGGATCCCTGGCTCGACTGAAGTTAAGAATTTTCATGCTTGACGATGTTTCGGCTGCCGAAGTCAGAACCCGGTAGCTACCGTTCCCGGTTCTGATTTCAGCTTAGTTTCGCTTAGAATGTCCGCCACGAAATGGCAAGACAAACTTTCAAGCAGCTAAAGTTTCCGTTAGTCGCGTTGTTTGTTTTGGGCGCAGTGTTTTTGTCGCTGCACCCGGACTTTCGGCGCAGACTAAGACGAACGAGCGAAAACCAGAATCCGCACCAGCCCCATCTCGCGACGCCCTCAGCCCAAAGACGGAAGAGAACAAGAAACCACCGGACACCACACGTTACTTCTACGAATTCACGCAACCGGAGTTCACTATTCGCCACATCATCATCGAGCACGATGCCAACGGCATCGGCAAGATTACTTTCGAGCGCCAGGGTGAGGAGACCCCGATCGAAGAGCCGATCAGTCTTTCAATGGGTGCGCTCGGACGTGTGCTGGGCGGCTGGACCGAACTCCGATTCTCGGAGTCAACCGAGAATTATCAAGCTGAGAAACAGTTTCCTCACCTCGGCACGATGCGTCTGAAGATGGAGCGCGACAAGCTCAGCCGAACTGCCGAATTCAACTGGACCAACAATAAGACTGCGTCTTTCCTGGCCAACGAGTATCGCCGCGTTGCCGATCAGGCTGTGCTTATCTTCGATATTTCCGTCGCGCGCGAAACCCAGCCGCTCGCCACTCCCAAACTTATGGACGAATTCGAACTGCAGATGAAGCGAAACGGTTTATCTGACCCGCAGCAACTGGTGCCACTCCTCAACGACATCTCTACCGACGAGCACTTGCCGCTCATCGCCCGCAACCACGCCCTGCGGCTGATTAAGAAACTCGAGCAGTAATGCCGGAAGAGCTGATGCAAAACTGATTGACTGGTTGGCTCCCACAAGCTGCCTCCTGGCAACTAGCCGGTTTAGCCATAACATCATCGGCCGACCGAAATAAAGGAGAAACCTGACCCAGAGTTCTTGCATTGTGGGTCGACTAATACAGAACCGGGAGCAGTAGCGACCGGGTTCAACTTGCGATATAGACTACAGCATGACTGAGCGAATCGAGGTCCAGGAGTATCCGCGTGGTAATGCTGGGTTGTATGTTGAACGTGATCAAGGCGAGCCTTTGAATTGCTGATGAAAGGGTAACTTATTCGTAAACTTGTGGTGGAGTAAGTTCACTGTTGTTCCGTATTAGTCGAACACACTCTGCTTTGTTGAATCTAAGGCCAGTTGAACCCGGTCGCTACTGCTCCCGGTTCTGTATTAGTCGACCCCACTTGGTTTGTTGGTTGCCTTCCTGCGAAATCTCATTAGCCAGGTTGCAGAATTCGACCACGCGGTTCTCCGCCCAGAAGCGATCGTTATCAACTTCGCGGTGCAGCGGAAATGAACGCGACGTGTCCGCCATGGTGTGGCCCGAGCAGAAGTATGTAAGGGTTTCCAGTTACGAGTGGGTCTTCAAGCGGTGCAAAGGGGATAAATGGATCGTCTCCCGCGTGGATAATCAGAGTCGGAATTACGATGCGATCAACGACCTTCAGCGAGCTGGAACGATTATGGTAATCAGCAGCATCAGCGAAGCCGTGGGCTACTGCCGTATAGCGATCGTCAAATTCCTAAGCGTGTTCACCTCATCCAGGCCACTAATATCGTAGCGCTCCGGATACAGTTTGTGGTTAGTACGAATTCGCTGCTTCAGCCGGCGCACGAAGTCGCGATGATAAATCCAGTTTGAGCGCTTCAGAATCATCTCCGCGCTGGCATTCAGATCCACCGATGGCGACACCGCGCAAACGCCGAGAACTCCCCTCGGCGGGTTATCGCCATACTCTCCCGCGAGTTTTAGCACCAGATTACCGCCCAGTGAAAAACCCACAGAAACATTCTCGAGATGCGATCTTCTTCGTGCAGCTCCTTAACAACTGCGCAGCCAGGTCCGCGGTTAAGCCGCCGTGATAGATTGTGTTGGTGAGATGTTCAGTGCCGCCGCCAGTTTCGAAAGTTGACTCTGATGATATTGAAGCCGGCATGAGAGCCCTTCTCCGCTATTGCCTGCATGTAGTTGGAACCAGTCGAACCTTCGATTCCGTGCCAGAACGACGATGGTCGGATGCTTGTCTCGCTTCACTTTGCCAGCGACAATGAGCCAGCACCCTGACGCCAGGGACCACCTCAAACAATCGCTCCTCGTCGCTCTCGGAAGCAAAACGAAATCGCCTTGGCCACGCATAGGCAGCGATGGTTTGCGCATGACCGTTGCGAAATATGGAGTGGGGCTGAAACGATTTGCCGGCGAAGGTCTGGTGAGCCAGCGCCAGGAGGAGCCGAGCCTTTTCGAGTTTCTGAGGTGCGCCGTCCGCTCAACTTCTTTTCTCATCGTATTTCCCGTTCAGTTCTTGAACTCGATGATCACGTCGGCATTCAGATTTAGCTGGTTACGCGTGAATTTGATCTCGGGCTCGCCTTTGCGTTGCGCCTGGCGAGCGAACATGATTCTTGCCAATGGCTCGCGAGGCGTCTGTTCTAAAAAACCGATCCATATAACTGGTATCAAAAACCTGACCGTTGCGGAGTTTCCATTTGTCTTGGAGAGAGTTTGCATCCGCCTCGTCGAGTCCTTTGATGGTCAGTTTTCCCATCTTGTACTGCGGTCCTTCCTTCACGATCATCTTGTAGCTCAATCGATTAGTTGAGTCATTCAACTCCGGCTCAGCATCTACTTTGGCATCCAGATGGCCCGTGTGACCATACCTTCTGCTGACTTCATGAATTCCTTTATCCGATCTTTACGTCGTTCGCAACGTCACCGTTCTTCATGCCTAATGCCGCGTTGAGATCGTTCGCCGACAACGCCTCGTTACCCGTCCACTCGGCCTTATCCCACAAGTAAACTGGTCCTTCTTCGACCGGGATAGTTAGTTCCACTCCGCCCTGGCACTTCGCTGAAGGATCCAATTTTGCTACCGGTTTAGCGAACCCTTGCCCGTAGTTGGCCCACTTCGCGGTAGATGGAAAGAAGAGCAAAAGTCGAGAAGGCAACAGCTGATTTCAATGAATAGTTGTCATTAGTGAGCTGCCGCGATCTCTTATTACCAATTTCTCTTCTGGAACTTATTTTTGGCTCCCGGAAAGTGCAGCGTTGCAAATCGGAATGGGCACGCTGAGACACTAAAAACATGTTCCTGTTTCTCGCTGATTCAATCCAGCTTGCTCCCGCCCCATAATCAACGGAGCCTATCAATGTGATGTTCCTTCAGAAGATTCTCTAACGCGTGCTTGATGTTTTCCGGCATGCTTCCGGCGTCTGATGCGGTGCCGGCAAACGATGGCACTTGTCGCTTGATCGCCGCGATTAGCTCATCATCTGTAAACCAGACAAAATTGTCGAAGACCACTGGTGACTGACCGCCACTGCGTTCTTTGACCTGGAAAATTACCCTTACCTGATTGCCTTTGCTGGTGGTACGGTAACCGACCTTAGTAAAGAGTCCGCTATCAACGAGCTTTTGTCCGGCAACGTCAAGTTCCGCAACAGACAAGGGGGCCGCCGGTTTTCAATCCGCTGGTTGCGATAACTTCGTCAGCAGACAAATGTTCGAGACCCTCGACTTCGATCTTCGCAATCCTTCGAGCCGGCTGTTGGGCAAGGGCGAGGGTGACGGCGATAATAGTCAGGAATACAGAGGATATCGGGACTACGCGGCGAAAAACCATTTCCAGAGTTTATTCCTTGATGTACCGGTCAGACCTTGAAGAATTGAGTGTACAGCAAAGGTGGCGCAAGTTATACCGCATTCGGGAAAGCTGAAATGATCGCTAGAAGCTGGAGTGCACGTAACAAGCGGGATCTGATTATCGAGGTTTGGGAATGTCTCGACTGTGAATCCGTGGGCGCAGCCGAGGCTCGAGCAAACACAGCAAGCTCTGACTGAGAAGTTTGGCGCCGGCGCATTGACGAGCCCGGCGTCGATTGCCCGCACCGTTGCTGACGAGGGCGCCGTTCTGCGACATCCCGAAGTCTTTCAGTGTGATGTGAAATGGCGCGAACGGAATCTGAAGAAATGGGAGTTTCGTGAGCGGCTGGATTTCTCCAACTTGTCGTCAGCCTTCGAGTCAGTGGTAAAACTCGAAGAAAGGCGACTGCAACTTCAAGTCGACAATAAGACAACGGGTCTTAAGGAATTGCGCGACATCGTAACAGCCGCCCGCAAGGATTCGTTGCTGCAGGCACGCAGTAAGATTCTGGACGATCGCGGGCGAGGTCAGTTGAGGAGATTTCCGAGTGGCTAACCGTCTGGTTGCAGGCTCCTGAGCTTTTTTCTGATTGGCTGGATCTGCGCCGGCGCTCGCCGGAGTACAAGAAGAAATTTCCAGAGGACGCGTTAGTTTAGTAAGTCATCCAAGACACCAGAGCGGCGGGCTTTGCCTTCGTTGTTGTCCGATACAGAGCAGGCCAGGATCATTTTGGAACCTTATCGTCCGCTCGGGCGAATTAACAGAGAGGCTGATAATTAAGACAATTTGGGTAGGCGCGTTTCCGCAATGTCAGCACAACCAGACCCCTCTGACAGTGAATTACTCCAGTCGATGATGGCTGGAGATGAAGCAGCGCTGGCGGCGTTGTATCAACGGCGCGCGCGCGACATCTTTCGTTTTGCCCTGCAAATGTGTGGGTCGCGGGCACTTGCTGACGATGTCACCCAGGGAGGTTTTCATGGTCTTGATTCGAGAAGGCGACACGTTCGACGCTGCCCGCGGTTCGGTAAACGCCTTCCTTATGGGCGTGGCCCGCAATCATGTGCTGCGACGCCTGCGGCGCGAACGGTTTTACGTTTCGATGGACGAAGATTCGGCAAAGCGATACGGCAACGAAAGTTGCGCAAACGAGTGAAAATCCGCTCGATGAACTATCGCGCACGGAAACGATCGAGTCGGTGAGGAAAGCAGTGTTGGCGTTGCCTGAGCGATATCGTGAAGTGGTCGTGCTCTGCGACTTGCAGGAAATGAGTTATGTGGAGGCGGCGGAGATTCTGGGGTGCGCAGTCGGAACTGTTCGCTCACGGTTGCACCGGGCCGCGCGCTGCTTATTGAAAAGATGCGTCCGGCGGAGGAAGAGGAAGCCGTCGACGTCAAATCGGCGAGGTGTTTTGCATGAACTGTGAAGATTTTGAAAGCAACGTAAACGACCTGGTTCGCGAACAAATCATGGAAGCAGGAATTCGCGCTCAGACGCTCGCTCACGGTGGAGGAATGCGAAGCTTGCGCTCGCCGGCTGGAAGATCAGCGTTCGCTGAGCTTTAAGTTAGGCGCCCTGGCCAAAGAGGCGAACTCTGCGAAAATGCCGCATATGGGGAATGGGGTGCTGACTGCGTTCCGCAACCAGCGAGGCTTTGAACATGCGGCCGGCGAGCGTTGCGCAGGGACGTAAACGGGCAGTAGTCGCGGGCGTGACGGCAGTGGCTGCCGTGGTTTTGGTTGTCATTGCGGTAACGATTATCGGTTCACGCACCGCGACACCAACTGCGCAGACCCTGCCGAATTCATCGAGCCCTAAGAGTCTGCCACCGAGCGAGATCTCTATCGATAAAGCCGGACGTCCAACTTCTGCAGGCGCTGCCGTTGCCGAACAAAATTCGGGGTTGGCGAGCCGAAGAGTTGCAGGAAAAAAACAGACACAGGAACATGAACCCAACCGTCGTGCCCGTTCAGTCGATTGCAGATGTTTCGACTAAGGACGTCACAGTCAAAGAAACAGCGGCGAGTGTGACTCCCGACTCCGCAGCTGAAATAACGACTGACTTCATGCCGGTTGGTTACGCGAATGCCACGACCCTTCAGGACGGAGGACAGCTCGTGCGCGTTGAATTACCACGCTCTGCGCTCGTCGCTTTCGGCCTGCCGATGAATGTCAACCGTTACGAAGAGAGAAGGTTAAGGCCGACGTGTTTTTTAGCGCGGACGGCATGGCGCGCGCGATCCGTTTTGTTCAGTGAATCATTTGTCTCTCGCGTTTTTGATTAAACTGCAAGCTAAACAGTTTGCGTTACAGAAAAAGGAAAAACTATGACCAGACGATTGAGAATATTTACCAGCCTGCTGCTCAGCGCTATTTGTGCCGCTGAGCATGATTTCTATCTACGCACAGAATAAGCAGCCGGCGCCGGAGCGTCAGATGATTCAACGCGAGCGTATGCCGGGGCCGGATGATCCGCGCACGCCTCCGCCGGGCGACAACTTCATCTTTGTAGCATCAGAAATGAACTCTGACGGCAAAGTAGTGAAAGGCGCACCCTATTCTGCGCAGGCGGTGACTGAAACAACGCAAACGCTGGGTGATGGCAACCGCATAATCAATAAGTCTACGGCTACCATTTATCGGGACAGTGAAGGGGCGAACTCGACGTGAGCAAACACTGAGAGTGATGGGTCCTTTTGCAACTGCTGGTGAACCGCCCCAAACAATCTTCATTAACGATCCGGTCGCCGGGTGTGAACTACGCACTGGACACGCGTTTAAAGGTAGCGCACAAATTGCCGCCGATGCGGTTTGAGTTCAAGATGAGATTTCCGGAGGGAGAAGGCCCAGGTGCAGGTATAGGCACAGGCGTTGGCGGGGGCATAGGAGGGGGCGTAGGTGTCCGCACCAGCGCACCGCCGCCACCGGGAATGTCCGCGCCGATGGTGTTCGAGCGCACGGCTCCTCCGCCGGGAGTGGGAGTCGGTGGACCACCGCCCGGTTTGCCAGGCGAGGGTGCGGTGAGGGTCTTTGAACGCTCGGCGACGCCGCCTCAGGAGGCGAAGGTGGAATGGTGTTTCAGTGGCAGAGGCGCGCGAGAAGACAACGCCCGGAATGAATCGTTAGGGAAACAGGCAATCGAGGGTGTCGACGCGGAAGGCACGCGCAAGACCGTCGAGATTCCAGCGGGCGAGATCGGTAACGAGCGTCCGATTGAGACAGTTTTTGAGCGTTGGTACTCGCCGGAACTGCAAGTGGTGGTGATGACGAAACATTCGGATCCTCGTTTTGGTGAAACCACCTACCGGCTGACGAACATCAACCGCTCCGAGCCGGCGCGCGAACTGTTTGAAGTGCCGGCCGATTACACGGTGCAGGGTCCTCCCGGCCTTTCAGGCCCTTCAGGTATTGGGACGAGCAGTCCGCTGGAAGGCATTTCCGGCGGTGTCCTGAATGGAAAAGCCGTTACTCTTCCGCTTCCGGAATACCCGGCCGTCGCGAGGGCTGCGAAGGCGTCGGGTAACGTGACTGTTGAAATCACTATCGATGAAGAGGGAAACGTTATCTCCGCTCGGAGCGTATCAGGGCATCCGTTGCTGCAGTCAGCAGCGGTTACAGCCGCCAGGCAGGCCAGGTTTTACACCAACCAGAGGTGAGTGGCCAGGCGGTGAAGGTTAATGGGGTGCTGGTTTACACCTTCGCAGCGCAGTAGGTGATATACCGATCCGTGGTCAAGTGATTTGATGGGACCGCGGGCGTCTCGCCCGCAATGAGCGCGAAGCGCGAAAATGGATTGAGGGGTTCTTAGAACGGCTGCGCTAATGTGACGCTTGCGGGCGAGACGCCCGCGGTCCCAGCTAAATCACTCGAGGGGTTAGATCCGTAGTGCAAGCCGACCTTCACTACTGGAAAGAAATGGGGCCGCGAGTTTGATCTCGTGGCCCCATTAACGTTTGCGTCTGAAAATAACTCACTCGTCGTCTTCGCCGCCGCGAATTCTTCCTTCAGCCCTGGATTGTTCTATGACCTTTGCGCCAGATTTCCGGGACCGGATCGTAGTGTGAAAACTGCATGTGGAACGATCCGCGGGCGGCCGTGATCGAGTTCAGTGTCGACTGGTAATTCAGCATTTCAGACATCGGCACCTGCGCCTTGATCAACTGGTTCTTGCCGCTCGTCTCCATGCCCTGCACGCGCCCGCGCCGAGAATTCAGATCGCCCATGATGTCGCCGCTGTATTCCTGCGGGCGCGGTGATTTCAACATCCATGATCGGCTCGAGTATCGACGGCTTGACCTTTTCCATCGCAGCTGCGAAACGCCTTGCGACCGGCCGCACGGAAACGAATGTTCATCGGAATCGACGTTGTGATACGAACCGTCGATCAATTGTACTTTGAAGTCCACCAACGGATAGCCGGCGATGGCGCCCGATTGATGCGGCCTCGATAATGCCTTTCTCGATGGCCGGCCGGAATTGTTGCGGCACTGCGCCGCCGAAGATCTTGTCCTCGAAGACAAAGCCGCCACCGCGCGGCATCGGCTCGAAGATCACCTTGCAATCGCCAAACTGACCACGGCCGCCGGTCTGTTTCTTGTGACGGCCCTGCACCTCGGCGCGCTGCCGTGATGGTTTCCTTGTACGGCACCTTCGGCGGATGCAGCATCACTTCCACGCTGTAGCGCTTCTTCAGTTTGTCGACAATGGTTTCGACGTGAAGCTGACCAGAGCCGGAAAGCAGAAATTCCTTGGTTTGCGCGTCGCGGGTGAAATGCAGAGCCGGATCTTCTTCCAGAATCTTGTGAATGGCGACGCTGATCTTTTCCTCGTCCTGGCGCGACTTTGGGTTCAATCGCAAAGGCGATCGCCGCCTCCGGATACTGCACCGGATCGTAAACAACTGGGTGGGCTCTTATCGCAAAGCGTGTCGCCAGTTTGCGTTTCTTTCAACTTGACGCAGGCGACGATGTCGCCGGCATTCGCTTCGGGAACTTTGTCGAGTTGTTTTCCTTGTATCGAATGCAACGCGCCCAGACGTTCGTGATGCTCCGCGTGAAGAGTTGTAAACAGTCGCATCGGTGCCAACTTTGCCGCTGATAACCTTTATTACGTTGATACGGCCCGCGAAAGGATCGGCGATGGTGCGGAAGCAATAGGCCGAGAACGGTTCGCTGCTGGAATACTTTCGCGACTCCGGTTCACCCTTTATCGTTCTTGCCGTGTTCGCGCTTCGTGAGCAGCCGGGTCAGGAGCGAACTCGACGATGTGATCGAGCAAAGTGCTGAGACCGACGAGAGTAGTGGTAGAAACCGCGAACACCGGACAGAGCTTGCTGTTGGCGATCGCCTTGCCGATGTTTGGCAGCACATCTGAATCGTCCAGCGTGCCCTGGTCGAAATATTTCTCCATCAACGCGTCGTCGGATTCGGCCACCAGCTCGACCAATCGCTCGCGGGTCTTATCAACCACGTCACGGCCTTCCGCCGGTATGTCAATTTCCTTGGCCTTGCCGTTCTCGTCGAACTCGTAAGCCTTCATGTGGACGACGTCTACGACGCCCTTGAAGTCTGTGTTCTTTGCCGATTGGCAGAGTGAAGGGAACGATGGCGCGTTTGAAAATGTTGTGCGCGCTATCGAGCGCGATACCAATATCGGAATGTTCTTTATCAAGTTTCGTGACCACCATCATGCGCGGCAGCATGAACTCATTTGCGTAGGCCCAGACCTTCTCAGTCTGTACTTCGACGCCCTTTGACGCCGTCAACAACGACGATGCCGCAATCAGCTGATCGCGAACAGCTGGGCGCGCGTGAGCAACGAAAGCCGCATATCCCGGCGTGTCAATAAAGTTGATTTTGGTATCGCGATGTTCTAAATGAGCGAGTGCGGTATTGAGGGTGATCTTGCGGGCGATGGAATCTTCTTCGTGATCGGTAACGGTGGTTCCTTCTTCGACCTTACCCCAGCGCGGCGTGGCTCCGGCGACGTAGAGAAGAGAGCTGAGCAGTTGCGTCTTCCCTACGTCGCCGTGTCCGATGACCGCAAGGTTGCGAATAAACTCCGTGGCGTAGGCTTTCATAGATAAATCCTTTCAGAGAGCTAATTTTGGCGAGACGGTGAGACAGGCATTCGTGCTTGTCATTCGCGCTGCCCTGGAACAGGCAGGAAAGGCCTGTCCTACAACTGCATATTAGGTAAGAGATAATTTATCTGAGCGGAAAGGTGAAGGCAAGTTAGCCCCCAACAATCGTTGGACAAAAATCAGAACTGAGAGCGATAGCGACCAGCTAAAAGCGCAACTCGAACAAGAATTGCAGCCTAAGCTATTGCAACCCCACCCTTTTTGAAACAAGTCCTTTGGCTGGTCCCGTCGCTCCCAGTTCTGATTTTGCGTGGCCCACGTTGAATCCCTGTACTGGGTCAATATGGGGCCATCTTTTTGCCCGATTTGGCATCGAAGGTTTACGAGCATTGGGCTCGATAGACAGGAGAAGGAAAATGTTTTATCGCAGAATTATTACGTCTATCGCAACAATTGCGCTGGCGCTTAGCGCCGCGATTTATGCGACGGGCACAGGCAAACGTAATCCTCACTGACAAAAGGACACAACTCAAAAGAATGCACGGGTTTCGGAACCAATCAACCTCGCCGTTCTGGTTCAGGATGATCTCATTTCGCAGGTGGGCAGCGAGCTCGGTGTGACGCGCGAATTCATTCGCTCACTTCCCAGCGGTTCACGGGTAATGGTCGGCTACATCACAACCGGGACGCTACAGGTGCGGCAATCTTTCACGACCGATTTAGACAAGGCGGCGGGTTCACTGCGGATACCACGCTCCAGCACAGCTGCTTCGCCGTATAACCCTTATGTGGAAGTGATCGAAGCGCTAAGTAACTTCGACTCGAGTTGGAAAGGTAAGAACGCAGTGCTACTTATCTCGGATGGACTCGACACTTCGCGAGGGTTTGATATCTCGAGCCTCGGCGCACACGGTCGACCTCGAACGCGCGATCAAAAATGCCAACCAGCGCAAAGTGGCGGTCTATGCGTTTTACGCGCCCTCGGTTGGTTTGACGAGCCGCAGCCGTTTGGCAGCGAGCTATGGTCAAAACTCACTAAATCGTCTGGCCGATGACACCGGCGGGAAGGCCTTCTTCCAGGGAACGACGGGCTTTGTTACCTTCGATTCCTATTTTAGACATCTGAGACAAACGCTCAACGAACTTTCCTAAGGTCGTTGGACAAATTGATACCGGCCCAAGGGGTTCGCAAAAATAAAGACGCCGCCGGGATAATCCCCGGCTGCGTTTTTTGTAGCTGATTGATTGAATTCAAGTTTGAATTGCAACCATGCAAACCCGGAGGGTTTACGAGAAAGTAGCCGGTGGTCGTAGCGAAGCGAAGACCACCGGTTGAGGCAGGCTAAGAATGACCGCACCGCAACGGGGTGCCAGATAAGAGGGCCTGTTTCATATTCTCGCACCACTTCGTGGTGCAACTCTTTTCTGATTTGTTCCGGTGGTTTTCGCTTCGCTTCAACCACCGGCTACTATCTGCGAGCCCTTCGGGCTAAGGTTCGCAAACTGAACATCTTTCCTTACATTATTTTGTTGGATTGTTCAGGACCACGGTGATAGAGTTAACCCTACTCTACGGGTGAATTTACTGGCAACGTGCGCGAATACTGTCTCATAGTGGAAGGGGGCCTATCTTTCGGAGTCCGACGCCGAGCATGCCCTGCGCGATCCCTTCATTGAAGATTGGGTTGAACAAACCGGCCATTTCAAGATTCACAACATGAATGAGATTCAGGTGACCGCGGGCGTTACGCTTCGGCTCGCTTGGCGTAGTAATGCTCGACGAGCGCTTGTTTGAAATCGCCAGCACCGATGAGCAGCATCCGCTAACCGAGCTGAAAGCGAAGGGCGTTGCCGAAGCCCTGAAGCGGCAGGATATGTTTGACGAGATCGAAGTTAAGCCGCGGACGAGGCAGCAGAGTTACTTCAAACAGAATCCCCACCTGACTCCGAATCCAGTGATTAGAACTGAAGCAACTTTTCTCGACGGACGCGTGGTTGTCGTCGTTGGAGACCTCACACGTCTGGACGTTGATGCAATCGTAAACGCAGCCAACTCGACTCTTTTGGGCGGTGGTGGTGTCGATGGTGCGATTCATCGCGCCGGTGGTCCAGCGATTCTTGCGGCCTGCCAGGAAATCAGGAGAACGCAATATCCGCAGGGGCTGCCCACCGGCGAGGCGGTGATTACGACAGCAGGGAACCTGCCTGCGCGATATGTCATTCACACTGTTGGGCCAATCTACGGTCATCACGATGGTCAGGAGGCGCAGCTCCTGAAGGCGTGTTACCAGAATTCGCTGGCCCTTGCTTCGCAGCATGGCTTGACCTCGATAGCGTTTCCCGCGATTTCAACCGGCGCGTTTGGCTATCCTCAGGCAGAGGCTGCGCAGGCGGCCTCGGAAGTCATTAAGAGTTCTATCCTGACTGATGATCAGATTAGGGAAGTACGGTTGGTGTTCTTTCAATTACGTAGTGCCGAGATATTTTTTGGAGTATCAGAAATTTGCTGGCAGGAGTGATTCAAGGAGGGGGTCCTAATTTCAGTATTCTGTGCTACCTCTGTGTTCTCTGTGTCTCTGTGGTGGGTTTTTATTATTGATTGTTCACCACAGAGACACAGAGAACACAGAGGTAGCACGAGAGATCAACAGCAAGCCAGGCACTACTTTCAACAGTCTCCAGTTCTAATAATCGGGTGCGTCGTGTTATAAGAACCGCTTTGTTTTCACCCGGCATCACTGAGATCCGCCGGCGCGAGTCCTAAACTCCGTTACAGGTTTATTTCGATGATTGAAACAATTGAACCGTTGACCAACCAAAACATTGACCGCAACCTCGACAATACCGACTCCGCTCCAGGCGCTCAGAGCGGCTCTCCTGGAACTACTGGTGGAGTTGGTCATCCGATGGCGCGGGCGTCTATCGCGACCTCGACGCCGAGCTTTGGGATGAATGTGAGCACAATCCCCGGTTGCTCCTCACAAAGGTCTCTGAATATCGCCTCGCCGAGATGGCTACAGATCCGGTGTACGTGGCTCGCATCCGCAAGTTGGCTGAACAGTTCGACGAGTACATGGGAAACACGCAGCCGAGGTTTCAGATCTCAAATTTTAGATATAAGACTTCAGATTTAAGCTCTCAAAAAACCATAACCAGGGAACATCCGGTCGGCTATTTCTGCGCAGAGTATGGCGTTCACAATTCGCTGCCGCTCTACTCGGGCGGGCTCGGCGTGCTCGCTGGAGATCATCTCAAGTCGGCCAGTGATCTAAACCTAGCCGCTTGTGGCCGTCGGTCTGCTCTATCACTATGGATACTTTCGCCAACGTCTCAATCCGGTGGGTTGGCAGGAAGAGCTCTACGGTGAGACTGATCCCACGCTGCTACCGTTACATTCGGTTAAGGCCGCGGACGGCACTCCGTTGCTCATAGAAGTATTGATTCGCGAACGGACGGTACGGGCTCAGGTTTGGCGAGCCGACATCGGTCGTGTGCCCCTTTATCTGCTCGATACAAACATCGCCGCAAACGAAGAGACTGATCGTTGGGTTACCGGCCACTTGTATGGCGGTGACCGCGAGACGCGCATCGTACAGGAGATGCTGCTGGGAATCGGCGGCGTACGGCTACTAAAAAAACTCGCCATTCAACCTGAGGTTTTCCATCTCAACGAAGGACACAGCGCTTTTCTCACGCTCGAGTTGGCCCGCGAGTTGATTCAAACTGAAGGGCTCGGCTTTGCGGAAGCAGCGGCACGCGTCAGACAGCGTTGCGTGTTTACCACCCACACACCGGTCGCGGCGGGGAACGATGAGTTTGAGATTGAGCTCTTAACCCGGTCGTTTGGTTCCAGCTTTGAAAAACAACTTGGCTTGAGTCATGCGGAATTCGTCGCCCTGGGACGCACTGATCTTACGAATCCGCGCGAGACCTTTGGTCTGACTCCGCTGGCAATTCGAATGTGCCGTTCAACCAATGGTGTTAGCCGCAAGCATGGCGAAGTTTCGCGCGCGCTATGGCAGAAGTTGTGGCCTCACGATACTGTCGATCAGGTCCCAATTACACACGTCACGAATGGCGTCCACGCGCCCACCTGGATCGCTCCTCTGCTCAGGTCGCTTTATGAGAAGTACATGGGCGGCGACTGGCAGACAAAACTACATGACCGGGCCGGTTGGGCACTCGCAGTCTTTCAAATTCCTGATGAAGAATTGTGGGCCGCGCATTTACTCTTGAAGGATCGTTTGGTCGCTTTTATTCGCCAGCGCTCGCTGCTCGCTCGCATAAACGGCGGCGAGTCAGCGGAGTCGGCTGCGGCAGCCGGAGCAATGTTCGAGCCGGGATCACTGACGATCGGTTTCGCACGACGAGTGGCCGGTTACAAACGCTGGAACCTGGTACTGAAGGACACTGAGCGTTTTCGCCGAATTATTAATAACCCGAATCGGCCGGTCCAGTTTGTGTTTGCGGGAAGGCCCATCCACAGGATCAGGAAGCGAAACTTGTTTTGCAGGAAGTCGCTCAATGGGAGAGCACTGACGGAGCCGGCAATAGATCGGTGTTTCTGCAAAACTACGACCATGAGATCGCGCGCCAGTTAGTACAGTCTGTAGACGTTTGGCTAAATGTTCCGCGCAGGCCACTCGAGGCTTCTGGAACCAGCGGCGAAAAAGTAGCAATGAACGGTGGGCTTAACCTATCTGTGCTTGATGGCTGGTGGCTCGAAGGCTACGACGGAACAAATGGCTTCGCCGTGGGCAACGAGGTGGCGGCGACTGAGAACCCGGATATTGATGCCAGCGACGCCGAATCACTTTATCGCGTCCTCGAGCAGAAGGTTGTGCCGCTTTATTATGACCGCGATAGCGCTGGCATTCCTCGCAAATGGATCGCGCTGATGAAGAACTCAATCGCCACGCTGCTTCCCGAGTTCAATAGTGATCGAATGGTTGAGGAATACGCGCGACGCATCTATACCTAGACAGCATTTCGTGTCAGTTCGTGTCCTTCGAGGATCGCGTCGTGCTGAATTGTTTCTAAGGCGATCTATGAATCCTTCATCATCGCGACCGTATCCCTGGCGCCTCTTTTGGTTGTTGTTCACAGCAGGGATACTCGCCGCTTTGGCTATTCTCCCCTTAGCCTCGGACATGCTGGGTCCGGTCCTATCCAAAATGGAACGCCCCGATATTCCTCTCCCTCTTCTGATTTTGATTGGTGTGGTTCAAAACCTGGCCTTGTTCGCTTTGGTAGTTTGGTTGGGGCTGAAGCTTTCGCGAAGCCTTGGCCTCGGAACCCGCTGCTTGAATCATGGGTAACTGGCAAATCCGAATTGAAGGGCAGCTTAGCTCGATCGCTCAAGGCCGGTTTACTAACCGGTGTAGTGCTCGGAATTGCACTGGTGATCGCTCTATTGGCGCTCGCGCCACAACTGCCAAACCTGCCGTTCGTCATCGCAGCCAAACTGCCACTTTGGAAGAGATTGCTGGCCTGCTTTTATGGAGGTGTTTACGAGGAGATTTTGACCCGACTCTTCCTGTTATCGCTCATCGCCTGGATCGCCAATCGAAGTTGGCAAAAACAGCTCCAAAACTTTCGAACTCTGTTTTCTGGTTTGCCAATATTTCAGCAGCGATAATCTTCGGTCTTGGTCATCTTCCTCGGCTTCCCTCTTAATGCCGATTACTCCGCTGGTGGTTTTTGCCGCGCTGACACTGAACGGCATCGCTGGAATCGCCTTTGGCTATCTCTACCGTGCGCACGGCCTGGAAGCGGCGATGATCGCCCACTACACCTGCGACGTTGCACTTTTCGTGATCGGCCCCGCGTTTCTAAAACCGTAAAACGACAACCGGAAATCGGTAAACACCGGCGCTGCAGTTAACGAATACAGACTTTACTGGATGTCAGTTGCGAGATGCGCCCAGCCTCGGGCTCGTATGTTAAACTAACAAAGTTTTGGAATCAGACCCGCATGAAATATTGCACCCTCTGCCAAGCCAAATATGACGACACCGTAAGCTTCTGCGCCACTGATGGCGAGGTGCTGGAAGACGATCCGTCTTCTTTCGTTGGCTCCGTGCTTGATGGTCAGTACCAAATCGAATCGCTGCTCGGCAAGGGCGGGATGGGCGCAGTTTACCTTGCTCGGCACATCCTGCTGGGCGATCGAGTTGCCATAAAAATCCTGCCGCCTGAAGTCCGAAACAATGCCGAGTGGTTGCGCCGCTTCCGTCGGGAAGGACAGGCAGCACGGCGTTTCCGTCATGCAAACGCCGTCACGGTTTACGATCTGAGGACGGCTGCCGATGGCATCATCTACATGGTGATGGAATACGTCGAAGGTCAGACGCTCGACGCCGAACTGAAAAAACGCGGACGCTTTACCGCGGGCGAGGCCCTTGAAATTCTCGAGCCCATCATGAGCGTCTTGAACACGGCCCATGCGATGGGAGTTGTTCACCGCGATCTCAAGCCTGAAAACATAATGATCGGCAAGACGCAAAAGAATGGGGAAGCGCCGATCAAATTGCTCGATCTTGGTATCGCCAAAATGCGGGAGATTGCCGGCGTTGAAAGCAGCGGCACGACAGAGTTGACCATGGCTGGGCAGGTGCTGGGCACTCCCTATTACATGTCGCCGGAGCAATGGGGCGAAATATCTCGCGACGGCAATCCCGAAATTGATGGCCGCACCGACATCTACAGTCTCGGGCTGGTCGCCTATCAAATGATAAGTGGGCAGCGTGCCTATGCCGCCACGACGCTTCATGAATTGAGACGAGAACACATAGCTGTAAAACCACCTCCGTTAGTTGAAAAGATTCCCGACGTGCCGCCCGCGTTCAGTGCTGCAATCGATCGAGCTATCGCGAAGGATCGTGACGATCGACAAAGCAACTGCCGGTGAACTAGCGGCGCAGTTGCGCGCCGGACTTAACGATAACTCCGGCTACGTGCCGTCAGGAAAAATCTTTCCAGATATTCCTCACGCCGGCAGTGCTAACTTACACACGCAGGGATCACCGGGCGGGAGAGCCACCCAATCAGACGTGAACGCAGCGACTATCGTAACGGTTGATTCCGTGCAAACGAGTCCGCCAGCTGTTCCTCGACCGGTTGAGCCACCGCCTGTCGTACGTGGCGAACCAGCTGCTCACTTTGCGCAGGCGCAACCTGCGTCTGAAGTTGACCTGTCATCCAGCGTAACGCGAGTGCAGGTTCCGAAGCCTCGGGCTGCACCGCAAAAATCTCGGGGCAAGGCGCTCGTTTTTGCCGGTGCCGGCGTTCTTATTCTGGTTTTGATTGTGGTCGGCGTTGGCGGATTCTTCGCGCTTAGTTGGTTTAAAGCCAAACCGGATGACGGTTCAACCGGTGCTGCCGGCAAGGGTAAGACAGCGGGTACCGGTACTGAGGGCTCGGGAACCGCTGTTGCCACCGACTTTGGCCGGTATTGGCTGGAAGTGTTGCCGAATGCCCTGGCGGTAGAAACGCAGCGAGTTGCCGGCCCCGCGCCATTGGCTTCCGGCCAGGCTTTCAAGTTCCATTTCGAGTTTGGCGGGAGTGGGTATCTCTACATCATTGGACCAGGCGACAAAAATCAGCCGACCGCGTTTCTGACAGAAAAGCCTGCAGCCATTTCAGGTTTGGAATCTAACCAGGTGGCTAAAGGCGGTGACTTCAGTTTTCCGAGCGGATTTGAACACTGGCTGAATTGGACAAGAAACCGGGCACTGAAGAGTACACAATAATTTTTCCCGGGAGAAGTTGGCGGGGCCTGACTTTTACGTTCAGAGGCAACCGGTAAACCGCTAAGCGAAACTGAACAGGCGGCATTGCGCGATTTTCTGACCAAGCACAAAACAAGCGACCTGGTCACCGAGGTTGATGACAAGGATGCAGCCCGGCCTTTTGTTAAGGTAAAAGCGCCCCAATCATCAAGCGGGGCGGGCGAGCCCATTGTTTTTGACGTTCGAATCGAGCATAAATAAATCCCATCCGTTGTTGGAGCTCGTATTGGTTTTGGAGGGAGAAGATTCTGAAATGAGAATGAAGACTATTTTTCTTAGTTTCCTGTTGACCCTGGCGGGTCTCATTCCCGCAATCGCGCTAGCTCAGGACGAGGATGTGCGCGGCGCGTTTATGACAACGCGGCCGAAGGCGACTGGAAGTGCCAGCGGCAATAAGTCGACCTCGTCTTCGAGGCCGAGCCACCGGCGTCCGAAAACGCCGGCGCCGAATCCGACTAGCCCGCCAGCGGTCGTTCCGAATGGTCCGAGCACTCCAACGAAAGTTAACCTTCCACGCATTGGTCTGGGCTTGACGTTGTTCATGCGTGATTCAAATGGTCTGGCAGTCCGGACCGATCCAACGCACGTATTTCACAAAGGCGATCATGTCCGCGTTTTGATCGAGACCAATGTGGATGGCTACCTTTATATTTTCAACACTACGGACAATAGCCGGCCAATAATGCTTTACCCCGATCCGGAGTTGGATGAAGCTGGCAATTACTTTCAAGCTCACGTCCCGTTTGAGATTCCCTCGAGCCTCGCTGCCGAAGAAAGACTAAGATGGTTAACTTTTGACGAACACTCCGGTGCTGAAAACTCTATTTTGTTTTTACGCGCGAGCCGCTGGGCGCAGTTCCCATCGAAGACGATCTCATCACTTTTGTCGTGCGAATGAGGGGAAGTGTCCCTGGTCTCCGGGAGCGGAGGTTTGGGCCCCAGATTCAGAAAGAGATGAGCGAGCCGGTTAAGAGTGCCAAAGGTAATGGCTTGGGGAAGGTGCAAACTGCGAGCGAAACGCGCGCTGCCACGCGCTGGCATCGGTCTAAATCGAGACGACCCGGAACCATCATTAATAATGTTGACGGGGTCGACAAGCAAGAACATGCTCGTGGTGTCTCTGGATTTGATCCATAAATCCGAACTTGGCGATTCGAATAACGACGTAGAGTAAGTGGAAGGAGTAGTACCAGTGAACGCAACGGCGAGGAAACTCATTGCTCTTGTGGTTAGTACCAGTCTGGTGCTGGGACTGGCGGTGGCGGCCCTTTCTCACGAAAGCTCTCCAACGATTCTGGGTATGCAGCAAACAGACCAGGCAGGCAACGCACTGCAGGAAGGAAGGCGACTCCTCAAGCGCGGGAAAGCAGATCAGGCGCTGGGACAACTGCAGACCGCTCTGAACCTGTACACCGCGACGAATAATCGAAAGGGAATAGCTGCCGCGCACAACGAGCTGGGCGATCTCTACCTGCGGCAAGGACAAAACAAGACTGCCCTCGATCATTATCAACAGGCTTACGATGCACTGACAGGCGCGCTTGGGCAGGAGCAAAAAAACGCAGCTGCAGCTGGTACCGCGGCTCGAATGGTGCCCAGCAACAAAGCCGGCGAAGCTGTCGATACTGCCGCGAGTGCCAGCGATACCGGCTTCAACGCCAAACTCCTTCTCGCCAAAATTGGTGACACAAATTATCAGCTGGGCGAGCTCCACACTGCCGCGGCCTCGTATGGTCTGATGAATCCGACGAAGCCGGAAAGCGCTGCCAAGAAAGCCGGCGGCATGTTCGGTAAGCTGGCTCCTTCAATCGTTCTCGGTAACGCCACCGACAGCGCTGCAGTAGGCTCGGCAGCCGGCGCGGTTGGCGGGGCGCTGGTTGCGAAACACGAGCTGGGCAGTATCGCACTTCAATCATTTACATGACCTACGAGCTGGGTATGGGCCGCATTGCGTTTGCCGAGAACGATCTCGAGACGGCACGGAAACACTTTCAGAATGCAGAGGACGCCGGTAAGGGCGCGCTGCCGATGATCGCGAATCTGGGCCAGACGCGCCGCTTCCGCACCGCCGCCCGCACTAATCTGGCTGACGTCGCTTTTCGTCAACTCGATTACAAAACTCCCTCAAGCTCTACGAACAAGCCGCAAAGGGCGCGAGGGACGACAAGCGGCTGGACCTGATGTGGCCGGCTCAACTGGGAATGGGTCGGAGTCAGTGGGCGCAGGCGGGCCAGGAAAAAGACGCGAAAAAGTCGACCAAGCTAAGGGAGTCGGCCCTGGCTAACTTTCAGGACGCGATTGCCACAGTAGAAACGCTTCGCGCCGGCAGTTTGCGCGCCGACGAATCGCGCACAATTTTTCTCAGCACGACTAAGGACGTGTTTGACGATGCGGCCAACGCCTTTGCTGAGATGGCTTTATTAAGCGCACCAGCTAACGGCAACAGCGCTGAGGCGATGTCGGGAAAGGCCCTTGAATACGCAACGGCGGCTTTGAGGATTAGCGAGCAATCGCGCGCGCGTTCGCTGCTTGACTTGCTTAGTGAAACCAACGCCGCGGTCACTCAAGGCATCCCGCCGGAACTGCTAAAGCGGAAACAGGATAATCTCGACCGGCAACAGGAAATTGCCGAAACGTTGACCGGAATTAGTTTGGCTGCCGAGAGCGACAAGAAGAAGCCTTCTGATCTCGAGTCAGCTCTTGAAAAATTGCAGACAGAGTTTGAGGAGATCGAGAATCAAATCAGGACTGCCAGCCCGAGGTATGCCAGTCTAACGGCCGGCAAACCGTTATCACTGGCCGAAGTCCAGAGCGGCGTGCTTGATGATCAAACTATGCTGCTCGAATACAGTTTGGGACGCGATGCTTCATACCTTTGGGCGGTAACGAAGTCCGGGGTGTCGCTATACAAATTGCCGGCCTGACAGGTACTCGACAAGCTAGCTACCGATCTGCGCGCGCAATTGATCCCCACGAAACTTCAGCGGCGGATTGTCGGCATCGATGTGATGGCAGACAGTCAGCGCGGGCTGGGCGTGAGCGTCACGCCTTTTGCCGAAGACGCAGCCGCTTTTGTTACCGCATCCAGCGCTCTTTACAAAGCGGCCGTCGAGCCGGCCGCAACGATGTTAGGAGAAAAGCGTCTACTAATTGTCGGCGACGGTGCGCTGAATTATGTTCCTTTCGAGGCGCTGGTGAAATCCCCGGAAACCGCAGACTATTCTTCGCTGCCCTACCTGATCAAATCCAATGAAGTTATCTATGCGCCGTCGGCGTCAGTAGTCGGAGTTATCAAGCAACAGAATAACAACCGTGAAGGCCGCGCAATGTTGATATTGGCGGATCCGGTTTTCAACTCGAATGACGCGCGCGCCAAAGGCGCTGCAGTTGCCGCAAATGGGAATGAGACTCGCGGACTGGGAATTCAAAGTGCGTTTGGCCGATGTCACCGGCCAGACGCGGCAGCAACCGCCGGCTCCGCCAAGATGCAGGGTTGCCTCTGGCGCGCCTCACCGGCACGCGAACTGAAGCAGAACAAATCGTCAAATTGGCGAAGACCTCTGGTGCCCAGGCGGACATGTGGCTCGACCTCGATGCCAACGAAGGAAATATCGAAACGCGTGATGTCACCAAGTATCGTGTGGTGCACATTGCGACCCACGGCTTGTTGAATGCTGAACGCCCGCAGTTCACCGGTCTGGTGCTTTCGCTGGTCGGTAACAAAACCGAAGACGGATTTCTGCGCACCGATGAAGTTTTTAATCTGCGTCTTGGTTCACCGCTCGTTATGCTTTCGGCGTGTGAGACCGGATTAGGAAAAGAGAAACGCGGTGAGGGAGTGATGGGTCTTACACGCGCGTTTATGTATGCGGGTGCGCCCACCGTCGGAGTCAGCCTCTGGTCGGTAGCAGACAAATCAACGGCGGAATTGATGACGGACTTTTACAAACGGCTACTTGGGTCCCTCGGTTGGGCCCGCTGCCGTCTCACCTTCCGCTGCCATGCGCGATGCTCAACTGGCAATGATCGCCGGTAAGAAATATAGCGCGCCGTTTTACTGGGCGCCGTTTGTCCTCGTCGGCGACTGGCGATAGTCACTCAAGAGATTGCTGGGACCGCGGGCGTCCCGCCCGCAATGAGCGCGAAGCGCGAAAAGATTGACTCCACAACATCTGCGCGCCTCGACGGCGCGTTTGCGGCGGGACGCCCGCGGTCCCAGCAAGTCACTTGACGGGTTTATACCTTCATACCACCAGCCCAACCGCGGCGCTCTCAAAACGCAAAGCACAATACTATTTCGGGTAAGGCCGGAATCCCTGAAACGCAGAGTTACCGTTTTCTGGCGGTTTTGGGGGCGTTTTGCGGCTGGCATGGCGGTTGTTAAGTAAACAGCGGGATATCGCTCGACCGCTGAAAAGGTTGCGCAATCGGGCTATTGGAAATCGAAGGGAGAACATAATGAATAACAAGAGACAAAAATTCTTCGCGCGAGTTGGTATGTTGGCTTTGGTGGCTTTTCTGGCGCTGCCGCTGACCGCTTCCGCGCAGAACAATAGCCGAGGGCGCGGCAAGCCCACTGATGTTTTCGTAAATGGACATGATGCCCGCGATGGTCGCTGGGATAAGAACAACGGCCAGCGTCGCGGCAACGACAACTACGGTCGCAACGATCAATACGATCGAAATCGACGCGGCCGCAACTGGGACCGTTATGGTGGCTATGGTGGAAACTCCCAGCTTCGCCAGACTGCGCTGAACGCCGGATACAATAACGGCATCCAGGAAGGTCGCAAGGACCGGAGCCGCGGTGACCGCTTCGACTATCGTGACGAGGGCGATTATCAGAGGGCCACGGCAGACTACAGTTCGCGTCTTGGTGACAGGGAGCTTTACAAGCGCTACTTCCGCGAGGGATTTGCGAACGGTTACGAAGATGGCTACAGGGGTTACTGAGCCCCAGCCGCCTTAAGAACAAAAGCGGGAGTGGAGACTACGGTCTTCATTCCCGCTTTTTGTTAGTCGCTTCTATAAACAGGACGTCACTGCTCCGGGGCTCGCGGTGTTTGTCGTAAACAGACCGATACGCTACTATCAAATCCCGTTGAAATCATGCCGCACCGGGGTGGGTAGATGGAAAATCACTTCGTAAAAGTTACTGACCCTAAGTCACTCGAGGATCTGGCCGACCGCTCAAAACAACGGCCGGTAGTTATCTTCAAGCATAGTTTGACCTGTCCCATGAGTGCCGCGGCTTACGATCAGATGGCTGAATTCGAGGGGGAAGTTGCGCTGGTTGAAGTGCAGCGCGCGCGCGATCTTTCACGTGAAATCGAGGACCGTTTGGGCGTAGCTCATGAATCGCCGCAGGTAATCGTTTTGCGCAATGGGCGGGTTGCCTGGAACGCCTCTCACTTCAAGATCACCACGGATGCGGTAGCTGCCGCGGTGCGTGCGGCCGCTGATAATGGGCAGTGAGCAAAGGGCACTGGGCAAAAACGAATAAATGATGGAAGCGACGGAACGACGGGGCCCGGCGATTGAGCCGCGAGAGATCCAACAGGAAGGAGACTCTGGCTTGCGCATCACCTGGGCCGACGACTGCGTCTGTCGCTACACCGCTGCCGAGCTCCGGCGTGCCTGTCCCTGCGCGCAATGTGTTAATGAATGGACTGGTCAGCGCGTACTGAAGCCCGAAGCCGTTTCCGAAGAATTGACGATAGCTGACATCAGCATTGTTGGGAGATATGCGCTCAATTTTCGCTGGAGTGATGCGCACGAGACTGGAATCTACAGTTTTCGCTATCTGCGGGAACTAGGGGAAAGATAGGGTTTGGCGTAAGCGCAAACTGGCAGATTGCGTTACACTTTTAGGTGACTATGAACGAACAAGACTTCTTTAACGAAAAACAGGAATCCAAGAAGGCGACCTACAGTTGCCCCCATTGCCGCGAACGCGGGGAGTATGACGTCCGCTGGCTGAAGCGCACCAAAAAGCAAGCGGCCCCGCGAGGAGCTAATGAGCAGGACCGCATGCGCTTTCAGAAGTCGCGCGACTATATGGTACGCATTGACGATATGCTGGCATGTAAGAGCTGTCGCCGCCGCTTTGACATTCCCAGTTCGCAGTCAGTTGTATTCCTGTAGTACCCCTCCCAACAATCGTATAGCGGACCGGCGGCGCCGGACGCTTCTCCCGACAATCCGGGATAGTCGTAAAAATCTTTCTATTGAAAGACGTAGCGGCTTTGTTCCAGTGCCCCTTCCCTCGATATAAGGATCCAGCGGGGCGCTATTCAGTCGTTTTTGGCGGAGAAATGAGCGCAGGACAACGCTCATCGTAGAATCCGCAGCGGCCTTAACTTTGCTCTGTAAACCGCTGGATCAAAAGGATGGTTTAATAAATCATGATCGAGACATCAGAGTTTGCAGGCGCGCACAAGACCAACAATTCGTTTCTTGCACCTCTCGAACGCCGGCTCGCGCCCATAGTTATCCCGCGCATTCCCGGCTGGCTGGAGACGCAGCACCTGACCATGTTGACCCTGGTTTGGTCGCTCGGGATTCTGCTTTCAGTTTCCTCGCCTCCCGTAATATTCGTTGGCTTTGGATGGTCTCAGTGATGATCGCGCTTCAGTGGGTGACCGATCACTACGATGGCAAAATCGGCAAGTACCGCAACACGGGCCTGGTGCGTTGGGGCTACTATATGGATCACCTGCTCGATTACTTTTTCTCTGTTCCGTGATCATTGGCTATGCGTTTATTCTGCCCGAACGCTCGCGTTTTCAGTTGCTTTTAATGTTAGCGCTCTTCGCAGCTTACGACTTCAGCACTTTTCTCGCATTCTCAGCTACGGATGAATTAAAGATTAGTCATCTCAAATTCGGCCCGACCGAGTTTCAGCTGGCGCTAATCATCATCAACGAACTTCTGATTTCATTTGGTACGCGATACATGATTAGCGGATTAAAGTGGGTCAACGGCGGCGCGGTAGTCGGCCTGGTTTTCCTGATTTATGGAACTCATAAGAGAATTTGGCAACGTGACATGAAAGACCGGAAGCCGGCCGCAAAGGCTCTCCAGCCACTGGATCAATCGTATGTGCCAGCAAAGAGTGTACGTATTAATAGGCCGGCCAACGTATTTGTGGTAAGTTACATCCGACTTCCTGAGCTCCTTCGTAATATCCAGCAAAACCACTCAATTGCGTCAAGCTGTTCCCGAATTCATGGCTTAGTGTTTGCTAGGTACTGTTTGCGGGTAGCAAAGTCAGACGCAAGACCGGACAGTAATACTCGTTCCAGAGTGGTGAAAATTCAGTGAATAACAGGGGAACTCTATTCGGGAAAGATCGTTTAATCAAAACAAGCACTCAATAAGTGGCCCTTTTCCCGCGTGAATCACGCGTTACAAATAGGCTAAAAAGATAAGTTGGTTTGAAATGTCAGAAAAGAAAGCTATCAAAATCATCAAAAGGTTAGAGCGGACGCGTAAGCAGAAGCCCGCGCCCAAGGGAACTACTACCGCGCAAACCGCGCGCGAAATGGTCAAGACCGTAACTAATTGGGTTAACGAACTGCAGCAGAAGCGCCGCACGGAAACTGCCAACGCCATCAAATTGATGCTGCGGGACGACCCGCGCGGCAACGAAGCCTCAGTCTCGAGCGCGACCTCCCAAACTCAAAACGGCCATCCACGAAGGGAACCCTGAACCGTCACGAAATATCGTGAAGGTATTTGTCTGATTTCGTGGATCCATCTGCGACCCGATTCGTAACAACTATCAAGAGGCTGCCCTACGGCGAGAAAGCTGACACTCGCAGTCGAGTAACGATAGTTTTTTGCCATGACAACCCCGCATGCAGAGTTTACGTCCGCTGGTGTTTCAAAGTCCTTCATCGATGAAGCCCGACGGCTCTTAGTGGAAGAGTATCTTCCCAAGATAGAGCGCTGCCTCGAGAAGCTAACTGACGAGCAGGTGTGGTGGCGGCCTAATCCCAGAATCGAACAGTATCGGGAATCTTCTGCTGCACATCTCCGGGAACGCACGGCGGTGGATTGTTTGCGGTTTGGGAACTGGAGCTGATCAGCGGCAACGCCAGACCGAGTTTGATCAGCGGGAGGGCATTCCTCGTGAGGAACTGCTAGGAAGGCTTCGGACAACAGTTTCAGAGATAGACAAGGTGCTGGACGGGTTCGATTCGTCGCGACTACTCAATGAATATCCGATACAAGGCACCACCTCGACCGCCCTCGCAGCGATCTTTCATGTGACAGAGCATTTCTCGATGCACACCGGACAAATCATCCTGCTGACGAAAATGCTGGCCGGCGTTGATATGGTCTTTTACGACTTCTCGAGCGGCAAACCCGTTCACACCTGGCACCAGCCTGAGCGATCGTAGCTGCTTGAGGTCAGTACTACCACGCGGTAGCCGTTTTGGAGTGCGCCGACCCGTCGCCAGCAGCGTCGCGACAGGTCGCGACGGACGAAAGCGGTGACAGGTCACCGCACTCCAAAATCTCTTCGCTTCTTTCAAAAGTTTGCGATTCATGCTTAATATAGTGCGTCGTGAAAAATCATAATGGACAAACACGAATGTTTGTCCTACGTCATCAAGGAGAACGCATCTGAATGACTTACGTGGTTGCTGAACCCTGTGTGAACTGCCGCTACACTGACTGTGCGCTCGTTTGTCCCGTTGAAGCTTTTCATCTCGACGACGATATGTTGCACATCAATCCGGAGACGTGCATTGACTGCGATGCCTGCGTTCCCGAGTGTCCGGTGGAAGCAGTTTTCGCTGAAGCCAATGTTCCGCCCGAGTGGGCACATTTCACCCAGATGAACGCGGAGAAAGCTCTCAGCGGTTTGCCAACGATCACGGCGCGGCTGGATCCGCTTTGCGAATCAGTTTCGCCCACCCACTAATTCAGCAATGAAAAAGGGTACCAAACGCTTGCTCGGCGGTCTGGCTTTGGCTGCTGGAGCGGTTGGTGCTGCGAGTACCTTCATGTGGAAGAAGAACCAAATTGGCAAAAATCAACGCCGAGCGAAAGACAATCCGGCAAACGTCTGGGCGCGCCCAGGGATGACGGTTACCTTTCGCGCGGAATTAATGCCCGGGCGCGATCGCGAGCAAAGGACCGCGAGCGTCAAGAAACTCCTTCCCAGCGGGCGCGTGCTGTTGCAAGAGATTGAAGGCGAACATGGGCGGGGAGAGTTCGATCCTATTTAGACAAAACACAGATGTCAGAACCACCTGCGTAAGCGGGGTGGCTTTCCGACTTAGCCGAAGATGAATTCAATTTAAGGCAATGATTTACTTCATTGACTCCGTGCTCTCAAGGCCGGCCAATGGCGTCCCGCATGAATAAGACCAACCTCGGCAAGACCGCATGAAACTCACTCTCACTATTCAGTTGGTGATGCTCATAAAATACAGTGTTGCCCGAGTAGATTTCCAAAATCTCAAGGTCACATGCTCCAGACTCCCAAGCTGGTAACCCCACCTAAATGGAGCGAGCTCTCGAAATCCAATCTCATCGCGGAGTTATACAGTGGGCTCGCAGTATGTCAGAGTATAACCAAGCCCGTAGCGTTTAAAGCGTGAAGTCAAGCCTGGACTGAAAGTCATCGAATCGCCGCCCCGTAATTAGCGCCGCTAGGGGCTTAGGCCAGCACGAATCTTTGACGAGGTCAGTCAAGTATTATTACCCAATTGAGGCCACTGCTTACGCATGTGGTTCTGACAAGCCTGGCCTACCATTCATAAGTCCTGCCGGACTCCATCACACCCAGCTTTGGAATACTCAAAGCCTCAAGTTCATCGATAACCATTTGGCGGTAAGCCGGCTTTATGTGGACGGCAAGAATGTCCAGGCCATTGTGACTGAGCTTGCGCAGGTCGCGCTGTAGAGAGGCGGGTGTGTAATGGCGCGAGACTTCCGCGAGGCTGGCCATCGAATTGGGAAAGGAAGCCTCAATTAACAAGGCGTCTATGCGAGGTACGCGATTGACTACGGTCCAAAACTCGTCGGTTTCAGACGTATCAGAACTAAAGGCAATTGTGCTCTTCCCGTCGGATACAACTAACCCCACAGTCGGGACAATGTGATTAACTGCGACTGCGGTTACCGTGAGATGGCCCACCTTAAACGGCTTCGCCTTTTGGAATCGGAACGTATTCCATGACTGGTCCAAACTCGTTCTTGAGTTCGGAAAAGCGCGGATAAACATTCCAGTTAAAGATGTCCCGTTCCAACAGGTCAATCACTTCCTGAGTTGCATAGATGCGCACGGGCTTTTCAGGGTTTCAAAAGATCGTCGATAAAAATCGGCAGACTGGCGATGTGATCCATATGCGGGTGGGTCACGATGATGTCGCGCACTTTCTGGCGCTGTTCAGTAGTCAGCGCCAGCGCGATGCTGCCGGCGTCAACGGCAACACTCTCGTCTATGAGAAAGCATGTCAGACGTTGTTCTAAGGTTGCGTGGCCCGTGACTATCAAAGGTGCTTGGTAGGAGTTGAACTCTCATCAGCTCGAGGAAGAGACTCGTGTTCGATGGTTCGTTGGTAGTCGCTTAGTATAAGTCAATCGCGGCAAAATGGGCGAACTTTTGTTTGGCGCTGCTTATTTGCTGCGCAGTCTTTTTAGCAGATCCTCCAGCGCCATTCGATAAGCGGCCTCACGTTGGACGCGCGTCCGCGGCCTTTATTCCGCGGGCTACGCGATTTCGATGGAAGGCCAGCTCACTAGCGGTTTGATTCAACTGCCGCGCGGTCTGCCATTGGCCGAAACCTCCTCGCGCCAAAGCGTCGAAGGACATGCCCATCCGGCCAAAAATACTACCGAGTCGCCTGTACTCGTCCTGGGTAAGTAGCCCACCCTGAAATTCGCCGACGAGATGCTCGCGCACGATCTGGCCCTCGCGGCGCAGCGCGAGCGCAATTACTACCAGCATGATAAAGAAAGCCGGAATCATAATCAGGATATAGGTCAGGATAAATGCGCCGCCGCCAAAAAGAACCCCGGAACCATTCCAGATGCTGTGCAGTGACATGGCCGCCAATAATCCGAAAGGTGGGGCCACCCATTTGAGGAAGGTGTTTCGTGATTGACGGGCCAGCCCGAGTCCGATTCCAGTCATGCTGGTAAACATCGGATGGGAGAAGGGCGCTAAGAATCCGCGCAGAATGAAAACGAAGGTCAGCGTTCCGCCGCCCTCCATTACTGCCTTGCCGTAGTACTGGATATTTTCCGTCATCGCGAAGCCCCAGACCAACCATCGCGGCGTATACGATGCCATCGATCACCCCATCAAACTCGTCCTTCTTGGCGAAGAAGAAGATAAAAGGATCAGCGCCTTGGCGCTCTCTTCAACTATCGGAGCGGAAATGACGGCCCCAAAAGTGTGGCCCGCTCTGGCGCTGTTGGTCATCAGCTGCACTGCCATATCGCTGGCGGTGTTAATCAGGAAGGCAAAGAAGACCGCCACGAGCGCCCCCAAAAAACGCGGTTGCCAACATCCAGGCCGGCTCAGCTTCGTAACGATCAATCCAAAGCACCAGCATGAGGTAGATGGGAACCGGCAGTGTGGCCGACACGATTCCGATCAAAGGGGGGACGAGCCCGGTCTCCACGCCGATCAAGAAAGGACAATGAGACCAAGCAGGAGAGCAACAAGAACTGCGATTATGCCGGCTATTACCTTGATGACGGTCTTCGCGCCGGAAGACCTCGAAGGAAGAGGACGCACAAAGGCATTCGGAGTTCGTGGATCGTTCATCATGGTGAACTGACTCACTAGATAGTGTTAGATTCGATCAAAAACTCTACTTGCTTGGAACAGGAAACTGTTCGGTAACCTGGCGACGATTTGGTTGCGGCAGAGTATATACAGAGAACGATTCAAGCGCGAGCTTTTGCCTGGCCGCCGTTTAAGTAACAACCCTCAGAATAGACAGGGCTCTCCGCGGTCAACGTGGGGTGCCAACGTGCCAACGGGAATGACAGTGTGTTCTTTGCCGTCAATGGGCGCAAAGCTTTCCGGGAGCGGTCGCGATCTCATTGCCCAAACCAGGCCATTACCTCGTTACAGTCAGAATTGACAGCCCGAGATAATTTAACGCGCATTCAAAATCTGAACTGGGAGCGAACCGTTCAAGCGATTTGCTGGGACCGCGGGCGTCCCGCCCGCCCCGAGGTACGTTAATGTCAATTCCCGATAGTTGCGCCCGCCGTACGCAGGCGGGCGGGACGCCCGCGGTCCCAGCAATCACTTGAACGATTCCCTTACCGCGCCTTTCTGCACACGCGAAGCGGAACCCTGCAATGGCAAAGGCGAATCTTGTAATGGCAAAGTGGAATCCTGTGTTCGCGAAGCTGAAGTGCGAAAAGCCTTCGCACTTTGCGAAAACCGGAAGCGCTTCCTGGTTTTGCGTCTCGCTTTAACGTAAACACCGAGGATAAGGGTACTGCGAGTTACCGGGCGCACGTTTGGGCGCGACCACCATCGATTGAGTATGTCGCTCCGGTTATCCATGAGGCGCGGTCTGAGGCGAGGAAGAAGATCAGCTCAGCAACTTCCTGCGGTTGACCAACCCCTGCCTAGGGGGTGAGTTGTCTTCGAGTGGTCCAGGAATGCAGCATACTGTTCTTCAGTCATGCGCCGCCGCGTTTATGGATTTCCGTTACCACCACACCGGGATTAACCGCGTTCACGCGCACGCCCTGAGCTGCCAATTCGAGCGCCGCGCAACGGGTCAGTTGATCAAGGCCAGCCTTTGAAACACAGTATGCCAACACACCGGGAAAGGCTCGCAAACCAGTCACACTTGAGACATTGACGATATTCCCGCGTCTCTTAATGATGGTTGGCAGGGCCCTTCTGCATCAGGACGAAGGGCGAGCGGAGGTTGATTTCGAGCATTGCATCCCAGGCGGATAAAGCGGTGTTTTCTATGCTCCCGGAAGAAATATGACCGGCCGAGTTGACCAGCACATCGATCCCCCAAAGCGTTCCACAGTCTTGGCGACGACGCTTTCCCGCCTCGCCCTCGTGCGATAGATCCGGCGGGGACGGAGAGAAGTTGCACTCTCTGCGCTCTCGACCTGATTCTGGAGTTCCAGCAAGGCCTGTTGGTCCCTGCCGACCGCGGCGATGCTTGCGCCTGCCTGGGCAAATCTCAAGGCAGTAGCCTTGCCAATGCCCGAAGTGGCGCCCGTAACGAGCAGAACCTTGTTTGCCAACTCTTTTCCATGCTGGTTTCCTTTGCGCTCCGGATTGGTGAACGGTGGCCCGGCACCGGTTGCCAGCCATCATATATTGACAGCACAATAGCAAAAGTCGACTGTTGCCGTCTGTTCCAGTTAGGGCGCAGTTCGTTTTCAGTCCGCGCGGTCGGCCATGGCGGTATGAAGATTGAAATGGCCGCTCAACCAACCTCAGAGAGTAAGAGACTTGCGCAACAACTCCGCGGATGATTTTTTCCCCCCGGACCGCTCGCACATAAACGTGCGCAGCGCCAGCGAAGCCTGCGCGCCGGCGCGCTCCCCGAACACGTATGCCTTCAAGCGTGGGTTATCTTTTGGCTGCTTTTGTGGCAGCAATAGCTTTGTTCTTTGGACTGTGGTGGACACTTGTTAGTGGCGGCGACGAGGCTCCGTGGATTCCAGCCGGACTGGCGGCGAGTGTGGTGTTGCTGGTCGCGCTCTCAGCACGGGAAGTTGTCATGCGGCGTGCGTGGACGCGTTACCTTCTGGACCAGGGCAGCGAAAAATCCGCGCGCACCAGCGGGTGAACACAAACGGCCGCAGCAAAAATCTCAGTCCAGGCTCTGGAATGTCGGCGGCCTGGCAGAATGTTCAGAAACATTCAGATGAAGCTGACGCAGGCGCTAACCCGGAAGCGCATTTCGACGTCTTTCATCTCTGTCAGACTCACCTCGCAGCCGCGGACGACACTTTGAGATCCAACACTCTGTCATCCGAGAGAAGGAACTCGATCCGGGCAGGTCAGGAGCGCGCGCGAGGGCTTCAGAAGCACCACTTGTTAACCTGGGCGAGGGATTCTTCACGTGCGCTGACCTACGAGGCGCAGCAGCGTGCGCGAACTTCTGAACGGATTGAAGCAGCGAACAGGGCTTTGCATTGTCTGGAAACTGCACTGCAGTTTTATCCGCAGGAGACTGAACTGCTGGAATCGAGCGCGGCGATTCGCGAGTTTATCTCGTCGGTTAAAGTGGCGCACTGGGTTGAGTTGGCGGAACGGGCAGCTTTCAAAGGCCATTACCGTCGCGCCATCGATCGTTACAAAGATGCGCTGTTCTACCTCGACCGCGGGACGATGAAGGAAGAAGTAAGAGTTGCGAGCACCGAGCGAATTGGGCGCGAGATAGAATCATTGAAGGCTCGGGTGCGATCCCAAAAGGGCGGGAAGGCGGAAGTTGCCAGGGAGGAAGGAATCGATGATCAGGGAGGCCTATCAGAATGATTTCGCAGAGGTGTCCGAAGTGTCGCAGTTCTCGCATCAGGAAGGGTTACAAACCCACGCCTTTGCTCTTTCGACTGGTTGGCATCCACTACCTTTTATGCAATCATTGCAACTTGCTTTTCACCGGTTTTGCCGTTCCGGGGACCGTCGGGCACTCCAGCAAAAAACCCCAGCGCGACGCGGTTCTGAGGACATCAAGAAGCAACCAACGAATTTGAGTGACTCAGGCGCGACTGAGATCTGATTTTGTGGCTCCCGGAAGGCATCGATCCCTTCCGCCGATACATCTTTGAGGAGGTCGATTGGCTTAAGTTTTGGCAGGGTTGTGAGGTGTTTCTATGAAAAAGAGTTTTCTGTTCCTGGCGATCGCCGTTAGTTTGATCTGTCCCGCTGTGGCGCGACCTCAGGAGCCACAGAGCACTAGCAGTCAGGACGTCCCTCAAGTTTCCAGTACGCGCCCGTCTTCAGAAGAATCCGGGATAGACACTCAAGGGATTAAGAATTACCTGATTGGTCCGGGCGACATTCTGGACGTCAGATTTTTCGGACAGTCTGATCTCAACGCGGTTGTCGAAGTTGACAGCGACGGGAACATCAGCTCGTTGCCCTTCCTGGAATCGCCCATTTCTGCAAAAATGCCGAACCGAAAAAGAGGTCCAAAAGGACATTATCAAAGCGTACGGAAAATACCTCAAGAACCCGCAGGTAAGCGTTCATGTGGCTGAAAGAAAGAGCCGGCAGCCGGCGACCGTGTTTGGCGCCGTTCGACAACCAACGCGTGTTCAGATGCAGCGCCGGATTAGACTCAATGAGCTGGTGGTTGTTTCGGGCGGTTTTACGGATCGCGCCTCAGGTACGATTCAAATTTTCCACACCGAGCCGTTGATGTGCCCGCAGCCCGGAGAGGAAGCGCTGGCTACGCCGCTTGACTCCAACACGCCTTACGAAATTGTAAAAATATCAGAGTTGAGGAGCGGGAAACAGCAGGCGAACCCCGTAGTGCGCCCCGGCGACTATGTCATCGTGACGGAAGCGGAACCTGTTTACATTATGGGCAGTGTGGTTTCTCCTCAGGGCATTTTCCTTCGCGATCAGCTTACGCTTAGCAGAGCTTTGGCGATGGTGGGCGGCGCGCGAAAAGAAGCGAAGATTGGCGATGTTCGTGTTTACAGGCAAAAACCCGGCGCCACCAATCAGGAAACGATCAAGGTGGATTATGCTGCCATCAAGAAAAACCAGAAACCTGACTTTGTGCTACAGGCGTATGACATCGTCGAGGTTCCTGAAGCCGGATTGTTTTCGGGACCCAGAATTATTCAAACATTGGTTGGAGCCGCGTCGGGAGGCTTAGGGAATATGATGAGTAGTGGCGGCGCCACATTAGCAAACCGAGTTATCTATTAACGACCACAAAGACGTGCGAACTAACCGTTCGCGAAAGAAACAAATTGACGGTTTAGGAGTTTTGTAAATGAAACGCAGAAACGCGGCCAGCGACAAGCGCCGAAGAAAAATGATCACGATTCTTTGGACCGCAGTGCTGGCCATAGGAACGATTGTTCTCATCTACAAGGAGATGACGGCCGTTCTATACATTGTTGCTACTCTTGGCGTCACCGTCCTTTTGGTTCTAGTGGCGATGGCTGATCTAAGTCCAGCTGAAAAACTCACCAACGATCCTCGACCCAGCGACGATTCCGCCGCAATTGGAAGCGGCATGACATCTACGTTTGGCGCTAAGCCGTCCTGAGTTGTTCAGCAGGTTGACTCAGTCTGGGCGGCTCCTACAAAAATTGCTCTGGCCTTCATAACTAACTTTTATCGCGTTTTTAATTGGGAAAGGCGGTTGAAAGTTTAATCCGACTGTTGCATAATCCGCGTGCGTTCACCTCCCCGGTGAGCGAAGTGGTCGCGTGGGGTGAGGACATGCGGCCTTAGGGTGGGGGCTGTGGGAGGCCCCGCCCGCTTTCATTTTTGAGCACGTTCGGAGCTTCGATCATCGATACTATTGACGTTGCATCGAATCAGCGTAGAATTCCGCGAGCTAAAAGTGCGAAACAGAGAGGGTAGGAGACTGGTTGGTTGTTGGGCCACTGTGCGTGGCCATCAGGATGCCGCTATTCGATCATACAAGGCGAAAGTTTAAGCTGTGGTTATACAAGGGCGGTAGGCAGTCAGCCTCGAATGACGATCGCCCAGGCTCTCACAAGCAACATCCCTGGTGGAAAGTGATGTGCTTGACGGGTGTCGATTATTTTTCGACCCTCGGTTACCAACCGGGTATTGCCTTTCTGGCGGCCGGCGCGCTCTCACCAGTCGCCACCCTAATTCTAGTTCTCCTCACTCTGCTTGGCGCGTTACCAATTTACAGTCGAGTAGCCCAGGAAAGTCCGCACGGCGAAGGTTCCATCTCAATGCTGGAGCACTTGTTGTCGCGCTGGAAGGGCAAGCTGTTTGTGCTGGTGTTGCTTGGCTTTGTGGCGACTGATTTTATTATCACCATCACACTTTCCGCCGCGGACGCTACCGCTCACATCATCGAGAATCCATTCACTCCCACGCTGCTAAAACACCAGGTCGGAATAACACTGGTGCTGGTTGCGGTATTGGGCGCGATCTTCCTTCGCGGTTTTAAAGAAGCGATCGGCATTGCCGTGGTGTTGGTCGGTGTATATCTGTTTTTGAATGTAATCGTCGTTGGTTATGGCATGTATGAAGTGGTTACTCACCCTCATTACTTTCCGCAATGGAAAGACGCACTCATACAGCATCCGCGAGTGCAGGGCAATATGCTGGTTGATTGTTGGAGTCTTCCCTCATCTTGTTTCCAAGGCTCGCGCTGGGCCTCTCTGGCTTTGAAACGGGTGTAGCTGTGATGCCGTTGGTTAAAGGCGATGAGGACTTAACCGAATCCGACTGGGAAGACATTCATTCGACCAGGACCGGTCGCGCCCCGGAGCCACATACTAAGCATCGTGCTCGAAGGCAGAATCAAAAATACGCGCAAACTTCTGCGCACGGCCGCTTTGATCATGAGTGTGTGTTTCTGATCACCAGTAGTTCTGGTCACGACAATGCTGATTCCGCGCGGATAAGTTCCAGGAAGGTGGGGAGGCAAATGGGCGCGCTTTGGCTTACCTTGCCCACCATTTCTTTGGCAACATCTTTGGCACGGCCTATGATCTAAGCACCATAGCGATACTGTGGTTTGCCGGCGCCTCAGCCATGGCCGGCTTGCTGAACATTGTGCCGCGATACTTACCCAGGTACGGAATGGCCCCGCAATGGGCACAGGCAACGCGTCCGCTCGCGCTTGTGTTCACAATAATCGCTATCGCGGTGACTCTGATATTCAACGCCGACGTTGACGCGCAAGGCGGCGCCTACGCGACCGGCGTGTTGGTGTTAATGAGCTCTGCTGCGATTGCGGTGACGCTGGCAATGCGCAAGAGAGGTGAAAACTGGATCCCGTTTCTTATCATCGCCCTGGTTTTTATCTATACCACTATCCAGAACATTCATGAGCGGCCCGAGGGAATCAAAATCGCGTCGTTTTTCATATTCGCAATAATTGCCGCATCGCTGTTCTCTCGAGTTTGGCGTTCGACTGAATTAAGAGTCGAGCGGATTGAGCTTCGACGATCTTGCGCGCGGAGTTTGTGCGCAAGGCGGCGGCAGGCACTGTCCGCATTATCGCCAATCGCCGGGACACCGGAGATGTGGCCGAATATCAAACCAAAGAAAATGAAAAGCGCACGGACAACCACATCCCGCCGGGAGAACCAATTCTTTTCTTTGAAGTGACGCCGGGCGATGCTTCGAATTCTCAGGCGTGTTGCAAATTCACGGGGAAAAGGTTGACGGCTATAAAGTCTTGCGAGCGGTTTCGCCGGCAGTGCCGAATGCGATTGCCGCCTTTTTGTTATTCCTGCGCAACGAAACCGGCAAACTACCGCACGTCTATTTTGGTTGGAGCGAAGGCAATCCGCTGTCGTACTTACTAAAATACATAGCCTTCGGCGAAGGAGATACCGCCCCCGTCACTCATGAAGTGCTGCGTCAGGCGGAAAAGGATCCGGAACGCCGCCCAGTTGTCCATGTCGGCGGTTGAGGGAGGATACATTGCCCATCCTCGTGCCAATAGGCTTACAATCAAGTTGTGTGGAAAGCGCTCACCCGCAAACGGCTTCTTGGGTATATCGCGGCATTAGTCGTAATTGCTGCAGCTACCGCTGCGCTCCGGGCCTTAGGAAGCCGCATTAATCCGACAACAGTAGCACTAACGTTCTTACTCATTATTCTTTTTCTCGCCACTGCGTGGGGACCTAAACCTGCGGTTTTAGCGTCGCTGTTGGGCGCGGCATGCTTCAATTTCTTTTTTCTTCCACCCGTCGGCACTTTTCACATTGCCCACCCGGAAAATTGGATTGCGCTGCTTGCTTTCCTGGTCACTGCTATAACAGCTGGGCAACTCTCGTCGCGCGCCAAGCTGCGAGCTGACGAAGCCACCACTGCTCGCCAGGAGATTGAGCGACTCTATCATGAGCTCCAGGATACTTTCGAGAGATCGAGCCAGGCGAAAGCGCTGAAACAAAGTGAGCGGTTGAAATCGGCGCTGCTTGATGCGGTGACACACGACCTGCGCACTCCGCTAACATCAATCAAAGCGTCGGTGACTACGCTGCTTGATGATCAACGCTTGGGTAACAACGGCGAAAATGAAGCGGGCTTAGGTGAAGCAGGCCGGCAAGAGATGCTGGAAGTGATTGACGAGGAGTCGGACCGGCTGGACCGGTTTATCGAGGATCTGATGGTACTTGCTCGCATCGAAGCGGGTGAAATGCAATTACGTCGAGAGTGGGGGTCATTGGAGGAGATCATTGCCGCGGCGATGAAACGAGCAAGCGCGCTCACAAAAACCATCATATTGAACTGCGACTTGATGACGAGCTACCGTCCGTAAGGGTCGATGAACGTGCCATGGCCGAGGTCATTTATGTGCTGCTTGAAAACGCTGCGAAGTACTCGCCCTCAGGTGGAGTCATTCGGCTGGCCGCTAAGCCAGACCACCAGGATATGGTCCACTTAGCGATCGAAGATCAAGGACCTGGAATACTGGCAGAGTTACGCGAGCGAGTATTTGAAAAATTCTTTCGCGCGATGCGTGATGGCGATTCGTCCAGCCACAAACCAGGAACAGGAATGGGGTTGGCAATCGCAAAAGGAATTGTTGAGGCCCATGGCGGACGGATCTGGATTGAGAACGCAAGCGATTCCACGGGAACACGAGTTGTGGTCCTGCTGCCTACAGGAGATGTTGAAATTAACGGCGAACCAGCGAAGTGGCAGACAACGTGACCAGCTGATTACGGTCAAGGAAACACAAGTCAGAACCGACCGATTACCCAGATGGCAGACAAAGAGCGGATCTTGATCGTTGACGACGAACCGCAAATTGGCCGCGTGATGCGCACCGGTCTCTCCACGCATGGTTTTGATGTGCGCGTAGCGGCTGATGGCGAAGCTGCTCTGGATCTTTTCAATGATTGGCGTCCGGCGCTGGTCATCACCGACCTGTCGATGCCAAACATGGGAGGACTGGAGTTTTGTCGCCGCGTCCGACTGGTTTCGCAAGTTCCGATTATCGTCCTTTCTGTGAAAAGCGAAGAGCGGATCAAGGTTGAAGCCCTGGATGCGGGAGCTGACGATTATGTCACGAAGCCGTTCGGCATGGATGAGTTGCTCGCGCGGATTCGCGCTGCACTGAGACGAACGTCCGCCAGAGTGACTAACAAGTCGGCCCCTCATTGAGGTCGGGGATTTCAAGGTTGATCCCGAAGGGCACAAGGTCGCAGTCAAAGGACCGCGAAGTCCATCTAACACCAAAAGAGTTTGAACTGCTGCTCTTTATGGTCCAGCATCCTGGCGCCGTGCTCACGCATCACAAGTTGCTGGGCGCAGTCTGGGGCGGCAATTACACTGAACAAACTGAATACCTCAGAGTGTTCATCGGCCAGTTGCGCAAAAGCTCGAGCCTGATCCTGCCAACCCAAAATACATTCTTACCGAGCCCTGGATAGGTTACCGGGTTTCAGCTCCGGTGACTAGCGAGGCAAGTTGGAGCAGAGCGCAGGAGCTACCATTGCGCAGATTTCTAACTTTGTCGCCGAGTGCAGCACTGCCTGAGCATTATCGGCCCCACACTTGCTGCGACCTTTGCCTTCACGTGGCGCACCGTCAGCAGGGCACCGCCAGACCTCGCGGTCCCAGCTAGTCTTACCGAGGCGCGTGAGCTTTCGTACCGCTATGACCGACGGGGACGAAGGCAAAATCACTGCTGAAGTCATAGCTCAAAGAAAGCTGCAGACTGATAGGCGAATGCATTGGCAGATGCTTAGCTGCTTACTGATCGTACTACTGCCTGCATGCTTTCTGCTCTGCTCTTGCCTGCTTGCCTACTTTCCCCACTGTTTGCTCCCCACAAATCCTTACGAACTTTTTATAAACCTCTTAGTCCATCCTTATGAGAGCGGGCGTAATTTCTTTGTATGAACAAACAAGGAACCAAAGCCCGTCTGTGGTCATGGGAGGCTGGCGCTGTTTGTTGCTTTGGAGGTGGGATGCTTGCCGCGTTAATCGGCGGCGTTCTTACGGCTATGACATGGTTCCTGGGCGGTCAACTTCATCCCTGGCTTCGCGGCGCGGGCACTGCCCTGATGATAGCTACGATTCCGCTGCTTATCTTCTCGGGCTACTGCCTCGATTGGAGCGAACGTGAGGAAGGCGGTGAAAGGATTAGGGCGACCGGAGTTTCATACAAGGAAAGGAACACAATGACCTGGGCAGAGATTAGGAAAGCAGTAGAACAAGCTGGTGTTGGTGAAGAGGAAGAAATCAGTCTGATTCAGTGTGAAAACGGAGATGGTGATCACACATTCCACAGAGTGAGATTGGGAAGGATGCTGAAGCTTGCGGAAAACGTCTCGGCCGAGAAGACGCGGAAAGATGCCGAAGGCTGTGCGGTCTAACGGAGTCGCTTCTGGAATGTATACGAACAGGGGTAGGGACCAAGGAGAGAGGATGAATTTTGTGAACAAGGTTTCAAGAGGGCGATGCTCGTAGCGACCTGTGCACTACTTTGCGGAATCTTTTCCGCGACTTATGCGCAACAGACCATCTTCAACGTGCCGACCACGGATGTGCTGGATAAAGGCAAGGTCTATGGGGAACTTGACGTCAGTTTCAAGCCTACCGATTCCGACGCAGTAAACAAGTTCTCATCATTTGTTCCTCGTGTGGTTGTGGGCGCGGGAAGCAACGTCGAGGTTGGGTTGAATATTACAGGCAATATACAGCCCGGCGCCGACTCGACGACTCTCGTGCCGGCTATTAAGTGGAAACCGTACCAGGGGAAGAACAACGGATTGGCCATAGCCGTGGGTGACCACGTGTTCATCCCGGTGCGTAATCGTGCTTATGACGCAGGCAACTACGTTTACCTGGAACTCAGCAAGACCTTCAAAAGCGGCACTCGTTTGACTGCCGGAGGGTATGACTTCACTCGAAATGTGGTGGCCTCAGCGAATCGCGCGGGCGGACAGTTCGGTTTTGAACAGCCACTGAACAAGAAGGTCTCATTCGCCGCCGATTGGTTTACTGGCAAGCACAGTGCCGGCTATTTCACGCCGGGTGTCGTGTTTAAGGTCGGTCCGAAGGTAACGGGCTACGCCGGTTACTCGATCGGCAATCAGAATGCTTCGCATGGCAACCACTTCTTCTGCTCGAGGTTGGCTACAACTTTAATTGATGAATGGGCAAGTTGGAACGGAGATTGAAATGTTAGACCTGATCTTTATAGCGGTGACAATCATCTTCTTCTTGATCGCTCTCGCCTACGTGCGAGGCTGCGAGAAGTTGCAGTGAGGAGAAACCGATGAATCTCGAATCAGTTTTAGGCCTGGTTGTTGCTGTCCTGCTGCTCATCTATCTCGCTTACGCGCTACTGCGTCCGGAGAAGTTTTAATATGACTCTCAACGGCTGGCTACAAATTCTGTTCTTCTTTGCGCTGATCCTGGCCGTGACGAAACCGCTCGGTGTCTTCATGGCGCACGTTTTCAATCGCGAGAAGACGTTTCTTGATCCGGCGCTGCGTCCAGTCGAGCGATTGATCTACAAACTGACGGGCGTCGACGAAGAGCGCAGAGATGCGCTGGACGGAGTACGCCGTCGCGATGCTCCTCTTCAGTGCAGTTTCGATGCTGGTCCTATATTTGATCCAACGTTTGCAGGGCGTGTTGCCGTTTAACCCCCAGCATCTACCTGGAGTAGATTCCGCAGGCTTCACCGCTTCATCGTTTAATACGGCAGCCAGTTTTACGACCAACACGAACTGGCAGTCTTATGTTCCAGAAACGACGATGAGCTACCTGACGCAGATGGCAGGCCTGGCTTATCACAACTTCGCTTCGGCAGCGGTCGGCATCGCGCTCGCCATCGCGTTCATACGCGGAATCGCGCGGCGCGAAATACAAACCATCGGCAACTTCTGGGTTGACGTGGTGCGCTCGATGTTGTGGGTGCTCTTGCCGATCTGCATCGTGGTCGCGCTGCTGCTGGTTTCTCAGGGTGTCGTGCAGAACTTGCGACCCTACGATACCGGGCAGTTGGTTGAGAAACAGACAATTGAAGTTGATAAGAAGGACGCGAGCGGCAATGTCATCACCAATCCGGATGGCACCGCAGTTAAAGAGACGCAGGTAGTCGACACTCAATCAATCGCGCAGGGGCCGGTGGCATCGCAGGAAGCCATCAAGCAGTTTGGCACCAACGGAGGCGGCTTCTTCAACACCAACAGTGCGCACCCGTTTGAGAATCCGACACCCTTCTCGAATCTCATCGAGATGCTCGGCATCTTCGCCATCTCCGCCGGGCTCACCTATACGCTCGGCCGGATGACCGGATCACAGAAACACGGCTGGGCGGTGTTCGCTGCCATGGCGGTGCTGTTCTTCGCGGGTGTAATCGTTGCTTACTGGGCAGAGGCGCGTGGTAATCCGCTGCTGCCGGAACAGATCAGACGGTTAGCGCGCGCTGCTCCGGGCGGCAACATGGAAGGCAAGGAGGTTCGCTTCGGGATCGCCAACTCGGCGCTCTTTGCAACGGCGACAACAGACGCTTCATGCGGCGCGGTCAACGCGATGCATGACAGCTTTACGCCCGCTCGGCGGGCTGGTCCCGCTCTCCAACATCATGCTGTCCGAGACGATTTTCGGCGGTGTCGGCGCGGGCATGTACGGCATTCTGATTTACGTGGTGCTCGCAGTTTTTATTGCCGGATTAATGGTCGGGCGCACGCCCGAATATCTCGGCAAGAAGATCGAATCCTATGACGTGAAGATGGCGATGCTCGTGGCGCTCGTCTTCCCCTGGTTATTTTGATCTTCGCAGCGATTGCCGTCGTCGAACCCAGCTTCGGTACGTCGCAATTGAACAACGCGGGACCCCATGGTCTGTCGGAGATCCTTTACGCCTATACATCCGGCGCCGGCAACAACGGCTCGGCATTCGCCGGTATTTCAGCGAATACCTACTGGTACAACACAACTATCGGCATAACGATGCTGGTCGGGCGCTTCTTCATGATTATCCCGATGCTGGCAATTGCCGGAAACCTGGCGCGCAAGAAGACCGTGCCACCGTCGCTCGGCACCTTCCCTGTCACTACACCACTTTTACGACGTTGCTGATAAGTGTGATTGTGATCGTGGGCGCGCTTACATTTTTCCCGGCCTTGAGTCTGGGACCAATTGTGGAGCATCTGCTGATGCAGGCAGGAAAGACATTTTGAAAAGGAGAGGTCTTAGGTCTTTTGGCTTTTGGTCTTTGCTCGCCATTTGAACTTGACCGGTACAACGAACCGAACGAACTCGAACTCCAAGACCAAAGGCCAAAGGCCCAAGACCAGCAACAAGCACCAACGCGGATGACTAACACGACGATGAAGAAAAAGCAATTTGGAACTGGCCGATCGTCAGACGAGCGATGGTTGATTCGTTCGTCAAACTGAATCCGCGCAAGATGATGGGTAATCCCGTCATGTTTGTGGTGGAGGTCGGCAGTGTCTTGACGACGCTGCAACTGATTCGAGGAATCGTTGCGCCGATCCCCGGCGTGACCAACACCGGGTTTGAGTTGCAGATCACGCTCTGGCTGTGGTTCACAGTGTTGTTCGCCAACTTCGCCGAGGCGATGGCCGAAGGGCGCGGCAAAGCACAAGCTGACAACCTGCGGAAAGCTAAGACGGAGACCATCGCTCATCGGGTGGTTTCCAGTGCGCGGACAGAAGATGTCCCGCGCCTCAGCTTCGCAAAGATGATCTGCGTGATCGTCTCCGCAGGCGAATTCATTCCCGGAGATGGCGAGATTGTTGAAGGAGTTGCTTCGGTAGACGAATCAGCGATCACAGGCGAAAGCGCTCCCGTGATTCGCGAAGCAGGTGGCGACCGTTCGGCTGTGACCGGCGGTACGCGAGTGCTATCAGATCAGATTAAAGTCCGCATCACGTCCAACCCAGGTGAGACGTTTATCGACCGCATGATAGCGCTCGTCGAGGGCGCTGAACGGCAGAAGACTCCGAACGAGATCGCACTGAATATCCTACTCGCGGGATTGACGATCATATTTCTTCTCGCGGTCGTCACGCTCCAGCCGTTCGCCATTTACTCGCACGCTTCGCAAACGATCTTTGTCCTGGTCTCGCTGCTTGTCTGTTTGATTCCGACGACTATCGGCGGACTTGCTGTCAGCAATTGGCATAGCCGGCATGGACCGGTTGATCCAGCACAACGTGCTCGCGATGTCCGGTCGCGCAGTGGAAGCTGCAGGTGATGTCAACACTTTGCTTCTGGATAAGACCGGCACGATTACTTTGGGCAATCGTCAGGCGACGGCTTTCTTTGCGTTGGCTGGGGTAAATGAAAACCAGTTGGCTGAAGCCGCTCAACTGTCGTCGCTTGCCGACGAAACACCTGAAGGACGATCCATCGTGGTGTTGGCGAAAGAGAAGTATGGCCTGCGTGGGCGTGAGCTGGCGCCGCATGAAGCTCACTTCATTCCTTTTACCGCGCAGACTCGCATGTCAGGAGTGGATTTCGATGGGCGCGAGGTTCGCAAAGGGGCCGCCGACGCAATTGGGAAGTATCTCATTTCGTTTGGGAAACCCGCTCCCAATGAGTTGCGGGAAATCGTCGACAGGATCTCGCGGGAGGGCGGCACCCCTTTGGTTGTCTCGGAAGATAGAGTGGCCCTGGGCGTGATCCAACTTAAAGACATCATCAAGGGAGGCATGGTCGAACGCTTTAGTCAGATGCGGCAGATGGGGATCCGGACTGTGATGATCACCGGTGACAATCCGCTCACGGCGGCGACCATCGCTCGCGAAGCAGGGGTTGATGATTTCCTCGCGCAAGCTACTCCCGAAGACAAGATGGCGCTTATCAAACGTGAGCAGGCGGGTGGCAAGCTAGTGGCGATGACCGGCGACGGTACGAATGATGCGCCTGCGCTCGCCCAGGCTGACGTCGGCGTGGCAATGAACACCGGGACACAAGCCGCGAAGGAAGCCGGCAACATGGTGGATCTCGATTCCAACCCGACCAAGCTGATCGAGATTGTTGAGATCGGAAAGCAATTGCTCATGACGCGGGGCGCCTTAACCACGTTCTCTATTGCGAATGATGTGGCGAAATACTTCGCAATTATTCCCGCCATGTTTGCCGGCGCGTTTCCTGTTCTCAATGCGCTGAACATCATGGGCCTGCGTACGCCGCAATCAGCAATTCTTTCGGCAGTAATCTTCAACGCTCTAGTCATCATCGCGTTGATTCCCGCTGGCGCTCAAAGGAGTGAAGTATCGCCCAATGAGTGCAGCTTCCTTGTTGCGTCGCAATCTGCTGATCTACGGCTTAGGCGGCATTATCGTTCCGTTCATTGGCATCAAGATCATTGACGTAATTATTCATGCGATCGGTTTAGCGTGATCAAAGGTGAAACGATGAAGAACCTTATTACAGCAGTGTTAATGACAATTGTGACAACAGTTCTGTTTGGGCTGATCTATCCACTCGTCGTCACTGGTCTGGCCCAGGTGATTTTTCCCAATCAAGCCAATGGATCGTTGGTCAAGAGTGCAGACGGTACGCTGCTTGGTTCGCGTTTGATTGGGCAGCCCTTCTCTTCACCTGGTTATTTCAAATCACGCCCATCAGCCGCAGGAGCTAGTGGCTATGACGCTGGTGCATCCTCAGGCTCTAATCTTGGTCCGACTAGTCAGAAACTGATTGATCGCGTGAAGGCTGATGTTGAGAAGTTGCAAGCTGAGAATCCAGGTAAGCCTGTGCCGATTGATCTGGTAACGACTTCGGGTTCGGGCCTCGACCCGCACATCTCGCCCGCCGCTGCCGAGTTCCAGGTACCTCGTGTCGCGAAAGAGAGAGGCATTAGCGAAGATCAAGCGCGTCAGATCGTGGCCGCGCATACCGAAGGTCGACAGTTCGGCTTTCTGGGCGAGCCAGTTGTAAACGTTTTGGAGCTTAATTTGGATTTAGACAGAACTGTGCCTATGAAGAAATGAGGGGCATTTGGTCTTTGGTTTTTGGTCTTTGCTTTGTGATTTCAATCTTGAGATAAACATCAAGAGCATGAATCTTCAGACCTAAGACCAAAGACCAAAGACCTAAGATCAACTGACCACTGAGTGACCGTGAAAGAAAACGGCAGTCGCCCATCACCGGAATCTCTTCTCGCCAAGCTTAATCAAGGCGAGCAGGCGAAGCTACGTGTTTACATCGGCGCTGCTCCCGGTGTCGGTAAGACTTATCAGATGCTTGAGGATGCCCACCTCCTCAAAAAGCAAGGGGCGGACATCGTTGTAGCGGCGGTCGAAGCTCATGGACGCGAAGATACGAAGGCTATGATCGGCGATTTGGAACGCGTGCCGCCGCGCCGAATCGAATACCGGGGCGTCACTCTCGAAGAGATGGACCTCGAAGGGGTCATCGCTCGACACCCGTCCATCGCGATCGTTGATGAACTTGCCCACACCAATGTTCCAGGTTCGAAGAACCGCAAACGCTACCAGGACGTTTTGGAGTTACTTAGCGCCGGCATTTCAGTAATCACCGCAGTAAACATTCAACATCTCGAATCACTGAATGATGTAGTCACTCGCACTACGGGAGTGCGGGTACGTGAGACAGTTCCAGACTACTTCCTGCGCCGCGCTGACGAGGTTGTCAATGTCGATGTGTCAGTGGACACACTTACGCACCCGTTTACGGCAAGGCAAGATTTACGACGTCGTAAAGATTGAACAGGCCCTCAACAATTTCTTTCGCAAAGGAAATCTTTCTACGCTTCGTGAGCTGGCGCTTAGACAAGTGGCCACCGATCAGGCCGCGAAAGCTCACGACTATCGCGAACGGGAAGGATTGGAGCAGGCAGTGATCCCCGAAAAAGTGATGGTGGCGATGGCGTCTCGGGGAGTGCGAAGAAGTTATTGCGAGTCGGTTCCCGTGTGGCCGGACGACTAGCCAGTGATTGGTATGCGGTTTACGTCGAAACGCCTGGCGAAGAACCTGGCCGGATCAAACCAATCGACTATGCGGCCTTGCAGGAGAACATCCGGTTTGCCGAGGAGTCAGGTGCAAAGGTCGTCAAGTTGAAGTCGCGACGCGTGGCGGATGCGTTGGTCGATTTCGCGAGAAGAGAAGGTATTACCCAAGTTGTTTTCGGCCAGACCTCACGGTCTCGCTGGGACATTCTCCTACATGGCTCAATCATCAACCGCTTTCTCCATGAAGTGCGCGATGCGACCGTGCAGGTGGTGCCGTTGGAACAGAATTCAGGAGACAGAATTCAGGAGTCAGAATGAAAACGATGACTTGGTTTTTATTCTGACCCTGAATTCTGACTCCTGTGTTCTGCTTTTTCATGAGCTTAAGAACCAAACTATTGCTTGGTTACCTGGTCTTCGTCGCGGCGTTGGTCGTGCTTGGGGGATGGAGTGCCTGGCGTCTGCGGGAAATGGGGGCGTGTCGCGCCGCATCATCGCCAATAACTACGATTCGGTAGTTGCCGCGCAGGATATGAAGGAGAGCCTTGAGCGCCAGGATTCAGCCGCGTTGTTTGCGCTTCTCGGCGCGCGTGACAGGGCCAGTACTCAACTTCGTGAACATCGCGCGCGATTTGATGCAGATTTCAAGAAAGCGGAAAACAACATCACTGAAGCGGGTGAACGTGAGTCGATAGATGCAATTCGCCGCGACCGCGACACTTACTACCAGATGTTTGACGCTTTTATGGCCAAGGTAAACGCGACCGAAAGATCGCAACCAAAAAGCGTAGCGCGGGACGAAGAGCTGACAGAGCGCAACGAGTATTTCACCCGGCTTGAACCACAGTTCAACAAACTACGCGCCGAATGCGAACACCTGCTGCAACTCAATCAACGCGCTATGCTTGGCAAGTCGGAAGCCGCGGCTGGTGTAGCTCAACTGTGGTTCTACCGCACGCTGTTGTTTGCCGGAGTCCTGGTTGTCGCAGGCATACTTCTGGCTTTCTTTCTGGCGAATCGAATAGTTGAGCCATTGCGTCAGCTGACTGCGACTACAGCAAGGATGGCCGGCGGCGATCTGGAAGCTAGAGTGACCGTGAGTTCGCGCGATGAGGTTGGTGTGCTGGCGGCAGAGTACAACCGAATGGCCGAGCGTATTCGTCAACTGCGCAGTTCTGACATGGGCAAACTTCTGGTTGCGCAGCAAACAACAGAAGCAGCAATCGATTCTCTTTACGATCCTGTGATCGTGACCGACGGCGAAGGATGTGTAACGAAACTGAATCCCGCAGCCGAGGAGATATTTGGTTCTGAGAAGGAAAACACAGGCAGGCACGTGGGTGAAGTGTCGCGGGACGCGCGGATAGCCAGCGCGGTTGCGGAAGCCCTGGAATCGCAACGTCCGGTTGCCGGCGAAGGGATGTCTTCGGTTTTGCCGCTTGCCGTTGACGGTTCAGAAAGGGCTTTCGACTGCGCACGACTCCCATGCGCGGCGACGGGGAAGGGGGCCATCACTTGCTTGGGGCTGTAACCATTCTCGAAGACATCACTCACCTACGCGAAATTGATCGACTCAAATCGGAATTCATAGCGACTGCATCGCACGAGCTTCGCACGCCGCTTACCAGCGTGCAAATGGGTGTTCATCTCTTGCTGGAAGGGGCACTCGGCGAGTTGACCGATAGCCAGAACGAAGTGCTGCAGGCCTGTCGCCAGGATTGTGAGCGGCTCGATAAGTTGATGCGGGATCTACTCGATCTGTCCAAGATTGAAGCTGGTGAAAGCCAGCCTCAGCTCGCCACCGTTAGCGCGCGGGATTTACTCAACACGGCTGTCAAAGAGTTGCGCCCCCAAGTGGAAACAAAGGGTCTTAAACTGAGCGTCGATGCCCCTGTCGACCCTTCCCTGGGTGATGGTGGACCGCCTCCAAATAGAGCGTGTGGTCAGCAATCTGGTAATCAACGCGCTGCGACATACAAAGCAGGGCGAAATCAAGATTAGCGCCGAGCAACGCGACAACTATGTCGCTGTTTCTATCCAGGATACGGGCAGTGGGATTCCCAGTGAGTACCTCCCTCACATCTTCGATAAATTTGTGCAGGTTCCTGACGCTCCTACTGGAGGCGCGGGACTAGGACTGACGATCTCAAAATCAATTGTGGAAGCTCACGGTGGTCAGATCAGTGTGCAGTCGGAAGTCGGCCGCGGTACGACCTTCACGTTCACACTGCCGCTGGCCTTCGGTTCTGAATCAATGCAGGAAACGGCTCGAAAGGAAGTCGGTACATGACCCAACGCATTTTGATCATCGATGATGAAGAAAACATCCGTCGCGTAACCCGTCTGACTCTTCAAGCAGCGGGATATGAAGTCGGCGAGGCGGCTGACGGTGAGCGTGGTCTCGAAGCCTTTGGCGATGGGTCCAGCTGGGATGCTGTGTTGCTGGACCAGCGAATGCCCGGAATGGATGGGACTTGAAACGCTCCGGCATATCAAAGATCGCCAGCCCGAAGCGCGGGTCATCATGTCGACTGCATACGCTTCGATTGAGCTCGCGGTTGATGCGATGAAACTCGGCGCTACCGACTTCGTGCGCAAACCCATGACCCCTGAAATCGTGCGCAACGCCGTGGCCGCTGCCCTTTCAAAACAACCACGTGTAGGTGAAGCAATTACGCTATCGAAAACAGAAGTCGCAGCAGAGCCATTGATTCAAATCATTACTATGAACGGTTTCACGATCTTAGATTCGGAAGATGCGCGACACGAACCTAACGAGCGTCGTTTCATAGTAAAGAGTCCCACCGGAAGCGAGCATGAAGTTTTGGTGCAGATTGATGACGAAGCGGTCGGATATGTCGAACGCATGACCAGAAGGAAACTCCCGGCGGAGAACTCGTTCTGGACCACTCAGGCCCAACGTCTTTTGGGAGATTACCTATGGAAGGAAGGCAAAGTGCCGCCTACTCGGAAACTCACGATTAAAGACGTCGACCGCGACGAATTACCAATCGCGGCACGTTGGCAGACGACTTAACTGCAGACGTGCGATAAGACACGGAGTTAAGAAAACATACAGGAGAACAAAATACTGTGGCAGCGGAACTCAAACGTTTTATCATCGGTCGCGCACTTAGGACGGAACAAGCGGCTCACGAACGTCTTTCGAAGAAAACCGCCTTAGCCGTCTTCTCTTCCGACGCGCTGTCTTCTACCGCTTATGCCACTGAGGAAATTCTGCTCGTGTTGGCCGCTGCGGCCGCCTATCAGGCAGGCGCGTTTTGGTACGTGGTGCCGATCTCTATCGGCATTGGGATACTTCTAGTCATCGTCGCAACCAGTTACCGCCAAACTATCCACGCCTACCCGTCTGGAGGCGGCGCCTACATTGTTGCAAAGGAGAACCTGGGCACTAATGCGGGCCTGGTCGCCGGAGCCTCATTGCTGGTTGATTATGTGCTTACCGTTGCGGTTTCGATTGCCGCCGGTGTTGCCGCTATCACCTCCATGGTGCAGGGGACGCGGTATGCCTGGCTCGACAACCACAAGGTTTTCCTTTGTCTGATTTTCATAACTTTCATTGCCATTGCCAACCTGCGTGGTGTGCGTGAATCAGGCAGCCTGTTCGCCGCGCCCACCTATGCTTTCCTCATCAGCTTTCTCTTCATGATTGGTTATGGGTTGTTCAGCTATTACATGTACGGTGGTGCCGCACCCGTGCCGAGCGCTGACGAGATCAAAATCGCTGAAGGATACAAACTTCAGCCGCTAACACTCTTTCTGCTGCTCGGAGCTTTCTCAAACGGTTGTGCTGCGCTCACCGGTATCGAAGCGATCTCGAACGGTGTACCGGCCTTCAAGAAACCGGAGGCGAAGAATGCGGCGACCACGCTCGTCTGTGATGGCTGTGCTACTGACGGTGATGTTCCTCGGCACCAGCGTCCTGGCTTACCTCTATGGCGTTCATCCGCACGCAAGTGAAACAGTCATTTCGCAGTTTGCACGAATCATGTTCACCGGGCCACTGGCCTGGTTCTATTACGTCGTCCAAATAACCGACGGCGTTGATTCTGGTGCTGGCAGCCAACACCTCGTTTGCTGACTTCCCGCGGCTCGGCAGTTTACTGGCGCGCGACCGTTTTCTGCCGCGTCAGTTCGCCACTCGTGGGGATAAGTTGGTCTTCTCAAACGGTATCGTCATGTTGGCGATCTTTTTCCAGCGTTCTCGTAATTGCCTTCTCGGGAGACACGAGCCGCCTGATTCCTCTCTACGCAGTCGGCGTCTTTCCTCTCTTTCACGCTATCTCAGTCAGGAATGGTCCGCCACTGGCTCAAAGTGCGTGCGCAGTCGCCGAAGAGAAAGGCTAAAGAGCCGTAAACGGCGTGAGGAGGACATTCACTACACTCAAAGTACCGTCGATAGAGATACCCTGCCTGATGCGGAACTGGAAGCTTCAGACCAGCGCGGATCGACCTTTGTCAATGACGAAGTGACTGACAGCACGCACTGGAAGAAATCCATTGTTGTCAATGCCGTCGGTGCCGTCGCCACCTTCATCGTGCTCTGTGTCTTCATCGCCACCAAGTTCATACACGGTGCATGGATCGTAGTGGTGGTAATTCCACTCCTCGTGCTTCATGTTTCGCGCCATTCACAAACACTTATGTAGGCGTGGCGATACAACTCTCAACGGAGGGACTCGGTGCAATTAGCCCGATCAAGCATACGGTGATAGTGCCGATCTCTGGCATTCACCGTGGTGTAGTTGGAGCGCTGCAATACGCCAAGTCTATTGCTCCTGAGCATGTTCAGGCCGTCTATGTCGACTTTGATGAGGAGGCCACAGTCAAGTTACGTGAGAAGTGGGAGCGTTGGGGAGCAGGAGTCACGCTGGTAGTTCTCCGTCACCTTATCGCGAACTGACACGTCCGCTTGCTGCGTTACATAGCGCGCCTGGAACGGACAGGTGAGAACGACATGGTGACAGTTGTGCTGCCTGAATTCGTCCCAGCGAAGTGGTGGCAACACCTGCTGCACAATCAGAGCTCTTTAATGCTCAAAGGCGCACTGTTGTTTAAGAAAGGAGTTATTGTTACCAGTGTGCCTTATCATCTGGAAAGGTAAATTGAACAACCTGGATTGGCCCTATTGTATGGTGAGATTTAGCTTGTCGCTGCCCGCGCAATGCTGCGTCTGGCAGGCAATTGAAAAGATAGAGCTTATCGAACAATTGGCAGCTTGAATGGCGATCGAATTAGCGCTGGCCGAGCTATTGGCCTCACCCGTACGACCAGCCAGAAAACACGAACGACAGTAGACGGGCCGGCCTTGCGAAGGATAGAAAGGGACGGTGGTCTGTTGTCCGCACTGCGCACACTGAACGGAAACTTCCACGCGCTGTCGCACGCCGGATGTTTGGGCCGCAGTGATTGCCGCTAATCTTTCGTTTTTTGCTTGCTTGCAGGGTTTGCAGCGCTTTGGTTCGTTCTTCAGTCCCTTGTCATGGAAAAAGGCTTGCTCACCTGAGGTCCAAATAAAGGGTTCATTACAATCTACGCACTTGATGCTGCGATCTTGGTATTCGGAATCTGGGTTAGCTCCCAGTTCATGGACTTCTTCCCGTTCTTGCATGACTCGTTCTCCCAGGGTCGGTCTGCGCCATGATCCCAGTTTGGGGCGGGGTCACTTTGAAGTTGTTCTGCCCTTGCAAAGAGGACCGCGCTTCTCCTGGCGAGTATCGGGGTGAGCGTAGGCTGCCCTCGATCAGGTGGAGCGGATGGTGCAAAGTATAACTATGGCGAAATTGTGTCAAGGTAAAAGCGGCAAAAAATCTCACTCACAAGGCAATTTGTAGAACAATGTCGCCTTAAAGACCAAACATTCCCAAAACCGCTACTTAGAGTGCCGCACGATTAGAGTATGATGGCCGTCCAATCAATATGTAAGGGCGATCATTTTCGACCTGGACAATTGCCTGAGCGCGGCGGACGAAGCAGGGGGCGAGCTGCTTGAACCGGTCTTCGAGGCGATCAGGCGAGCGAACAAGGGCAGGGCTCTCCGTTCTGTTAGCCAAAGAGGTTCCACGAGGCTTCTCGCTCTCGTCAAATATGAAAGCACTGGTTATAGGTTCCGGAGGCCGAGAACACGCAATTGCGTGGGCCCTAAAACAGACCTCAAATGTAGCCGCTCGACCTCTATTGCGCGCCTGGGAATGGCGGCATCTCCGAGCTCGCTCAATGTGTTTCTATTTCGAGCGGTGACCATAAGTCTCTAATAGAGTTTGCGCAGACGAATCGTATCGACTCTGACGATCGTTGGTCCGGAGGGTCCGCTCGCTGAGGGAGTCGTCGATGAGTTTGCGCGCCACCGGACTAAAGATCATGTGGGACCCGGCCGAGCTGCCTCGCGATTGGAATCGAGTAAGTCGTTTGCTAAAGATTTCATGCGCCGTCACAAGATACCGACCGCTGAATACTGCGTCGCAAATTCAGCGAAGAGGCGCTGGCAGCGCTGCGCAGTGGAAAGTTTGGCGGGCCCGATTCGCCGGTAGTGGTTAAGGCGGATGGACTGGCCGCCGGCAAGGGCGTGATTGTGAGCGCCATCCCACAGAGAGGCGGAAAGGGCTATCGCAGATCTTGCGATGGGAACACTGGTCGCCGCCGAAGCCACCGAAACAGTTGTTGATCGAAGAGGCACTCGAGGGCAGGGAAGTATCAGTCTTGTTGTTTGCCGACGGCCGCGACTATGCGTTGATGCCGCCGGCTCGCGATCACAAGCGCATCGGTGAAAACGATACTGGTCCAAACACCGGCGGCATGGGTGCTATAACTGACCATTCCGTCCTCGACAAAACTACGCTTGATCGCATTGTCGCGTGACGTTGTTGAGCCTACCCTTCAAGGCGCTTCGGAAGAAGGTTTTCCATTTCGCGGAATTCTTTTCGTTGGGTTAATGTTGACTGCCGCTGGTCCAGGGTGCTCGAATACAATGTTCGTTTCGGCGATCCGAAACGCAGGCGATTCTCATAAGACTCAAATCTGATTTGTTTAGTATTTTCCACGCGACAATCGAGGAGAATCTTTCAAGCGTCAAGGTTGAGTGGAGTGATCAGTCTTCCGCCTGTGTGGTTCTGGCAAGCGCCGGTTATCCCGGCGCGTATAAAACCGGAGTTCCGATTAACGGCCTCGATCAGGTTTTGACGAACAACGATTTGCAGATCTTTCATGCCGGTACTTCAAAAGCCGCAGGCAGCGGGTTTGGTAACTTCTGGCGGGCGCGTCCTGGGAGTGACTGCTGCCGAGGCCACTCTGGAACAGGCGCTGGCCAATTGTTACGGCGCCATCGATAAGATTGAATGGCAGGGCATGCAATACCGGCGTGATATCGGGCGATTTAGTGAGGGCCTAAAGGCAAGTAATTGACCCTTTCGTAAGCCGATGGCGGCGAACTGGCAATCTGGCGCTACAAACGGCGCCTTCTGGGAGCTAGCGGACAACACCTGTTATACTGCGTTTCACGTTCGCACCGGTATTTTGAACCCTTCGCAGCTCTTCAACGTACATATACGGGCGCGGGAATTTGAGAGCCAGGGAAAAGATCGCACATCTCTTGCTGGAGGATCAGTGACAACATGGGACTATTGAGCAGAATTTCCCGGTCAGTACGGGCTCTCTTTGGCGGAATAATTGAGTCAACTCGAGAATCCCGAGCTCATACTTCAACAAACAATCCGAGACATGCGTGACCGCGTGCCGGAGTTGAATAATTCCGTAGCGCAGGTAATGGCTACCGAAAAACTCCTCTCCAAGAGCAAAGAACGTCTGGAGACGCAGGTCGTCGATCTCGATTCAAAGATCCGCGCGTCAGTTAAGCTCAGCCGTGACGACATTGCCACCGCCTACATTGGCCAACTCCAGCAAGCGCAGATGGATCTGCAAAAGACTTCGCAGCAACTGGAACATGCCACGCTGGCATCGAAACAGGCGCTCAAGGCCCGCGACAATTACGTGTTGCAGATGCAGCGCCGTACGGCTGAAGCGATGCAGCTGATTAATCAGTCGAAGCAGGCTCGACTCCAGGAGCAACTCGCGCAGACTGATGGAGTCGTTCCAGATTGGCGACGACGCTTCAACGTTTGACGAGATGCGCGACAAGATTGATCGTCGTGCCGCTGCGGCCGAGGCGAAGTTGCAGCTCGGTTCCGCGTCAGTCGACAACCAGATGCAGGACATCGAACGCGAAGCGATGGATATGCAGTTGCAGGACAAGCTGCTCAGCTTATAAGCAGGAGATGGGTCTCCTGCCGGCTGGTTCTCAGCAGGCGCTACCGGCGCAAGGTGAGACAAGTTCAAACGAGCAGAGCGAAAAGGTCGTCAATAACAGTAATCGTATAAATTAATGCCAGTGCCCCGGCGAGCGGCAGGTTCTACCGGTTCTTCAAGGCTATGCCCGAGTTCCCAAAGATTGATCTCAAGTATTTGAAAGAGGCCTTCAACGAACCCTTAAATTTTTGGGATTGGTGAGCTTTGGCATTGTGGAGTTTATACGGTCGCTTCCGCCGGTGATGTTATTCCCCTCGCCGCCGGCCTGGCCGCCGAAACAGTTTACTTAGTTACCGTGCCAGCCAGTTCATTCTATCGCCGACTCGTCGACCGCCGCGAGAAGCAACGCCTGTTGAAACTTCGCGACCAGCAGCGGAAGCTTCCATCAAGCTGTTTCGACCCGCGCGAACGCGAAGCTGTTGAGTATCTGCGTTGGATGAAGAACCAGATTTACTCAAACTACAAGAAGTTTACCAACGCTAAGCAAATCCCCTCGAACATTCTCAGTCTGGATCAGCGCTGGGAAGACTTTGTGGATCTGTTGGACGTTTATCGCCGCCGGAAACACCATCTTCGATCGATTAACCGCCAGGCGGTGCAAAACCAACTGACCCAGGCGGAGCGCTCGGTTGCGCAATCCCAGGACGATCGCGAAAGAAGAATTCAGCAATCGAATGTCGAGATTCTCAAAAGACGCGTAGCTGCCTTCCAGGACATCGAGCGTTCGGTGAAACTGGTTGAAGGGCAACTGCAATCGATCGAAAACTTCTTCGGGTTGGTTAACGATCAGGTTGTCACTCTGCCCACACCTGAACGAGTTTCTGCGTTGGATTTTGAGCAACTCAGCGATTCAATCGCGATGACCAAACAGATGCTTGAAGAAACTTCCGATACCTTTGCCGCACTCGATAGTCATAATCGCGACATGGGCAAATTCGAATTACTACTCTCCAACAGTTCCTCCTCAAAATGACCCGTTCTTCAGTGCGCTTGTAGTGTGCAGCGGTGCTCAAAGCGACCGCTTGTCAGTAGTTTAGGAGTTAAGGTGAAGCCTCAAATAACACACTATAAGGCGTTGAAAAAAAGATGACCACAACATATTGACAACGGTCTCACAAGGGAGTATATTCCGCTCCGCTTGAGACGAGGCGGGTTGACTTGGAGCAGCGGCAGGCCCCCTGTACTGCTCTCCACATGGGTTTTTCGCCTCGAAATAAGCCAACCGGAACTACCCGCTACACATGCATAGAGATGGTGCGTCTACTATAATGTAGTCGTAGAACCGTCTTTGAAAACCGCGAAAAAAAACTCGTGTCCCCGGACCACGAGAAAGGCAAACAGATGAGCGCAGCAATTGGCAAACCAACCCCCGCGGCAGAAGTATCCCCAACACCACGACGCCGGCAGGAACTCCAACACCATCGGTACGTCGCAAGGCACAGCCCCTGGGACTGAACGCCAAACGCGTAATCAGCAAACGCTATTCGTTGAAGGATGCGAAGGGTCGTGCGCTCGAGGAATGGCCGGATATCGTCCGACGCGTGGTTGGTCACGTGTCGGCTGCGGAAAAGGATCCGCAAAAGCGGGATCAGTTTTCGCGGCAATGACCGAGGTGATGCTGGCGCAGAGAGTTTGTGCCCAATACGCCCTGCCTGGTTAACGCCGGCAAAACCAATGGGCAACTGGCTGCCTGTTTTGTACTCGATGTGCCTGACTCGATTACCGGAATCATGGATCACGCCAAAGCGGCAGCGACGATTCACCAGACCGGCGGCGGCACAGGCATGACTTATGAGTTCCTGCGGCCCCACGGTGCTTTGGTTGGTTCGACGCGCGGCGTCGCTTCCGGGCCTGTCTCGTTCATGAACATTGTCAATCAGGTGACTGACGTGGTGAAGCAGGGTGGGGTGCGTCGCGGCGCCAACATGGGCATGATGCGCGTCACGCATCCTGACGTGCTGCGCTTCATTCACGCGAAAAACGACCAGCACTCGCTGACCAACTTCAATATCTCGGTAAACGTTACTGACAAGTTTCTGAAGGCGGTTGACGATAATGAATGGTTTCAGCTCGAGTTTGACGGTGAACCCTGGACTGACTCGATTTACGATCCGCTGCGCGACGATGACTACGTAGTCTATCGCCGTGCCGATGGCACAACGGTGACTTTCCCTGACAAGCTCGCCTTCCAGACCGCGGATCTAACGAGCTGCACGATTGAAGAGGCGCCGCGTCCGGGCATGGTTTACGCGCCGGATATCTGGAACCGCATAATCGCCAGCGCGCACAAGTATGCCGAGCCGGGCATTGCCTTCATCGATGAGGTGAATCGTCACAATCACATGATGAAGTCGATGGGACCGATTTACTCGTGCAACCCATGTGGCGAGCAGTTTCTCCATTTCTCAAACTCGTGCAATCTGGGCTCAATCGACCTGGCGAAATTCTACGATCGCCGAGCTAATCGAGTCGATTGGGATCGCCTGCGCGAAGTTACGCATCTTTGCACGCGCTTCCTCGACAACGTAATCGATACCTGCGCCTGGCCGCTGCCGGAGATTAATGATGTCGTCACGCGCACCCGCCCTGTGGGCCTGGGCATCATGGGCTTTGCCGATCTTTGTGTGAATCTGAACGTCACTTACGGCTCGGCTGCGTCAATCGACCTGATGGAAGAGATGATGGGCTTCATACGCCGCGAGTCTTGGAATGCCAGCATCAGGATTGGCGCCGAGAAGGGCACCTTCCCTGAGTTTGAGCCGAATCGCGAAGCCTACGAAGACTTCCTTTACAACCAGGTGGGCATCCCGCGCGATGTGCCGCTCACGCCACGCAACTATGAAGTGACGACCATCGCGCCCACCGGCACAATTTCGCTGGTGGCGGAAACTTCATCCGGCATCGAGCCGAATTTCTCCTGGGCTTACGTGCGCCGGGATACCCTGGGCACGCGCACCTATGTGCATACCCTGGCAGCACAGGCGTTGGGAATTGAAGTGGATCAAACCGATCAGGAGTCGATCGACAAGCGCTTCCGAGTATGTTTGCGAACACGAAAGCGATTTGCCGCCGCAGTTTATTTCGGCGATGAACATCAGCGCCGAGCAGCACGTTCACGTTTTGGCAGCCGCGCAGCGAAATGTCGACAACAGCGTTTCCAAGACCTGCAACGGCGCCGTCAACGACACGATTGAATCGGTTGATAACCTTTACCGGTTGGGTCGCCAGCTTGGTTGCAAGGCCGTCAGCTACTACCGCGACGGCTCGCGCGACAATCAGGTGCTTACCTCGATGAAGGCTGAGGACAAGGGCGAGGTTGCGTGCAATCCGGAAGTGGGCGTGGAACCGATTGACGAGACGACAGCGACACACGCTGATGCGGCGAATCATTGCTGCCGATGGGCGCCGACGCCGAGGTGGCGGCGAGACAACAGATACAAGCAGACACGGCCGCTTCCAACCAGCCGGAACGGTCAGCAACTCCACCGGATCTAACAGCGATCACGCATCGAGCGGCCGCGCGAACTGAGCGGCGCCACCTGGCAGATTCCGTTTGACGGTCAGAACCTCTACGTTACCGTCAATCACGATGGCAAGATGATTCAGGAAGTGTTTGCTACCGGTCCAATCAGTGGCGGCGTGGGACTGCTGGCTTCGAAGATGCTGCGCGGTGGTTTCGATGCTGCTGAAGTTGCTTACAGTCTTAACAAGGTGACGGGCACTCACGCGGTCTGGTTCAACGAGCGTCTGCTGACTTCGCCGGAACAGGCCGTTGCCGAGTGCATCATGATCACCAACCGCCGCGTGCAACACTTGCCTGACTCCGCGCGTGCGTTGGCGAAAGAACACCAGGCCACCGGCACACAGCCTCCGGTTGGTGCCATCATGTCGAACAATGATCGGCGTCTGTCCCGAATGCCATGGCCAACTCGAGCATGCCAGCGGGTGCGACTTCTGTCGAGATTGTGGCTACTCGAAATGTGAGTGAAGCTTAGGAAGCCTATTCGGTGGTTGCCAACTAATGGGTTAGCCACTTGGTTGCCATAGCCCTGAACCAGTACATCGGTTTAGGGCTATTTGCTTTCATTAGAGCCTTCAACGATTTGGGCTGCGCCCTAAACGGGGCGTAGCCCCGAATTCATTTTACAGTTAACGGAAGGCCATAGGCCTTCCGCACATCAGGCGCCGAGCCGATACCGAGGGTGGCGCTTGGTAGCTCGATCCGATCGGCTGCCAGCGGGGGTATCATAATTCGGCATCCAAAAACTCCACTAAAACTGCAAAGTCCCTGCAAGGTAATTGCACTCGATCCCGCGTGCTCCGGCATGTGAAATGATACAACTTCTACGTCTTCTGAGGCGTCTAATAGATGTCTCTACAAGGAGGTGTTTGAAATGAAAGGAAGATATTTGAAAAGAATCGGGCGGACTCATTCTGGCAATCTTAATGCTTTCAGGAGTCGCTTTTATTTCCCGAGCACGGCTGAAGCCCAGAGCAGGCGCGTGATCGTCGTTCGAAGTTATCCTGGATTCTATCGACCATATCGAAGCTTCTGGGGACGCCCGTATGGCTACTATCCGTATGGCTATGACTATCGCTACAGTCAGTACGTCTTTAGCAGTACCGACTCGGCTGCGAACCATGGCTACGAACAGGGTTTCAAGACCGGGAGGGATGATGGTAAGAAAGCGAAGAGCTTTGATCCCGAGCGCTCTCACTACTTCCAGGAGGCAGGCTTCGGCAACTTCGGTGAAGTTTACCGTGTCGCTTTCTCGAGAGGTTATCACGATGGTTACCGGGTAGGCGGCAACGCCCGCGCCAGCTAACTCTAGCATCGGATCTATCACAAACTTGAAATGCCGCGATGACAACATCGCGGCATTTTTGTTTGCCCATTCGCTTCGTGCGTGCGGATTGTTCATAAGGTATCCTCGCGGCTAGAGAAGGGCTAATGAAGAAATTTAGCTTGCAACAGTGGTTGGTAGTCCTGGCCTTTGTGCTGGTGGTTTCGTTTACCGGAGTCTTTGCGATTCGCACAGTGCGGCGCGCCATCTACTGGCACTATCACCAGGACGAGCCGATTCGTCCCTGGATGAGCCTGGGTTACGTTGCCCATTCTTATAGTGTGCCGCCGTGGATTCTGTATCAGGCCCTTGGCTTACCTCCGAAAGTTGGCGGGCCTGACAGACGCCCGATTAGAGAAATTGCCCGCGAACAACATCGTTCAGTCAACGAAGTGATCGCTATCCTGCAGGACGCAATTATTCATGCGCGTCCGCCTTATCCGCCTCCCGGCCCGCTGCCCCATCCCGAAAGAGAGCCGTCGCAGGGACGATCCCCATGAGTATTACCGATCAAGTACTCGCCGCATTGCTGGTTTACGGCCTGCCGGTTCTCTTTGGCGTCATCCTGGTGTGTTCAGTCGGCATTCCCTTTCCCATCAGCTTGATGCTGGTGGCCGCCGGTTCGTTTGTAGAACAAGGTGAAATGAAACTGTGGCAGGTGATCGCCGTCGCGAGTGTGGCCGCGATACTGGGCGATCAGATTGCCTATGGCTTGTCGCGCTGGGGCGGACGTCGTGTGATCAATCGGCTCAGTCGCAAGCTTGGCGTCGAGGAAAAGATCAAACAGGCTGAAGCGCTGACTAAACGTTGGGGCGGTACGGGAATTTTCTTCAGTCGCTGGCTAGTAACTGCGCTGGGACCGTGGGTAAATGTAGCGAGCGGTATGGCGGTCTACCCCTGGCGCCGCTTCGTGCTTTGGGATGTTTTCGGCGAAGTGCTTTGGGTAGTTGTGTATGTCGGTATTGGCTATGTTTTTAGTAACCGGGTTCAGGCAATTGGAGAAATCCTGGGCAATTTCACCTGGGTAATGGTTGGTTTGATCACCACGGCGATTCTCGGTTGGCAAGTGGTGAGATACGTTCGTATGAACGAACAAGCTGGAGTAAGGTTTCGGTTTAGTGTAGCCCGGCGCAGCCGGTCAGTCCGCGGAGCGGACGTAGGCATAAAGCCCGGGGTGAAGCGCAGCGGAACCCCAGGAACGTCGAGCCAAAGAAGTTGAGAGTCCGCGAAGCGGCCGATAGAAGGTTGCGAATTACGAAAGATCCATTCGTTTCGACTGATCGGCTGCGCTTCGCGGGCTTCGGGCAGTTTTCACGGCGCGTTCCTGGGGTTCCGCTACGCTCCACCCCAGGCTTTACGCTATCACCTGCTCCGCAGGTTTGGAGTTATTAGTCGAGATGCGCAATCACAGCAAGTATGGTGAGAAGCAACGCCCCGGCGCCGATACCAATCCCGAGACCCAGGTTCCTCGCGGTTGAGTGTCCTCTGTTGCTTTCGACCTTCGCTACGTCAACGTAACGGATTGTCGTAGGCGTGTCGGTTTTCCGATCGCGCAGCACAAACTCATCGTCGCCTGCCTGAGCAATGTAGCCCTTTGTTTTCGTTCCGTTCTTTAGAAAAACGGTGGCTTTCGCTTTCTCGCCAACTCCAAGCTTGGCTACCTTGGCCTTGACCTTCTCAACAGGCATCGCCGAGTCTCCTTGCCTGGCGGCAACGGGCTGCGAGATGGTGGCGAGCAGCAGCAAGCTCGCGAGTAGACTAGTCAAACACGATTTCATTTATTCGTCCCTCAATTTCCTGGCGCGAAGGTAGCGATAGTTATTCGAGCTCGCCGGCCGCCGCTTTTTGTTAGAGCGATGTGAATAGGAGCAATGAGGGTGCCACTTCTACGGGGTGGAATCCTAAGCGTTAATAGCGACGATCATCCGTTTGAGGCAGATCGCGACTATCAAAATCTTTCTTATGCAGCAACAATCCGACAGGGAGTCGCGGCGAACGCACTTGGATATAGTCCGCGCCGATCGGCAAGGTGCGGCCGGCAGGAGGAAACTGATGTAGTTTGAATCTCATTCACACCGTGGCTTTAGCCCGGTGATTTCCGGCGTGACCAAACAAGGAAACCGTTCGGTTTCTCACGACTTTTAGGAAATGCGAACATAGCGCTAAAGCGGCGGTGTGATGAGAACCAGAGCAAACTACATCAGTACCGGCTGAGAGGGTATCGAGAGATTTACGCCCGTGCGCTGAACAGTGTATTGAACAAACGCTGCACCCTTAACGTAATTCAACTGGCTTTCCTAACGCCTGAACCGGCGAGATAATATTTCGCGGAGACCCCTATGTACTGTCCGCAATGTGGCACTGAATCTTCCTCGGGCCTGCAGTATTGCCGGGCCTGCGGCGCCAATCTCAAGGTGATTGGCAAGGCCGTCTCGCTGAGTGAGGCGATTGCCCGCAGCGACCGCGGTCCGTTGCCCAAGATCAAAGAAATGATGAAGAACCTGAAGGTTGAACAGGTGAGCGAAGATATTTCGCGCGCCCTCGAGCAGATGAACATAGAAATTGCTCGCAGCTCGAACGACCCTAAGCCGCCGAAGATCATCGGCAAAAAGACGAAGACAGCGGAGCAGCGGCGTGAAAAGCACCTGACAACCGGTGCGATTTCCTCTTCAGCGGAATCGGACTCGCAATCTTTCTGTACTACCTCAGCGCAGCGCTCGTCCTGAAAGCTGCCGCCGGATGTTGTCGCCAAGGTGCCCTTTGAAATAGAGCCAGTCGTACGGATGATATGGCTGATAGGTTTGATGCCGGCGCTTTCCGGCTTGGGCCATCTGCTCGCGGGGCTCCTGGTCAGGCCGGATCCTCCAGCGGAGATTGAGCCGGTAAGGCCGGCTCCGGCATTGAGCGAAAGAGAACCAATCCCGCGGGCCGTACCCGTAAGCGTTACCGAGCGAACCACCAACTTGCTTGAGCATCGATTCGAGAAGGTCGTGAGTCGTGAGGTTTGAGTTCATCGCCCGATCAGCAGTTTGTAATATCCAGCAACGCCGTTGAGAACATACTGAACGGCAAGCGCGGCGAGGACAATACCCATTACGCGCGTGGCGATGTGAACGCCACCCTCCCCACCAGTCCAATCAAGCGCCCACCCAGATAAAGCACGCGACAAAGGAAACCAGAAAGACGATGCCGATTGCCACTCCGATAGCAATCAACCTTTGCATGTCGCCGCCTGCCTGAGAAGTCAGCAGCAGAATGGTTGCAATCGTGCCCGGGCCGGAAAGCATCGGCATTGCCAAAGGAAAACCGGAAATATCTTCACCTACCGAACCCTGTTCCTTTGGTTCCGCTGATTGCAAACCGCCGCGGTGTCCAAACAACATCGGCATAGCCGCGACAAACAGCAGTATTCCACCGCTGATTGAAAACGCATGCACCGTAACGCCGAGATAAGAAAGCACCGCGCGACCGGCAACCAGGAAGAACAGCGCCACGCCAAACGCGATCAGAACGGCGCGGATTAAGATTTTGCGCCGGCGCGCGGGCTCCTCGTTGCTCGTGAGCGCCACGAATATTGGCACCACGCCCGGCGGATCCACTACGACCAGCAAGGTGACAAAAGCCGCCAGTCCAAATCTGAGGAAGTCCTGATCCATTGGGCGAGAGATTAGTACAGAACGGGTGCGGTGGCGAGTGAGCAGTGGGCAGTGGGCAGTGAGCAGGCAGTGGGCAGTAGGCAGGAGGCAGGAGGCTGGAGGCAGATCTGCTTGCTGCCTTTCTATTTTGGAGTTAACGCTTGTAATAAGGCCCGCTAGGTGTTTTGCTGTTCTGCCCACTGCCCACTGCCCACTGCCCACTGCCCACTGCCCACTGCCCACTGCCTGCCCACTGCCTACCGCTCAGGCTGCGTCCCCGATGCAAAATATATCCTGCATTTGACATATAGAGACGCTTAGCGTAGGGTGGATGCCGAACCGAGTCCAGCTTACTCCGCTCTCAGCTCCTCTGGGATCTTCCAGATCACCTGATAAATCCACAGCTCAATTACTTACAGCATCAGGGCGTCATACGTTCACCAACTGGTCTGCGAAAGCGAACAGTAGACAGCAAACCGCAAACAACAGGCAGCGAGGCGCTTAAGCGCTCAATGGAGCTGTTTCGGTGGACACAGAACCCCGAAGGAAAAGAATCAGATTATGAAAACGAATATCACACCACTACACGACCGCGTCATCGTAAAGCGAATTGACGAGGGTGAGCAGATACGCGGCGGCATCATTATTCCGGATAGCGCCAAAGAAAAGCCGCAGGAAGGCGAAGTGATTGCTGCCGGCTCAGGCAAGTACAGAGAAGACGGAACTCGCCAGCCCCTGGATGTTAAGACCGGCGACCGAATCCTGTTTGGCAAGTACACCAGTTCTGAAATCAAGATCGACGGCGAAGAGCTATTGATCATGCGCGAGGACGAGATTCTGGGAATCATCACACGCGCCGGCGCCGCTGCGGGCGGAAAAACGGTAAAAGTGAAAAGTGAAAAGTGATACGAGTGATAAGTGATGAGTAACAGAGTCGACGATCTTGCTTTTCACTCTTCACCCTTACTTTTCACTGTTCTTAAGGAGAAAAGAAAAAATTATGGCAAAGCAAATAGTACATGGCGAAGAATCACGTGCAGCGATTCTGCGCGGAGTCAATCAGTTGGCTGACGCAGTCAAGATTACGCTGGGTCCCAAAGGACGCAATGTAGTTCTTGGCCGCTCCTATGGAAGTCCAACGATCACCAAAGACGGTGTGACCGTGGCGAAGGAAATTGATCTTAAAGACGGTCTGGAAAACATGGGCGCGCAGATGGTGCGCGAAGTTGCTTCGAAGACCAGCGACATTGCCGGCGACGGAACCACGACTGCCACTGTATTGGCCCAGGCGATTTATCGCGAGGGGGTGAAGACGGTCGCGGCCGGTGTCAATCCTATGTCCCTCAAGCGCGGCATCGATAAGGCGGTTGAGCGCGCTACGGCCGCCATCAAGAAGCTGTCGAAACCAGTTGCAGGCGACATGATTGCCCAGGTCGGCACCATATCGGCAAACGGCGACGCAGCTATCGGCGAGTTGATTGCCGAAGCGATGGCGAAGGTTGGCAAAGACGGCGTGATTACCGTTGAAGACGCGAAGACGATGGATACGGATCTGGAGTTTGTCGAAGGGATGCAGTTTGATCGCGGCTACTTGTCGCCTTACTTCATCACTGACTCTGAAAAAGATGGAAGCGGTGCTCGCGAATCCTTTGATTCTGCTGAGTGAGAAGAAAATCTCTTCGATGCGCGACTTGCTGCCGATCCTCGAACAGGTTGCGAAATTAGGAAAGCCGATACTGATCATTGCCGAAGACGTCGAAGGTGAGGCGCTCTGCCACTCTGGTCGTCAACAAGCTGCGCGGCACGATCAACGTAGCTGCTGTAAAAGCCCCGGCTTTGGCGATCGACGCAAGGAATTGCTGCAGGATATTGCGATTCTTACGGGCGGCAAAGTGATTAGTGAAGACCTTGGCATCAAGCTTGAGAACGTCACGGTTGAAGACCTGGGACGCGCCAAGAAAGTGACCATCAGCAAGGATGACACCATCATCATCGATGGTGCAGGCGACACAGACGCCCTCAAGGCGCGCGTGAAAACGTTGAAAGCGCAGATCGAAGACACCTCGTCTGACTACGATCGCGAAAAACTGCAGGAGCGTTTGGCCAAGCTCGTCGGCGGTGTGGCCGTCATTCGAGTCGGCGCGGCCACGGAAACCGAATTGAAAGAAAAGAAAGCGCGCGTTGAAGATGCGATGAATGCCACTCGCGCGGCTGTTGAAGAAGGCATCGTTGCCGGTGGCGGCGTCGCCTTAATTCGCGCGGCGCGCGCGTTGGAGAAGTTCAAAGTGTTCGATGCTGATAATGAGGACGGACCCGTCGGCGATCCCGACGAGCAGGTTGGCGTCAGCATCGTAAAGCGCGCGCTCGAGGAGCCACTGCGCCAGATCGTACAAAACGCCGGCAAAGAAGGCGCGGTGATAGTCGAGAAGGTTAGAGCTAGTAAAGATCCAAACTTCGGCTATAACGCAGCCACTGAAACTTTTGAGGACCTTGTGGCCGCGGGGATTATCGATCCCGCGAAAGTTACGCGTTGCGCGTTGCAAAACGCTGCATCAATCGCGGGCTTGATGCTCACAACGGAAGCCCTCATTTCTGAGCTACAGGAAGATGACAAGCCCCGGGCACTGCCCGGCGGCATGGATATGTAATCCCAAACGTCCTTTAGCAAATTGGGAAGCTACCATGTTCGCATGCGGCTTCTGTTAAGTCTCCGAGGCGGTAAGCCCCTAGAGAAAGTCCCACAAGGGAAAAGGTAAGAAAACTATGAGTATGAAACTTTATGTCGGAAATCTGGCGTTCCAAACTTCGAGTGAGGAACTGCAAACACTGTTCGCGCAAGCGGGCACGGTCGAAAGCGTATCTTTGATTGAAGATCGCGAAACGGGTCGCTCACGCGGCTTCGGCTTCGTCGAGATGTCAACGAAGGAAGAAGGCGCTGCTGCTATTCAGCAGTTTAACGGCAAAGACCTGGGCGGACGGGCGCTGAACGTCAATGAAGCCAAGCCCCGCGAAGATCGCGGCGGTGGTGGTGGCGGTCGCAACGGCGGCTCGCGCTACTAAGTAGCTACGTTGCTTCTCACAAGCCCTCGGCGCGGAATATTGCGCCGGGGGCTTTTTGTGTCGACTAATTCGCAGCACTTTTCGAGACATCGAGATTAGTGAAGCGGCGCCTGCTCAGTCGCAGTGAAAATAGAAACGGTTTCCGTCCGGGTCATCAACGGTGAACTGCCTCAAACCCCAGGGTTTTTCTCCAGTGGCTCCACGATCTTCGAACCTGAGCGTCGGAACTCCTCGTACGTGGCGTCGATGTCTTTGGCGAATACCCAATGAACCACAGGTTCAAAAGGTTCTTGTCGTCTGCGGAAGAAGATGGCCACTTTCCCGCGTGAGACAGAGCCGATCTCTTTCCTGGATAAAGCCACCCGATTTCAAAGCCGAGAACATCACGGTAGTACCGCTGTGCTTCTTCTACGTCAGCTACCGGCAATTCCGGTACCGGCTGGCCAATCGTCGTCAACGACTCCTTTTGATTCATTACATCCTCCTCGGGCGTGTGCCTCTCGTGCCGCTAACGGTTCAACGATCAGCCGCAAGCGGCGCGGGTTTCATCTTTCCTAAAGCAACATCGCTGGCGCCGATTGTCGGCTGCATCATAGAGTTAGCCCGCCGCTGTGCCGCCGAAACTGACGATGTAGCCGTCAGGGTCTTCAATGTAGAAATCCTTCGTGCCCCACGGTGTCACTTCCAGCGGCTTGAGGATCTTCGCGCCATTGGCAACACACTGTTCGTAGAAGGCCTCGATGCCCTCGACGCCCCCAGCGGCATCGAGGTGCTCGTTTTCCCGACGATGCTGGCGCTCGGCCGGATTCTTGGGCGCTTCTTTCAGATGCAATTCCAATCCATCCAGACAACCGATCGCGTAGAACCCGCCCCACGGTTCGCCGAAACTGAAACCCAGCTTCTGGTAGTACGCGACAGAGCGCTCAAGGTCGTCGACGAGGAACTGCGGAGCGAACGAAGTGACCCGCGGCTTGGTTTGGTTCGTCATGGTCGTACGTTCCTTTGCCGGGCTAACGATGGCCTTCAGCTGCGGCGCGCGATCAGCATTCAACCGCACTGGAATAAGATTACTTGAGAAGTATGTTTCTGAACTTGCTAAGGCGAAATGTTCAGCGTCCTTGCGTCACTCGTTACGCCACGTAACCTGACCCTCATTTGCAAAGCCCTGTGGGTAATCCATCCGGAAGTCTGACGATGATGTGGGAACAACTGAGTCCCGGCACGCCTGTCAGTGTTCCTACGTTTTCAACCGGTAACTGATATCCGGGGACATCGACAACCAATATCGCAGGATCGCTGAGATCGGATTGCGTAAGGCCGAGCTCCGACGTGAAGAAAATTATTCGGGTGTGGTGGTCGGCGCTGAAGTTGTTTGAATTAAGAATTCGAAAAGGCCCACGCGTAAAGGTAACTGAATCAAGCGCGGCGAGGTTGTTAGTGCCTTCTTCCGCGAAGATGACCGGCATTATGAGATAGACCGCGGTCAATATGGTATTCGCGGACATCGAGACGTTAGCTGTTCGAAGGAACGTTAAAGACGAGCCGTTAATTAGCCACCTATCAAAAACATTTCCGTTGCCATTGGTTGCCGGCGCGGTGATAGTAACAATTGTGTTCTGGTTGTAGCTGCGCGTGAATTGAGTGGTCCCGTCGCCTAAGCCCCCATTATCGTTGGGACTGACCGTGATATTCACGCCACTGCTCGGATTCGTAGACGCCACTGTGAGAGTGAGAACTGCAGGCGTTACATACACGGCTGTCATCGTGTAGGCCGCTTCCATGATGATGGTTGTGTCTACTTGGGTGCTGTAAAGCTGCCCGTTTCTGCGCCACTCCTTGAAGAGGCTTTCCGTTGGGCGCGGTCACCGGCGCTGTCAGACTAACATGTACATATGATGGGTAATTTCGCGTGAACTCAGTCGTGCCATTACCCTGGCCATTGTAGTCGTTTGGGCTGAGAGTGATGCCCACGCCACTGTCGGGATTTGAGGACGCTACCGTAAGCGCAAAGAGAATAGGGGTCCATACACGGCCGTCATTGTGTGGTCCGTGTCCATGATCACCAATGCGGTCTGTGGCTGGGTGGTGTCTACGCCATCTTTCACCCACTTCTGAAAAATGTTTCCGTTCGGCAAGCTTCCGGGTGCAAACAAATTGACGCCAGTGCCTTGATCGTAGGTAACGCTGAATTGTGTCGTTCCGCTGGCTACGCCATTATTGTCATGCGGATTTACGGGAATCGTTAGCCCGCTGGGATTCGATGCGACAGTAAGCGTGCGCTGTGCCGTCAGGTTGAGCGTCAACGAATACGCGCCAGTCGCACCAGCATCGAAGGAGTTGGCGAGAATGGTGTAACTCCCCGTCGTCGGTAGCGTCAGAGATCCGCCGGGTGGAATGCGTGAATTCGTGACACCGCCGCCGTCGTCGTTGATAGCCAGCACCGAACCATCAGGATTAAGCAAATAGAGATAGGTGTCGAATGCAGACGATGTCATCAGGATCGAAATCCGCTGGCCCGTTGTGCCGCTGAAGCTGTAAGCATCCACATACGAACCTTCACCCAAAGGACAATCTGAAGTTGATAGCGCCCCATTGACTGTCTGGCCAAAACTGATTGAGTTGCGGCGCAAACACCGCCGCCCTCCTGGTTGGCCGTGAACACTCGTGTTCCGGCAACAATGGAGCCTGACCGCAGCAAGTCGGTGTTAGCGGTCACCGAGAAATTGATCGTGCCGTCGCCAGTGCCGCTCGCACCCGAGGTGACTGTCAGGAATGCGGCCGTGCTGCTCGCCGTCCAATTGCAAGCCGCCGGAGCGGTGACAGTGAGAGTGCCGGTACCGCCAGCCGCAGAGAAGCTCTGGCTGGTCGGACTAATCGAGGTCACGCAACTTGTGCCACTAAGAAAACCTGAAATGTTCGGATAGGTCACACTGAATCGGCCGTAGTCGTCACTTCCCGACTGGTTGTTGCAGGCTGATTCACCACCGGATAGCGTGCCGACCAGCGTTGGGTTGTCCGGTGCACCGGTCCAGATTCCTGAGCCTGACGAACCCGCTTCCGTTACTCCCTGGCTCCAGGTGACCCCGCTGAAATTCGCGCACGGACCTGGAAGCTCTGGCGCGCAATTCGAATTGGTCGCACCAAATGAGATGCGTTTGTGCGAACCTTGCGGGTGATGTATCCCGGTTACGGAAGTTGACGAGCCAACGGGATTCGCGTCCCAACCTGAGTAGTACAGACCTGGTGGCACTCCACCAAAGCGCAATAGAGTAAAGTCACTCGCCGTTCCGGTAACCATCAAGTTTGCGCCGAACGAAGACTGCGTGCCCGGAGGGGGTCGTCTCCGCTGTTGTAGTTCCAATAAATTTGGGCCGACTGTGCTTCGCTCTGCGAGCTAATGCAATGATTCGCCGTGAGCACGTGATGATCAAGATTAGTATTGCTGTCAGTCAATAACGTGCCGGTGCAGAGAGCTACCAACCCTCCGGTCACAAACTGGAGCATGCCGACTGATTTCGCGACATTTGCCCACGGTGCCGTAACCTCCAGATTACAAGCGCCCGCGGCATCGGGTGTGAACTGGTCTTTGTAGATGTGTGCTATCTCCGAGACCGTGAACGGCACGTCGTTGGATTGTTTTCCGGCCGGCGATAGGTATTCGATGATGAGCTGGTCGCCGCGTAACGCTGGAGTCCAAAAGGTTCCGTCATTCCATAGACCCCGTCCTTCGTAAGGACCGGCATACGCGTCCGTGTCGCTCTTTGAATAAACAAAAACGCGCGCGCCCGCAGGCAAAGAAAAGTCCTTGAAAAGAACCCGCATGTAGCGTGCTCCTTCCGACCTTACTGCCGCCACGCGTACGTCGCCTTCAGCAATGGAATACATGGCGCTGTCGGTCAGTGGGTTCAGAGCAGACGGCAGCGTTCGCACCACGCCAACCTGCAGTAGCTTTTCTGATTTAGATCGCTTGAGGCGCTGACTCAATGCCGGGAGGTGCTTGATTCTTGAAGCGTCCGGCTTTAAGTGAGTGTAGACCTTGGCTAAAGGCGCTTGGCCGCGGGCGGCTTTAGTTACACTGGACTCTTCCTTGACTGGAAGTTTGCGAGGCGCCTGATAGCCCGGAGCAGATTGGCCGAACGCAGAATGTGCTCCTGAGAGAACGAAAAAAGCCATGAGCGCGAGCGGGCTCAAGCGCGTTACGGTAAGGACGTGAGTTTTGGGAATAGAGAACATTTGCAAAAACTTTCTTGGGAGATGAAGTGGACTGTTGGACGCGTTACCTTAAAGATTCCTTTTATATCAGGGATCCCATTCGATTTCCATGTTGCGGATTGCGGCACCTTCAGCAGCGCGACCGTGTTGGTCAGCGAAACCATTATTCTGCTTTCCGCTCACCCAGCAGGACCCAGGTCGCGGTGAGAGATAAAGACATTGTAAACGTGTGCTTCATATACCGTCCTCAAGACCACGGTGTAGAGGCATGACGTTCGAGTTCAGCGGCGACAGGGATGGCCGAAAGGCCAGCCCTGTCTGCAAGAGGGTTGAGCACCGGCACAAGGCTGCGGGAAGCCACGGCTCATGGCCTCGTCAGCTTCACGCGGCCGAAAGGAATCGCCTTTGCCACCCACGACGTTGTCCATGAGCCACGCCCAGGAATCAGTGCTTTTGTCATAGGCGAAAGTGTTCTTGAACGAAATCCTACCGCTGCCGTCCAGGAAGACGAATGGTATCTCTCCACCGACCCGCATCGCATGCCCAAAGCCCTCAGGGACCAGTCCCCCACCGCCGGTCGAGTCGAGCCACAAGCAGGTATACTCATGCGAGGGCCGCCCAGAGCCGATAAAGACTATCGCTTCGTATGCGGCGTTGCCCTTACCATCCTTCTCCCGCGCCACTTCATGAAGGCGCACGTACTCATGGCCCAGCACCCACTCGGCTACTACATCGTGGGTTGTGTCCTTGCCAGCGATCTGGCCCCGCAGCACCCAGGTGCCAATGAGACGATCGAGGAGCGGGTCTGCGAACACAGGCGGTTCCGCGGAGGCGGGCCGCGCAAAGGAGCAGACGACGACAGCAAGAATTGCGAGTATCAAGCGAGGCCTCATTGTTCCCTCCAGATGGAATGCGGCCGAAGGTGCCTAACGATGGCCTTCAGCTGCTGGCGCGCGATCAGCATTCTGCGTGTGAATGAAAAAGTCGTTAACGGCCCACAGTTCATACCTATGGATGAATAGACGTAGTCAGGGAGTATTGGGCAGCCACGTCACCTTTCCCGTGTCGAGCGAATAGATGGCGCCGACCACTTTCAGTTTCCCCTGCGAGACGAGTTCCGCCAGTATCGGGGTTGAGGTGCGAAGTTGTTTCACGACCATCTCGACGTTGGCCTTCACCGCATTCTCTACCGGGTCGCCGGGCAACCCACGAGTCTTCTCTACGGCCGGACGCAGCAGCTTGATCAGCGCACCGATATGACCTTCAGCTTCGCCTCCCTCGACCGCTGCGGTAACCGCCCCACAATGTTGATGGCCCAGCACTACCAGCAATGGAACATGCAAGTGTTCGGCGCCATATTCCAGGCTACCGAGTTCGGTATCTGAAACGACGTTTCCCGCTACGCGCACGATGAACAGGTCCCCGAGACCTTGATCGAATATCACTTCAGGCGGGACCCGGGAATCGGAGCAACTCAAAATCTCCGCGTGTGGGTACTGCCCGGAAACCAGTTGCCGTTGCCGCTCCGCAGTCTCGTGAGGATGCTGGTAACGATGTGCGACATGATGCGCGTTGCCGGCGCTCAGTTCTGCTAAGGCAGAATCGGCCGTCACTTTATCTTCACTCTTCTGCACCGAGCCGAGAGTGGCCAGAGCGAAGAACAATGAAGATGCAATTGCCATATTGAGCAGACGTCTAATTCTCATAGTCTTGAACACCTTCCGCGCGGCCATGAGGCCGGTAGTTTTGAATTGATCGAAGCTGATCAACTCATGAGAGGCGTTTTTCTGTTAGCCGAGCGAAGCCATCGAACGCTGCGCTTGAGCGGCTAGCGCAGAACGCCGGCCTTCAGCTGCGGCGCGCGATCAGCATTCAAGCTGAAGGGAAGAGGTTATTTGAGAAGCATGCTATCGCGCCGTCAGCTGCAAGGCTTTGTTCGGTGGAACCGCCGGGCGCCACTCAGCCTTTTAGGACTTTTTCTTGTTCGGGACAATCTCGATCCGGCTAACATTGGCATCTTTGACTTTGCTGATGACCGAACTGAGCGTTTCATATCTCACGCTCGGCTCACCCTTGATAAAAATAATCCTATCATCGGGCGATTCATTCGCTGTCAGACTTCGGACTCTTTCGGGAATATCGGATAGCGCAACGCTACTCTTACCGATATAGAACTCACGATCACTGGGCACAGCGATGACAACATATTTCCCTCGCGCCATTAAGATCACTTGCGCTCGGGCATTTTACAGACAAAGTTGCAGGCGGGTCGGGGAGAACTGACTTATTAGGATTCTGCCTCTTCAGAAGAACAGCAGTAGCGATACCGAGGCCGAACGAAAGGACTACCACTACGGCTCTAAAGAATATTCGATTCATTTTCAGACTGTTTGAAGAATGCCTAGCACGACTCAGAGGGTTAGACAGTATCCCGACTCAAGTTGTTCCACCGAACTAGGTATTATACCGCTGATCTGCGGCACAAGTACGGATTTGGTGGTCTTATCAGGTAGTGGGTCCACTTCTCGCATTTTTGCTAAATCCGATTGGGTAGGTCATTCGTAATTACATCGGCTAAAATATTCGCCGAGGAGCAGCAATCATGAATCGACGCTATTTTCTCTCATCATCTATCGCCCTGGGTACGCTGCTGGCGTGCTCGAAGTTACCGCTCGGTTATACATCCTCGGATGACAAGACAAAGAAGGGCAACAGCATTTATTCCCTGAAGGCGCAAGGAGTCAAAAAGTGACCAGGACCAACGAAGAATGGAAACGGATCCTAAACCCCGACCAGTACAAAATTACACGCGAGAAGGGTACGGAAGCACCCTTTTCAAGTCCCCTCAACGAAATCCACGAGCAGGGCATCTTTGAATGCGTTGCCTGCGAGTTACCCCTCTTCAGTTCTGCCGCAAAGTTTGACTCGGGTACCGGCTGGCCGAGTTTTTGGCAACCCATTGCCAAAGAAAATGTGCGCGAGGAATGGACAACAGCCTGTCGGAAACTCGCACTGAAGTGTTATGTGCGAGATGCGATTCTCACATCGGGCATGTTTTCGAGGATGGTCCTAGACCCACCGGCTTGCGCTATTGCATGAACGGCGTGGCGTTGAAGTTTGTGAAGGGGAAGGCTTAGGCTCGAGACCACTGGAATACTTCCGTACGTTCACTCCTCGTATCCATACGCTGAAACAGCTGGTGTCGCGGCCAGATTGGGGCTTTAATCCCTGCATTCTCCTGAATCTGAACTCCTCCGCCACAGGCACAGCTTTTGCTCCCTGGGAAGCGGTCATTAAGCTCGAAAGGGGACTCCGTATGAACGCATCTTTGGTTGTGCAGAAAATGAAACGGTATGTAGCCGTCGTCGTAATTCTATTGACACTCGGCTTCGCGGTTGAACCAATAAGCTCGGTTGTATCGGCGCACCCGGCAGCGGCCGCGGCCGCGCAGACACCGAACGCGCCGGCGCGTCCGACGCCATCGCAGTTTTTGGAAAAAGCACCGTGACAAGCTTACCGTGGCCGGAACGGCGCTAGGCGGCGCTGCTATTGGTGGCATAGCCGGCGGTAAGAAGGGCGCAGCAATTGGTGCGCTGGCGGGCGGAGGCGGCGGCGCCCTCTATACGTATAAACTTCGCAGGCGGCATCGCAGGTATTAGTCGCCAGTAACGTTAATTGGTTAGCAACATAATGAAATTAGGGGCACGGGATTCCGTGCCCCTAAATTTTGCGGCAACCACCGGCGGTCGAGTGGTTCAAACAGGTTCGCGGGAAGTATCGGCGAGATTAACTATCGCGGTGATTAGCTCATCAGGCTGCAGCGGCTTTGGCACAAACAAATTGAAGCCGGCCGCCAGCGCGCGAGCGCGATCCTCCACACGCACGTAAGACGTGAGCGCGATAGCGGGAACCTGGTAGCCCTTGTTTGCGTCAAGAGCCCTTACCTTCCGAATGAGGGAGTAGCCGTCCTCTTCCGGCATCGCCAGATCTGATACCAACACGTGCGGGTCACACCAAACCAACATTTCCATGGCTTCGCTTACGGATGCCGCCGTTAGCACCATCGCTTTCGACCCGTCCAACATGGCGCGAACAACTTGCAATGTATCCGCATCATTGTCCACCAGCAGGACCTTTACACCGTCGAGCAAGGGAAGAGAAGTGAAGTGTCCCTGCGAAACTTCTTCAGCCCGTAATCTACCGGTCACTTTTTTCGCTGAGTTCTGCTGTGCGGCGCCAAAGGTAGCGTGATCGTGAATGTCGCGCCTTCTCCTACGCCCGCACTGTCTGCCTTGATCGAGCCGCCGTGCAGTTCAACCAGATGCCGCACGATTGCTAGTCCCAAACCGAGGCCGCCATGGTGGCGCGTGCTCGTGCCATCGGCCTGGCGGAAACGTTCAAAGATAAAAATGCAGGAAATCGGGACTAATCCCATGACCGGTATCGCTAACACTGAGCTGCATGTTGCCTTCTGCCCGTTTTACCTTTGATTTTGATACGCCCACCAGTGGGAGTGAACTTGATAGCGTTTGACAGGAGATTCCAGACCACTTGCTGCAAACGACCGTCGTCGCCAAACGTGTGGCGAGCAGAAGGATCAAGAGTTACTTCCAAATGCAGGCCTTTTGATTCTATGGCCAATTGTACGGAGTCAATCGCGGCATTAATGACTGAGGCAATATCGACCGCTTCATTTCGCAGGCGAAGCTTGCCCGTGATTACGCGTGAGACATCGAGAATGTCTTCGATCAATTGCGCCTGTGTTTTCGCATTCCGGTCAATCGTTTCTATGGCGCGTGCGGTACCAGCTTCGTCCAGCCTGCCGCTGCGAAGCAGATGCGACCAGCCGATGATCGCATTAAGTGGAGTGCGTATCTCGTGCGAGACGGTCGCCAAAAACTCATCCTTTAAACGATTGGCGGTCTCGGCTTCGGCGCGCGCGATTTGTTCACCGGAAAGTGCGAGGCGTAAGCGTTCCTCGACTTGTCGTCTTTCCTTAACCTCAGCTTCCAACGATGTTGCCTTCTGCTGAAGCAAAGCAATCGCGCGCAGGCGTGCGTCAAGGTCGGATACACTTGCATAACTCTCAGCTGGAATTACCGCGCGAGTGGAGGCTGCAAACGCTGCTGTGTGGTTCGACAAATCGCTCGCCACGCAATTCATTCATTGGATAGGCACAGAAGAGTGAAAAGGAATGTAGTTTTTGCAGTTCGTTCCAGAGTTCCTCAAGGCGGATCGCGGCGGAAAAGTTACCCTCGGCCCAAAGTAGCGCAACCATTTTCACCAAACGCGCTGGTGCGAGAACGCCCATCCGTCACGCTTGCAACAACACCACCGATGACTTCGTTAAAACGTCCGGCGTCGGGAACGCCGTCAACCATGAACTTCGCCAGAGTAGCAGCGGCGTCCAGTGAGACATAACAACCACGCGCCCTGGCGCCCACTATGTCAAGGCCATTGGCTTGCAGCAATTCGTCAAGGCTGTGGCGGTGCGCTTCCGTTGCCACGACTATGGCGCCATCGCCGGACTGGATAGCCTTGCCAATGAACCCACTCAGGGAGTTCAGAAGAAATCCATCCGCCTCATAAAATTGCACGAAGTGGTCGGTATCACCCATCTCCGTCAATCCACGCGCGGAGCATCGTTGCACTTGGCGACATCCGCCATATTCAAGCTAACAACTTCCTGAGCTGGATTAATTTTGCTTGTGGATTCGCTCAAGAGAAACTCCCTGACATTTGTAATAAGCCTTGCGATGGGCACTAAACAGATACTGAAGTCTGTGCTACATCAACCTTACCATTCTAATGATCATCTCCAACTGATTCCAGAAGCATCCCGCTGCAAAATTGTGGTATTTGTATGTCCCGCTTCGTGTTACTCTTTCGGCTATCCGACAAATCTTACGTAACTATTACCCTCGGGTCCTGGATTCAGGACTAGGATTAAGTTTGCCCCGGCAGTTTGTTTCTCACTCGATTTCAAGGGCTGGAGGACTGCGGAGTTCACCAAGAGCGAAGGAGCACCCCATGAAGGTTCTACTGGTCAACCCGAATTTCCCGATACTTATTGGAGCTTTCGTCATGCGCTGCCCTTTGAGCGTAAGCGGTGCGCCTTTCCGCCGCTTGGGCTATTGACGGTTTCGGCGTTATTGCCCAAAGGCCTGGGAGCGTCGCCTCGTTGACCTGAACGTGCGCCCGCTGAAGTCTTCCGCTATCGAGTGGGCCGACATTGTTTTTGTCACCGGCATGCTGGTCCAGAAAGAGTCGGTGCATGAGGTTGTCAGACGATGTAAGCAGTTGGGTAAGCGCGTTGTCCTGGGTGGGCCCTACGTCACCACTACGATTGAAGATTTGCCGGCGGTGGATCACATTTTTCTTGGCGAAGCTGAAACGACGCTGCCGCAATTTGTCGAAGATCTTGAGCGTGGCGCCGCAAAGCGAACCTATCAGGCCGCGGAGCGTCCGCCTCTGGCAACGACTCCGGTGGCCGATTTCTTCCTTGCGGACATGAAGCGATACAGCGCCATGTCAGTTCAGTATTCGCGCGGCTGCCCCTTCAACTGTGAATTCTGTGACATCATCGAGATTTACGGGCGCGTACCGCGCACAAAAAGCAATCAGCAGATGTTGTCTGAGCTTAGACGCGCTTTTCCGCCTCGGATGGCGCGGCACTGTTTTCATCGTTGACGACAATTTCATCGGCAACAAAAAGAATGTCAGACGCCTGCTTCCGAAATGACCGAATGGCAGGAAAGAAATGGTTTTCCATTTTCCTTCTTGACTGAGGCGAGCGTTAATCTCGCGGATGACGAGGGACTTTTGGCTGAAATGCAGCGGGCAGGTTTTCGCCGGGTCTTTCTTGGAATTGAAACTCCAGTTGAAGAGAGTCTCAAAGAAGCGCAGAAGTCGCAGAATCGCGGAGACCTGCTCGAATCTGTGAAGAAGATTCAAGGTTACGGAATGGAAGTGATGGCCGGTTTCATTGTCGGGTTCGATAACGATCCGGACGACATCTTCGAACGCCAGATAAGATTTATTCGAGGATAGCGCGATCCCGCTGGCGATGGTCGGACTGCTCACCGCGCTCCCGGATACGCAGCTTTGGCGGCGAGCTGGAAAAGAAGGACGTCTGCTCGGCGAGAGCTCCGGTAACAACACGAATTGCTCGCTTAACTTCTGTGCCTAAGATGGATGCAGCCCGACTGATCGAGGGTTACCAGTCAATCATGCGCACCATCTACAAACCAAGCGAATACTACCAGCGCGCGCTCGATTCACTTAAGCGTACGACGCAGGACCTGCCCGATCCCGCTCGCGTAAAGATTGTCAGCGGTATCGCGGCGTTTACTCGCCTGATAGTTAAGCTGGGAGTTGTCGATCGCGAGCGCAAAGAATTCTGGCGGTTCCTGGCGCGCACCATCGCCAGGCATCGCGACCAGTTTCGCAGATCGATGCGCCTGGCCGCCATGGGTTATCACTTCCGGAAGTTAAACGAGGCGTATAGCGAATGAGGCTGAGTTGAGTGGCGTCAAATGAACCTTACGAAACGCTGCTTTCGCCTTTGATGATCCCATAGCAGCCGCATGAGAGGTTGCTTCAAGGCCGGCACGATCAACACCTTGAGATGACCGCGGCTGTAACTAATCAAATTGCGTTTCTGCAGTTTGCCGGCTGCCTTATTAACACATTCGCGTCTGACCGCCAGCATGTTAGACAAAAATTCCTGCGTTAGTTGAAACTCATCGCGTTCCATGCGGTCATGTGTCAGCAGCAGCCACCTTGCAAGACGCGCTTCGATCGAATGAAACTGATTACAGACGGCGGTTTGCGTGATTTGAGTCAAGAGGGAATGTGGTGTAGCGCCGCAAAACACGCGGCAGAGCGCCGCCATTATTACACTCCTGCGAAACGCGGTTGCTTTCATTTTCATGGCTGACCCCGCGCCCTGTACAACCGCCCGATTCTGCGAGGCACTCACTCCCATGAAAACTGCAAGACCAACTATGCCCTCTCTGCCGACAAGGCCCACCTCGAGCGTGGCGTGTTCATTCAGGCCGGCAAGCAGAGAGATATATCCATTGTTGGGAAAATAGACGTCACTAATCAAGACTTCGGGCTTATAGAGAATCTCCTCGAATACCAGAGGGATTTCTTCCAGCTGAGACTGCAGAGCCTGATACTCTTTTTTTTGGCAGGGCGGCAAGCAGCTTATTTGCGATAGGTGGACTTTTTTACTGGTGACATCGGGAACCCTCGATCTGTCGCTTTGCGAAAGCCAGTAAACGGCATAAGGAGAGTTTGCAGAAACGGATCCCGATGTCGGATAAGAACGGCTGAAGTCTCGACCGCCTTGCAGATACATTCCCGCCCTGTGCCTGGCGCCAGCTGAGCGCGGCGCGGAAGACGCAGCGCACGCCGCGTAGAGTTCGGCTTCATCAGCCAGCTCAGGCAGGAGTCACTTCAAAACTGATCAAGACGGCGCAGCCTTATGAAACTACCTTTTTTACGAACTTCTTCGTTCCTCGCCCGAAGTGCTTGCCGGAGCGCCCCATGTGTTTACCAAAGTGTTTGCCACCTCTCACGATGCGGCCATGCTTCACGTTGTGACCCATGCTCTTGCCGGCTTTGCCCACCTCACTGCCACTCTGCTTCATCTGCCCACTAGAGGAGTTGCTGTTTTGAGCAGAAGCCTGTCAGTGGGATCAAGGCGAAAGAAACGGCTAACGCGAATGTAACTAAGAAGTTCAGTATTGTTTTTCATGATCGTCCTCTCACTATAAATTCCGCGCGGCACAGAGTCTGTGCGCTGCCACACTTACTGGTACTTAAGAGGGGTGTTTTTGGAGGAAGCCTACCCAAGCAGGCGATCATACTCGGTTCGGACAACTTTATAGCATTCGCAGACGCTGGACTCAAACCTTTCCTGTTGAGGATGGTCATATCGCCGCGAACATAGCTAATATAGCCCTCGTTTTGCAGACGTTTAGCGGCGTGGGTTATTCCTTCGCGGCGGACGCCGAGCATGTTGGAAATCAGATCCTGGGTCATGATTATCCGGTCCGAAGGCGAGGCGATCGTGAGTCAACAGCAGCCACCGGCACAGTTGCTGATCTATCGAATGCAGCCGGTTACAAACGGCAGTTTGGGAAATCTGCGTAATCAAGGCTTGCGTGTAGCGCAGACATTGATTATGAAAACGACCGCCGCGCGTGAACTCGTCCTTCATTGCCGCGGCCAGCATCTTGAAAGTCTTACCCGCGCTTTGCACCACCGCCCGGTTGGGAGTCGTATCGCCTCCCATGAAGATTGCAATTCCCACCAGGCCATCGTTGCCGACCACGCCAATTTCGGCGCTTGAGCCGTTTTCCATGATGTAAAGCAGGGAAATGATCGCAGTGGTCGGGAAATACACATAGTCCATCTTTTCGCCGGATTCATACAGAACCTCGCCGAGCGGTAAGATCGAGGGTTGCAAGTTAGGTAACAGTCGAGCCAATTCCTCATCGCTCACACCGGCGATCAAATGGTTCTGAATTGCTTCTTCTCTGGTTGCGCTGGTAGACATGACTTTCTCTTTTGCGGACGCTGTCGACGGAGATTGGTGTACAACCGCCCAAACAAACCCCTTAGCTCGTGTTAAGAAGACAATTCTTGAGGCGAAACTATTAGAAGAACTGGACAAAATACTATTACTTTCGCGTAAGTGCGTCAACGCACAGACGACTCTTACAACCCAGGTCAGAATAGCGACGACCCAATGAAATCCCCAATCTCCTATCCCCTATCCCCCGGAGGCAAGTGATGCCAACCCTTAACAGTTCCCGTGTACTCTTTGTGGATGATGACGAGGACGCTTGTGAAATACTGAGGCTGCTCATGAGCTCGTGCGGAATCGACGCCACCTGCGCCCAATCAGCCGTTGAAGCCTGGCCATTGATCAGGGGGCAATCCTTCGATCTCTTTGTCCTTGACGGCTGGCTGCCCGGAATCGATGGTTTTGAATTCTGCCGCCAGATACGTGAGTTTGACTCTGACACGCCGATTCTTTTCTATTCGGGTGCTGCCTACGACGTGGACAAGCAGAGGGGAATAGCGGCGGGGGCAAATGGCTACATCACGAAACCAGACGTTGACGGCCTAATCAAAACCATTGCGGACTTAATTGCAAAAGCCAAGGCCCGCGACGTCGATTCACCAAAAGTCATTAACCATCTTCCTGCGATTGAGAAGTGGTTTGCCGGTGGGTTCCCTAGTGGCCAGAACGGCGAGCGATTGAGAAGTTCGGTTGAGAGGTTTTGTGGTGCGCAAAGAGCCAACCCTATGACGAAAACTGAAGCCGTTCTCTCTTAGCTTTAAGCCCCTCTTGAGGAACACCAGTTGCTAGGTTAAGGGACAAAGGAGTAATTATGAAAACAAATAGTACACAAGTGAGGATGGGAATGGCCGTTGTCTGGTCACTCCTGCTAATTATCGGCATAGGTTTGGGTTCTTCGGCGCAGGCACAGTATGACCGGAATCGCCGTGGAAGAAATTGGGACAACTACGGCAACTACGGCGGCTCTGCTCAGCTTCGCCAGACCGCTTTGAACGCGGGCTACAACGAAGGCATGAAAGACGGCACAAACGCTCGTTCAAGAAACAGAAACACCAACTACGCAGATTCAAACGCTTACCGCAAAGCCACCAAGGACTACAGCTCACGGCTCGGCGATCGCAGAAATATATCGCCGTTATTTTCGTGAGGCTTATCAGACTGGATTCAACGACGCGCTTAATCCAGGCGGCTTACAACAACAACAACGGCGGCTATAACAACCCAAACAACAACAGAGACTGGGATCAGGGCAACCGCCGCTGGGACCGCAACCGTGACGGTAACTGGGATCCCAATAATCGCCGCGGCCGGAACTGGGATCGCTATGGAACCTATGGTGGCTCAAACGATCTTCGCCAGACGGCTTTGAACGCGGGCTATAACGAGGGAATTAAGGTGGGGCGTAACGATCGAGGTAGAGGTCGCGACGACTTTCGCAACAACAGTAAATACCAGGAAGCGACGACGGACTACAGCTCAAGATTGGGAGATCGCGAGTTGTATCGTCGCTACTATCGCGAGGGTTACGAGAACGGTTACTACGACGGTCTCAACGGTAACTAAAACCGGGGAGTCACAGCTTGCACGTGACAAGGACACTGACCTGCAAATCATTATCGGTTTGCGGGTCTGTGTTGTTTTAGGTGACGAGGTCCGAGGTTGGATTAGGCTGGATCGAGAGCCGGCTGCCTCTCTGCGCTTGCGGCCATCAACTTGATCTTCTTTAGTTCGGGCCCTTTGATGCCAAAGTAGGTTGCCATCTGGACGATCTGTTTTGGATCGACGAAGTCTTTGGGGTCTGAGCAGAACTTTTCAATGGTTGGTCCGAACTCGCGACAAGTCATGCTCTTCGGAATCTTGAGGCCGAGGCTGCATTCACCGCTTTGCTTATACTGCAGACAGAATTCACAAACTATCATTCGATCGTCTCCGAATCTTCAATTCTAAAAACTACGTGGCAGCAAACTACCTGGCGCGTTCAGTGTCCCACGGGTATCCGTTGAAATCGTGTCTTGCCTTCCGGATCCTGCCACGAAATATCCAGCACATACGGTTTAGCTTCGCCCAGGACTACTTTCAATCTGGCCAGCAGATCGGCGCCGGCGCCGGCAACTTTCCGTTGACCCATGTTTTGTGAGATAGCACCACCTGCTCTTTCGCTCGAATCGAGTCGACTTGATCAAACCTGATGTGAGCTTGCGAGGGCCCACCGGTTTCCAGGTCCTTCAAAAAGACCGTCAGGATTTCCACGCACTTCAGCGCGTGGTCGGCGTCGTTATTCAGCTCCAGGCGCACATCGGCTTCGTTATCAATGAATCTAAACGTTAATGGCTTCTCCATATTGGCACTCATTTTCGTGTTCTCCCGTTGCGGCGGGCAGGAGCGCTTTTCTTCGCCTGCTTCTTCGCCGAAGGCAACGCGAGGATGTCGCCGGGTTGGCATTTTAGCGCCTCGCAAATTTTCTCCAGCGTCTCAAAGTTTATGCCGAGCGCCTTGTCCTTCTTTAATCGCCAGAGAGTGGTGTGGCTGATACCGGTCTCTTTGGCCAGCCAATAAAGGTTCGTCCGTGCTCGGCCAATAATTGATCCACTCGAATCTCGATCATAGGTTTTTCCACTCGCAATAATATTTATCACATACGGTAAATATTGTCTATCTGCGGTATATCCCGTATTTGACATATAGGCGCTACTAACGTAATGTCGAGCTGTGATTAATCTCTACATCGATCAACGGCGCAACGGAGATGTCGCTATTCTTGACTTGAAAGGCAGGTTGAGAGTTGGCGGCAATGCGGTGGCGTTACACCGGTCGATTCGCGAGCTGATCCTCGAAAAGAAAACGCAGATCATTTTGAATCTCGCAGGTGTCACGTTCATTGACTCATGCGGCCTGGGAGAACTGGTGGCGAGCCAGGTTTCGGTAGAGAACAAAAACGGGGAAATCAAGTTAATCGGTCTCACAGACCAGCTTCAAGAATTATTGAGAGCGACCAGGCTTCTGACAGTCTTCGATACTTACGCGAACGAGGCCGAGGCCATTCAGAGTTTTGCCGATCGCGAATCAAGTATAGAGAAGACCTGCGCTTACATTTGCCTAGCGCATCGGAAGAAGGTTCAAGGGATCGCCCCGAGAGTCGATATGTCAGCCTTAACTGCGATTCGGTGACCATGTTTAGGTGGTCAACTGTGATACATTGAACTTGTAGTTGTTCTTCGAAAATTTACTCTCGACATCAGGATTTGCTTTTTCCTCCTTTTCCTTGTGCCGTCTGTTTGTTTTTCAAACTTGACTAGTGCCAGGGAATTCTGATGTCAGTCTCTATCACCAACAACAATCGAAAATCATCCGCGCTTCTACGGCAGCTTTGCGACGTGTCTGTTGCAGAACCTGTGCAATGACTCGATGGAGATGAATCTCGCATCGGGGCCCCTGGATTAAGTATTGAGGAGGGCTAAATGAGCTACGCGAGAAAAGACCTGAAGAACGTTGCCGGATCCATCATTGGCCTGGTTGCAGCGGCCGCGCTTGGAGTGTGGCAGTTCTACCTCTTCGTCACTTTTGAAGGCAGCCAGGGTGGAACAGGCCACTTATGGTGGGCTATCGCAATGGCTTTGGTTGCGTGCGGGGCCGCCTTCGTGGTGTTTTCAGTTTTCGTCCGCCACGACACTGAAGACGAGCTGCATATTACTTCAACACGGCGTGCGTGAGATCGAGGATTGAGGTTGCCGATGAAGACTTTGTTTGCCATGCGACGCGCCAATGGAGATTGGTTTTCGATCGATGATGGTGGCGCTTTCCGTGTTCCCTTGTTTCAAAGCTCCGGCGACGCCCTGCTGGCGCGGACGCAGGAGACAGGAATGGAATGCTTCAGACCGGTCCTGCTTGACGCCCTGGCGTTTGAGAATCTTACGACTACTGATGAGGGCAAAGCCTGCTTCTGGTTGGTCGCAGATCCACTACGGAAGCTTAAGCCGGGGCCGTGCTTTCGACCGTCAGCAGCTGGCGAAGTTCATCGCGAACGGCGAGGCGTACAGGCAAAGAGCGGAGCAGCCAAATGATTTCTTCCTGCGACCAATGCGGCCGGATACTGGCGCTGTGGAGGTTTCGTTGTCCGGACTGCAAAAAGTCGGCGCTGAATTGGTTGCAGCTTCTCGCCGTCGCAGTTTTAGTAGTCCCTGCATTTGTTATCGTCGTCAGGTTTCTATAGCTCGCGACGAAAGCAATTGAAATTCAAAACCTTGGCAAACGAAAGTTTCGAGATAGAACACCTGATGAACAACGGAAAACAAAATGGTAACTCCCCAACCGGAGTGGCTAATGAAGGAACCTGGCCGGGGATCGACTCCCGGTTTCGTCTAATCATCGTTGCTGGTTTAAGAACGAAACAGCTGCTGCACGGGTCTAAGCCGCGCATCGAGGCCGACAAGGGCAGGCGCAGGAATACCAGCATTGCGGTCGAAGAGGTGAAGCGCGGACTGGTGAATTTTACAAAAATTGAAAAGCCTGAAGTACATCGAGCTCACGGCGGTGGCCTCGACTGAAGGAGCGGAAGATGTCGACAACGATGAGTGGACTGCGAGTTTACGTTGATTCCCCGGGCCCAACCGAGACGAGTCCTATTGGAATTGAAATGGACGACACTACGGCCAAGCGAGTCTTCTACACCCGGCGCGGCAACGGACCGATCTATCGCTGGCTATACGAAGAGACCTGGCACATTGGCGCGCCTTGCGCATGAACACTTCAGACTTCGACACTCATAGACTCTCGAATGCCAGTTGGAAGACCGTGCCCGAGACTTTGCAGGCGCAACTCGGCGCCCATTACCTCGACTAAATCAATAAAAAGTAGACAGTAGACGGTAGACGGTAAGTCAGGAGCTTGCCTCCGCTACTGACTGCCGTCTACTCGCTGCGGTTAAACGGGAACTGAAGTGACCAACTGGACGCCGAAAGATACAACCAGCCATCAGGATCACGTCATCGCCCATGTTCTGGGGGCGACCTTTCTCGGATACTTTGTTTTCGAGGAGGCCTTGTATGTTCTGCTGGACATCGGGTTCATCTGGACGATCTTTCTCGACGGTGAAATGGGTTTGTTACCTCACCCGGTGGCGGTCAGTGAATTGGAGATTGGCGAACAGGCGAAGGAACAAATAAAGGTGGATATAGACGTTCTGCTCAGCGACCGCGCTACCGAAAGTCTATTACGGCTACAGTTGCCACCAATGCCATGTCAAATTAAGGAGATCAGCTTCTTTGCCGGCGGAGAGCGAAGACGTTTGCTGATTGCCGGCGAGGAAGCTAATCTGACGATCGAAACTTCATTGGAGACTGCAGAGATCCAAGTCTATGCCTCTTGAGGACGAACAAAACAAAGACACCTGGAAATTGCGGACGGCAACGACAGACTCCGAGGACGTCGCCCAGACAGAACATGAGTATCTACATCAACGTTTGCGCGAGGAACTTGGGCGAGAGCCAACGGAAGAGGAACTCGATGAATGGCTCCGTCAGCATACGGAGGGCTACTAAGAACGGTGAAGAGTGAAAAGTCAAAAGTAAAAAGTGATGGCTGATGAGTGATGAGTAAAGAGGCGCCGAGATCATGATGATCATTCGACGCCTTTGATGTTTAGTTCCGAAGTTAGGGATGTTAACCCATCACGACAATCTGGTTGTCAACCTGTTTCACTCCTCTGACCGCTCTAATCGCTTTGTCGAGCTGAGATTTGAGCGCTTCGCTCTTCACGGTACCGGTCAGCGTCACCTTGCCATCCAGAACGGTCGCGGTAATTCCCAATGCGGAGAGCGTTGGATCGTCACCAATCGCTCTGTCGACTGACCATTTGCACCGCACCATCGTTGGAAGTATTTCCGGGCGCCGTGCCGCCAGTGGCCGGCTGATTAATGATCACCGGTGGTTGATTCGCGGCCGGCGCGCGGCTGGTTGTTGAATTATGACCGGCGGCTGTTGTTGTGGTGCTGGCTGCTGAACAACGACGGGCTGTTGTTGCGCGGCAAGATTATCGTTAGCGTTAAGATTGGATTGTTGGTTCATCAAAAACAGAACCACTACCGTTATGAGCGCAATTGCTATCCACCACGATTACGCCAACGGTCGCTCCCGGAAATGCCCCCGCGATCGTTGCGGACCGCTTCGGTGTGGGTGACCTCACGCCTTGAAGTTGGTGTATCCACTACGACCCTGCTTCTCGTAGCCTGTTCATCATCGTATGCCATATGCTTCCTCCTGATTTGATAACCCGATTACTGAAAGGTAAAGGGCACTAAGAATCTCGCGCTGCAGTAGATCTGCAATCGTCATTCCCAGGAAGCACTGAAACAGCTCTTCCCCCGAAATTCCAACGAAATCACTGGAATTGGTTTTCCTCCTTCACGGATAAGGCAAATTGCGCGTATGGTTTTGAGTCTAGCTTTGCGGAGAGTTGCCGAGATCGAGACACAACGGAAAGCAAACAGCGAACAGCAGACAGGCATGAACAGCTGCAATTAAGTGAGCGATGCTGGAAGGTTCGTCCTCAAGGTATCAGCTTGCTCGCGCATAGCATCTGGCAGCTGTTTTGCCGTTTACTGTCTGCTCTCCCAATTGACTGTTTACTGTTTGCTGTTTACTGTTTGCTGTTCATAATGACTACAGCAATCATTCATCATCCGGTGTTCAATGAGCACGATACTGGTCCGGGTCATCCGGAGTCGTCATCGCGCTACAGCGTAGTGATGAAGGCGCTGCAGTGAAGACGAAGAACTCTGGCCAAGGCTGCGGGAAGTGCAGGCGAAGGAAGCGCCGCGGGGCGACGTGCAAGCAGTGTCACACCCCGCAGCTTTACAAGCAGATCGAACGCGTTGTAAGCGAAGGAACGGGTTACCTTGACGCCGACACTCGTGGTTTCGATGAAGTCTCATGGATGCGGCTTTGCATGGCGCCGGCGCCGCCTTGTCAGGCGATCGATTTGATAATGCGCGGAGAAGTCTCCAATGCTTTTGTGCCGGTGCGTCCGCCGGGTCATCACGCGACTGCGGAGCGAGCGATGGGCTTCTGCCTCTTCAACAACGTGGCCGTGGCTGCGCGTTATGCACAGAATCACTATTCCGAAATCGAACGAGTTGCCATCATTGATTGGGATGTGCATCACGGCAATGGCACTCAGGGTGTGTTTTACGACGACCCAACGGTCTTCTTTTTTCAACTCATCAGTATCCGTGGTATCCCGGAACCGGAGCCAGAGGCGAACATGGCGTGGGCCGAGGTCTGGGTTCTACGCTGAATGTACCCTTGCGCGCGCTCACTCCCGCAAGCGAACAGAAGCGGATGTTTGAGGCGGCGCTCGATGAAATCAGCTGGAAAATTCAGACCCGACCTGATAATGATTTCCGCAGGCTTCGACTCCCACCACGGTGACCCGCTGCGGTCAGTTGCTGCTCGAGGATGAAGACTTTGTTCACCTGACTCGAACAGTTAAAGAGTGGGCGCAGCAGGCCTGCAACGGGCGGATCGTTTCGTGTCTCGAAGGTGGCTACAATCTGCAGACGCTGGGGCAGACCGTGCGCGCCCACGTTCAGGAATTGGCAAAAGTCTCGAGCGTTGGGCCACGGGGCCACTGGATTCTTCGTCTGATGTTGGAATTAGTTTGAATACGGGTATTAGTGAGAGTAAACTCAGGCCCACTTAAACCCGTTTCGGATCGCGAGCCCCGCAGGCGAGGCTTGAGCGTTATCACACCCCAAGCCCGGTCGCCGTCGGAACTTGAACCATCGCTTGCGCCCGAAGAGAGAGTAGGGAACCTCAGTCCCCGCTCATGGAGAACCAGCTTATGCCAGACATCGAGATCACTTGCGCGGAATGTGGAGAGATCTTTCCCTTCACCGAACGCGAGCAGGAATACTACCAGGAACGCAACCTAACTCATCCGAAACGCTGCAAGCCTTGCCGCGATGCGCGCCGCTCAAACTTTGGCGGCCCAAAGGGTGGCGGTGGCGAACGTCAGAGATTTGAGATTACCTGCGATCAGTGTGGCAAGACCGACACTGTGCCTTTCAAGCCTTCGACTGGCAGGCCAGTGCTGTGTGGTGAATGTTTCGGCGCAAGTCGCGCCGCACAGCCGCGAGCCTGAAGTTTTGTCAGTTGAAGCTGAAAGCGGATCCAGAAGTAACCGTTCTTACTGCAACGACAAAGACGGTGTAGGACAGGCATTCCTGCCTGTCTCATGTCTGGCAGTTATAGAAGTGCGCTCGGATCGTAATATGAGTTACGAAACCATTCAACTTGAAATGCGGGGAGCGGTCGGCGATCATTACGCTTAACCGTCCGGCGTCGTTGAATGCATTAACCAGCGGAAGTGGGCCGGGAGTTTCAGTCGGCTGTAAGTGAAGTTCAGAGCGCGGCGCGCGAGCGGTAGTAATAACCGGAGCCGGCCGGGCCTTTTGTGCCGGTGGCGATCTGCGCGAGATGCAGAAAATCGCCGAACGGGAAGGAAAAGTGGAAGCGTTCTTTGATGAACCTTTGCGACTGCTGAATGAATGCATACTATTGATCCGTCAGGTTCCTTTGCCGTTCATCGCCGCGGTTAACGGCGCGGCTTCGGGAGGCGGTTGCAATCTGGCGCTGGCTTGCGACCTCGTCATTGCCGGTGAAACCGCGCGCTTCAATCAGGCGTTTATCAAGATTGGACTGGTGCCCGATTGTGGTGGGACCTTCATCCTGCCGCGACTGATAGGTTGGAAGCGCGCCGCGGAGTTGATGATGACAGGAGAAGTCGTGACAGCTGAGCGCGCGCTGGAAATGGGGATGATCAATGCAGTCGTCCCCGATGAGGAGTTGCTGGCCCGGGCGTTGGCGATGGCTGAACAGCTGGCCGCAGGCGCCGACCGCTGCGATTGGCCGAATCAAAGAACTGTTGGAAGCAAGTGCAACGAATGATTACGGCGGACAACTGGAACTCGAACGAAAGGCGCAGATTCAGATCGGGGCTAACAAAAGATTTTAGAGAAGGCGTCGCAGCCTTTATTGAGAAGAGACCACCGAAGTTTGTAGGCGGATAATTCTCGAAGCAGTTTTGAAGGTTGCGAGCCGCTGGTCTGAACCGGCGGCTCTTTCGTTTGAGTTTCAGAGTTTCAAGTTTCAAGTTTCAAGTTCAGAGACAACCTGAACTTGGAACTTGAAACTTGAAACCTGAGATATTGCAGTTATGGATTCACTAACCTATCTCCAGCTCCTGCGGCGCAACCGCTCTTTCCGGCGGTTGTGGTGGGGACAGGTGATTTCCGAACTCGGCAACTGGTTTCAACTTCATTGCCGGCTTGGGACTGGTGCGCATGATCTCGCACGGAGACGCGGCTGTAACCACCATCATGCTGCTCGCGCGCATGGTGCCATTCACCGTGTTTGCTACCGCTGGCCGGCGCGTTTGTGGATCGCTGGTCGCGGCGAATGGTGATGATTGTCAGTGACTTCGCGCGAGTCGCCGTCGCAATCGGTTTTCTCCTGGTGCGCGGCCCGGAGGATCTGTGGATCGCCTACCTTTGCACAGCGCTGCTTTCGTTCTTTGGGTCGTTCTTCGAGGCGGCCAAGAGCGCGGCCATGCCCAACATCACTGGCGAGCGAGACCTGCTGGCGGGAAATGCGCTGATGTTTTCTTCCCGGTTTCTCCTGATGTCTCTGGGCGCGGCGCTCGGTGGTTGGACCGCCGCAAATGTCGGATATCGAGCGGCTTTCATAGTCAACGCCGTGTCCTTCTTCGGTTCAGCCCTGTCGGTTTGGCTGATTCCCGAGCAGGAAACAAAACAACTTGCGCTGGAAAAGAACGACGGCGAGGTGGAAAAGAGGAGGAGAGTTACTGGTCAGACATACGCGAGGGTTGGTCGTACATAGTCAGGCACGCACCGGTTGCAGCGATTCTCGCCATCAATGTGATTTGGGCCAGCGGCGGTGGCGCGATGAACCTCATCATGGATAGGCTTGGCGGAATTGTTTTTGCTGGTCAGCGCGGAATCAGTGGAGACTCAGCTGTGGCGGCGCTTTACTTCGCCGGTGGTCTTGGGCTGTTCGTTGGCATGATGATCGCGCGGCGACTCGGACATTACTTCGAGTTTCTCGGCAAGACGCCCGCCTTCATCGGCTGGGGTTTACTGCTTCAGGGTTTCCTGTTCGCGCTCATTGGCGTGATGCCTAATTTGTTGTTTGCGTGTCTGTTTCTTTTCCTGGGGCGAATAGTGCTGGGCGCGGAGTTTGGCGTACAGGACACTCTGTTAATGCGCCTGGTGCCCGACAAACTTCGCGGGCGTGTAATAACCACGGATCGCGCCAGCGAATTGCTTACCTGGAGCTTGTCGACGACGATTGCCGGATGGTCGTTGCGGGGAATCACACCGCGGACGCTAACAATCATTTCCGGTTTGTTGTCCTCAGTTTCCGGAGTCGTGTGGTTGGTGTTGTTTGCTTCGGGACGCGTAAGGTTGCCGCAAAAATTCAACTCGGCACGAGCCAGCATTAAGAAAACCTCGAACTGAGCATGAAAAAGGCTGCGTTCAGAACGCAGCCTTTGGTTCTTTTGGAAGCCAGAAGATGTCTAGGCATCCGCTCGCGAATGAATCAGCCGCCGAATGCGGTCCGCAAAGAGCACATCAATCTTGCGCGGCTCGATCAGGGCGGTCACTTCACCGGCGCCCCAAATCGGATGACTCATCGTTTGACCGGTGCGATAGGTGCGCGTGCGATCGTAGGGCTCGCTATTCACTGTCTTCGAGCGACCCTTCGTAAGTTTAGCTCCGTTGGAGAATGGACCCACGCGTCCCACACTTCGGACAGGTGACTCGCGAGATTAATCCTCTCTTCGTAATCGAAGCGACGACGTGGCCACGTTCCTCCTGGCACACCGCGCACAGCTTTTCAACCCGATCGCCAATCGCGTAAGTCTGCTTTTCAATAACTGGCTTTGGAGTAGTTGTCTTTTCTACAGTCTGCTTTTCCATAAATACCTCTTGAAGTGAATAGTGAATGGTAAATAGTGAATAGATTAATTGCCGACGGACGATCTGTTTTGATAGCAATAGGTGAATAGCGTTTAGGGTTTTCTAACTATTCACTATTCACCATTTACTTTTACTGCTCTTCTCCTACCAGCGTGGGAGTTGTCGCGTCCGCCGCCACCGCCCCTCCATAACCGCCGCCGCGACCACCGCCGCCGCCGCGATTGCCGCCATAACCACCGCGACCACCACCACCGCCGCCGCGACCGCCACGATCTTCTCGCGGTCTGGCCTCGTTGACAGTGAGGTTGCGACCGGCGAGGTCGGTACCATTGAATTGTTCGATTGCTTTTTCGCCTTCTTCTTTCGTAGCCATCTCAACGAAACCAAAGCCGCGTGACCGTCCGGTGTCGCGGTCTTCAACAACAGATGCTGACTCCACTGTGCCTGCCTGCGAAAATAGTTGCTGGAGGTCTTCGCTCGAAGTCTGAAACGAGAGATTCCCCACGTAGAGTTTCATAGCCATACTGTAAGTTTTCCTTAGCTCGCTCGGGAGCATTAAGAGAAGCTTCGAATCAAAGGTAGCTTCGGAGTACGGTAGCAGCGAAGGCCCGCGTTCGGGCGCTCATTTGAGCAGCTTCTTCATATTTTTCCATTGCCCGCTCTCGCACTATCTCAAACGCCGAAGCCATACGTCAGGCGTGGGCGCATCACCGTTGATGCAGGAGAGAAGGAGTAACACTCTAATAATGCACTATGTGGCGTGTTCAGGCAAGTTGCAGCACACCTCTGGTCGCCTGAGATCGAGACGCTAAAAGGCTGATTACATAACTATTACAACCTCTGCCGCTGCCAGTTGTTAGTATGAATCATCGGTCAGCATCCAATGTATGACTGAATATTTCTCGAGGCAGCACTGGAGTATTAATGAGCAGCAAAACGATCAATCTTAACAAGCACGGCGAGATCAAGTGGAACACTACTATCTTCATGATCATCTTTCATGTTGGGATCCGTTGCGGCCCTATTCATGCTGAGTTGGAAAGTGGTGCCGGTTACGCTGCTGCTTTGGTGGATATCGGGCAGTTTGGGCATAGGCATGGGATTCCACCGGCTGTTGACGCATCGCGGTTATAAGACACCGAAAGCAGTTGAATACTTTCTGACGTTTTGTGGCTTGCTCGCATTGGAAGGTGGCGCGGTTAACTGGGTCGTCACTCATCGTATTCACCATGCGAACACCGATCGAGCCTGGCGATCCACATACACCGCGAGACGGACGTTGGTGGGCGCACATGGGTTGGATTTTGCGCGGCACTGCCGCAGCAACACGAAGAAAGCGTGCTGCAGCGATACGCGCCCGACCTGATGAAGGATCCGGTTCACATGTTCCTTAACAAGTTCTATTACGTTCCGCTTGATTATCTCGGGAGTTGCTTTGCTTGCCATTGGCGGTTGGTCGTTCTTGTTTGTCGGAGTGTTTTCCTGCGAGTCACCATCGGACTCCATTTCACCTGGCTCGTCAATTCAGCAACTCACTTATGGGGAACTCGCCGTTTCAAACGACGGACGACTCTACCAACAGCTGGTGGGTAGCGCTGCTTTCATTTGGCGAAGGTTGGCACAACAATCATCACGCACATCCGCGCGCCGCACGCCACGGATTAACGTGGTACGAAGTCGACTTCAACTGGTATGGCATCCGCGCGCTTCAATTGCTCGGATTGGCTAAGGGGATCAGGGTTATTAGCAAGGAACAAATATTGGCGGCCGCGAATCCGCGAGGTTACGGAGCTGCGGAAGGCAGCGTAAGCAGTAGGCAGTAGGCAGTGGGCAGTGAGCAGAAGACGAATCTGCTCGCTGCCTTTCTATTTTGAAATTAACTCTTGTGGTAGGGCGCCCCTCGGTGCTTTCCCTGTTCTGCCCACTGCCCACTGCCCACTGCCCACTGCCCACTGCCCACTGCCCACTGCCCACTGCCCACTGCCCACGCTGCCCACTGCTACAATCACGATATGGCAGTTAGCGGTCGCCGCAAGTCGATAGCCTTTTTCATTACGCTGGGCGCGTGTCTCGTGGCGTTGGCTGTGGCCTTGAACGTTGGCTGGATCATTCTCAACGCCACGGAAATCGCCCTGCTGGTCTTTGGCATAATCTTCTTCCTGTTAATTATTACGGGTCTCGTCCTCAACACAACCTTCCTGATCCGCGAGATACGGCGAAACGAACAGCACTGATGCCTTCATCAACGCGGTAACTCATGAACTGAAGACACCACTTGCCTCCATCAGGCTTTATCTCGAAACATTGAAGAAGCGTGACCTGAGGAGAACAAGCGCCAGGAGTTTTATGATGTGATGCTTGAACGACAGCGACCGGCTATTGCAAACAGTCGAGCAAGTGTTGCGAGCCGGTCAATCTGGTCAACGCCGTCGCAAACTCAATCTGAGGAAGGTAGACGTCGGTGAATTGGTTACTGAATGTGTAAACCTCACTCGCGTTCGTCACAACCTCGCGCCGGACTCGGTGACATTTACCGAGTCGAGCAATGGAGAACGTCGGGGAGAACGACCGCAAGTGAAGGCTGATGCCGAGGAGTTGCGCGTGGCCATTTCAAACCTGCTCGACAATGCCGTGAAATACTCCGCCAAGGGCGTTCACATCTCGGTTGAGGTTGCGGCACTTGACTCGAAAAAAGTAGCGGTGCGGATTGCGGACAAAGGCATTGGCATTCCGGCCGCTCAGCTGAAACGCATCTTCAAGCGCTTTTACCGCGCGCCTGGCCGGGTGATGGCCCGCGTTTAAGGGACCGGCCTTGGTCTGTTTATTGTGAGCTCTATAGTTCAGCGACACGGAGGAAAAGTGTTCGCTGAGGTGAAGGTCAGGGCCAGGGCAGTAGATTTACGATCGAACTCCCCCGCCTGTGAAACGAGTCCGGAAATACGATCCACGAAGGCAGCCGAAGCAACACGAAATGTCGTTAGTGTAATTTGGTGTAACCTCGTGGATCGAATCTCTTTCTACCTAAGGACTGTGATCGATGAGCGCTGTGTTGGTTGTAGAGGACGAGCAACATCTGGCCGACGGCTTACGCTTTAACCTCGAAGCTGAAGGCTACACCGTCGACGCTGTCAGCGATGGCGAAACGGCACTATCTTTGTTCTTCGATAAGCGCCAAACCTACGATGCGCTGGTGCTTGATGTGATGCTGCCCGGAAAAGATGGATTTACTGTGGCTGCGGAACTGCGCGCAGCAGGGCTACTTCGTGCCGGTCCTGATGTTGACTGCCCGCGGACGTCCCGAAGATGTGTTGCGCGGTTTTGAGTCCGGCGCCGACGACTATCTTCCCAAGCCTTTTGAGCTGTCCGTCCTGTTGGCCCGACTCAATGCTCTATTGAGGCGGCGCCAATGGTTTCATCAGGATCAGACGCAGGAACAAGCTGCCAGAACTGAGCCGCCAGCTCAGCAAGCGGAACAGGACCAGGAAAGCCTCGAAGAATTTGAGTTCAATAATCGCGTCATTGATTTCGGAAACCTTGAACTGCGCACGCCCGAACAGACGATTAGATTAACGTTGATGGAGGCGCAACTGCTGCGTTACCTCGTTAAGCATGAGGGAAATGTCGTTTCCCGAAAGGCAATTCTTGAAAATGTGTGGGGACTCAACGAGGATACCGACACACGTGCGATCGATAACTTCATCGTACGTTTAAGAAAGTATATTGAAGACGATCCCACCAAGCCCGAACATCTTTTGACGGTAAGAGGGGTTGGATACCGATTCGTTGTTGCTAACCCTGCGCCGTAACGATCGCCGCACGCACACCAAGTAAATCCGAAAATCCTTCGAGTAAACCGCGTCTATCTTCCGGACGCGGCCGATGGTCTCAACCATTTCGTCGGTGGAGATGAAACCATTCTCCGGTATGTGCAATCGCCCATCCGGGCAGGTGCGCAGCGGTGTGAAGCAGGTCCTCCACCAGGCCAAGATACTGCTGCTTGCTCTGCACACGTGAACCGAGCTTGCCGGCGCGGTTCTTTTCAAAGTCGCTCCAAAATCGTCACCACCCTGTAGCCACTCCTCGCGCCAGGCGAAAGCTTGTTGCGGCGTGGTCTGCGGCTGCATTGGCGTGGGCAAACGCAAAAAGAGCAGGTCAGTATGGCGACGTTCGGCCACGAAAGCGCGCGTATCCTGGTTGGTAGCTTTACTGTGCAGCGCACTGTCGTAATGGAACGGTATGGTTTCGGCAAACTGCCTGAACACACGCGACAAAGAGAGAGGCTCACGCAGGTGGCTGTTTTCCGCGGTGAAGGAGATAACGTAGTCGCCCACCATCATGCCCAGGGTCAAGGCGATTGCACGTTTGTATTGATTGTCCAATCTCTCGGCGTTGAAGCGAACATTATCGAACCACCAGGCGTCAGTTTCGTTAAACCAATTCCGCAGCGAAGGATTATCGAGTCGCTCGCGCGGGAACGTAGGCGTCGCCAACTATCGCTTCCAGATCATCTTCAGTGAGTCGCTCAGAATCATTCTCAATCAAAGCCGTGGCTTTGGTATGTGCCCAGATCATCGAATCGTTTGCCGCCACCCGCACGTTCCAACGCTTCAGCTGTACGCCAAGATTGGGTTCGCCGGTGAAGGGAAGGGCGATAGAAGAGAACTTCAAACGTCGTAAGACGCTGAGCTCGAAGTTTAGCCAGCCATTGGGAAAAGTTGCGGATGCGACGTAAGCCACTTATTGATTCCTTAAGCGATCGTTTTTGGAGTGCGGTGACCTGTCACCGCTTTCGCCCTGGGCGGCTTGACGCCCAGTGCGCCTCATGAGTTTAAGCAAACGGTGTCGCGACAGGTCGCGACCGACCAAAGCGGTGACAGGTCACCGCACTCCAAATACCGCAGATTCATCTCATGAACAAAGAAAAAGATTCCAACCATCGTCAGTTGTCGCAGCAGAGTCGGCGAGAGGGTCCACCGGCTTTGCATAAGATCGCAACTCCTCAAGATCCTGCAGTGAAAGAAGCAGGTTGACTACTGCGGGATCGAATTCGATTGCGGCACGCTCGACAATACTGGCGCGAGCGGCTTCTTCGGTTATTGCCGGTCGATACGGTCGCGCATCAGTCAGCGCGGCATATGAATCTGCTACCCGCAGGATTCGCGCGGCCAGCGGGATTTCATTCTGACTGAGCGCGTCCGGATAACCGGAACCGTTCCACCATTCGTGATGCCAGCGTACTAACAGTTGCACGTCCCGGTTGGCGCTGGCGCGCGCTGCTTCCTGCTCGCCGATGACCGGATGCCGCTGCAGGTCGATCCGTTCTTCATCCGTAAGCGAGCCGGCTCGTTGGATATAGTCTCGTTCCATGGCCACTTCGCCGAGGTCGTGCATGCGCGCCGCCGTGCGCAGTGATTTCCGATCCTGAGGAGCCATGTGAAAGGCCTCGGCAATCTTGTCTGCGATTAGCAATCCGAACAGCATGCGGGTTAGCATACTGTTCAAACTCATCAGCGGCAGCAGCTAGTTGCAGGTAAGCTTCGCGTGCGTTGCGATCCTTTTCAGTGTTTGCGGTAAGTGGTGGACATTATCGATTTCGGATTTTCGGATTTCGGATCTCCAGATTTCAGATCTCAAATTTCAAATTTCAGATCTTCAGATCTCAGATCTCGGACCCTCAATTCCGCAGTTTCGGCTAACCTACCTTGCGCGTCTTTGCCAGTTTGCGCAACAGCAGGTTTGCCGCAGCGTTATTTGGATCAATAGACAACGCCCGATCCAACTCCGTCTGGGCGCGGCGATGAAACTTTAACTCAAAAGTACAGTTCAGCCAGCATTGTACGAAAGACGGCGTTGGCAGGCTCCAGTTTAATGGCGGCCTGAAATTCATTCTCGGCCAACCGGCGCGTCTTCTCGTCGGCAGCCAGCGCGCGGCCGTAGTAGGCACGATAACGCGCCTCTTGCGGCTCCAGCCGCGCGGCATTCGACAGATACTCGATCGCCGCCCTGATGCGTCCCCTGCTCCAAAGCCCCAGACCCTTCGCGAAAACTGTATTCAGCGCGACTTACCCCTGTGTCGGAGGAGGCTAAATCAGGATCTGGAGCTTCGGGTGATTTAGCAGGCTGACTGGTCTTGGCTACCCTTTTTGCCTCAGCCTCCGCATATTGTCTGGAGCGTTCCAGGGTGTGGTCATAACCGGCCCGCCTATTTGGGTTCGTCTAGGTCTCGTAGGCCTGGGTCACTCGGGCGAAGGCCGAGCTGATCTCTGCGTGCACCTTCGTCCCGGATTTTATGTGGAATCTATCCGGGTGGTAGCGGCGGGCCATCGCGTAGTAGGTCTCTTTATTTCGCTCACTTGTGCCGTGGATGGCAGCTCGAGTACCTGGTAGTGATTCGTCGCCGCTCTTAGTCGTTTCAAAACTCTTCCACGTCTTCATTCTCAATGCTCGCACCAAGCCAATTATCGGACTGTTCAGGTTTGGCCGTGGCGGCCGGTGCACCGGGCGTTGCAGATTGCACCGGTCTCGGCTTCGCAGTTTCAGCCCGAAAGGCACTTTGCCAGTACTCGCGGATTACGAAGTCACTAAGCGCCAGGCCATAAAGGACACGGTGCGTTTCCAGCTCCGGCAATCCACTAAGCGAAATCAACTCCTCCAGCATCAATGGCTTATCGAGACGAGAAAGAATAAAGCCTTCGGCCGGGTGAAAATTGCTTGTCGGAGACACTTCTGAGGCCCGCGCTATCATCTCGTTTGGATTCTGAAAACGGCCCGATACGCAAGCTGATGGGTATCCTTTGAGCCGCTTTCGCGGAGCAGTGTTCCGGTATCGACCTTGACGCAAACCGGATCACGCCAGGCGGGCGCGCCCATCAAAGTCCCCAGGTTCCCTCTGTCCATAGCAGCGAGACGCGCGGAGGATTATCGCTTACGAGTATTAGCAGCAGCGCATCGATATCTTTTTTCGCCTCAGCGTTCCATCTCTGGTCAATGCCTCGGCAAGTTCCAGGTCTGGCAGGCCGTTGTCCAGCTTGGCTTCGATCTTCTTCCGAGACGAGTCCCCGCTTTGCCAGATATTCGCGCAGACGTAGCGTTCGCAGGTTTGAAGCTGCGTAGATGAGCTGGCCATTATCAAAATAAACAGCCGTTTGCATGCGCTCGTATTCGAGCCGGAGGATCCCGGACAAACCTTTAATCGAAATCTCGCGAATGAGTTCCGCCAGCGGTTGCTCTGTAAGTTTACCCATCGTTGATTTTGTCTTGGAGGGTTAAGGCAGTGGCTGCGCGCGCTCCACCTGCAGCATGATAACGCATCGATTTAGTTAAAAAAGAAGCCACGGCTTTGACACTCAATCGGTGCAGTCTTGATTATTGAACTTCCCAAACAATTTGAGGTGCGTGAGGTTGGAGCCCGCAGCAGCTTCAATCGTTAACTCTATTCAACTCAGGGCTGGGGCAAACAAGTGACTGATAGTCCAGAAGGCAACAATGGAGTGTCGTTAGAGCACGTGGAAGACGAGCGGATCGCCGATCTCAATCGAGCAACTTCAGACGCGAACCGTGGAGCCTGAAGAAGCCAATCGCGAGCTTCGACATGTCTCAGCCTACCGTTCACTCTTTCTGGCGCGAATGTCGCATGAGTTGCGCACACCTCTGACGTCGATACTTGGGTTTTGCTGGAGATCATGCTTGACCAGGAAAAGTTGAGCGAACCTCCAGCAGCGCTTCTGTCAGAAAATTCAGAACTCGGGTTTGCAATTGCTGGCTAGTTTAAAATCAACCTGGTCGATTTGTCTCGGCTGGAGGCTGGCCCGGCGGAAATTTTTCTGCAGGAGCTTTCTTTTCCTGAAACTCTGCGCTGAAACTTGCACCGCAGTTGCCAGGCAGGCGAAAAAGCGCGACGTGAAGATCGAGTGTAATCTGGAGCCGGAAGTAAATACTATCATTATCCGATATGGCAATACGTAA
>ERZ1370068.10795-contig-9461_pt1 | contig 148822 bp, 174 predicted proteins | sample MGYA00561227_ERZ1370068 | MGnify/ENA primary metagenome ERZ1370068 (study PRJEB38410, sample SAMEA6850437) | metagenome | study: Metagenomic assessment of the ecological functions of the soil: analysis of the soil microbiota associated with the... | reverse complement strand
TTGCTTCCGATTTCAGTTACGTATTGCTCCCTCAAGGCGGGCATCGAACACGCTCCTCGGAGAGCGGGGCGTCGGGGATGTGCTCGCACTGCCAGCGCTCGCACCGCCCGCACCTGCTATCCGTGGCTTTTGTTGAATCCGCGAGCGACAACCGGAGCCACGGCACCACGTGAAATACGTGCGCTCGGGTCTTCTCGGGTTCCATCACGGCGCCGGCCTTCGAGCGGCCCGACCTCTCGCGTCTGCGGCCCGCAGCTCCGAGGTGCCGTGATGCGCCTGGCGGCTGCACGCCAGACTCGGCGCCGAAGGTGCGCTCCATAAATGCCGTGTGTTGGTTGCGCGCCGCGGCACCGGAGCTGCTTAAGGGCCCTCCGCCGTCGCCTCGCACTCGCAGGTGCCACCTCGAGCACGTGATCGAGCTCCAGCTGACCGCCTGCTGCGCGCCTCCACCGCTGGTGACCGTTCTCGCCCACGGACGTGCCACCTGCGCGCGCCGTCACGCTTCCAGACCGCGCGGCCCCCCGGACGCCGAGTGGATGGCGCGCTGGGTTGATAACGCATCTCGCTCGATCCGGCGCCGAAGGTTGCTGGAGCAATGGCCGCGAGGCTGGCGCTCAGGCTTCAACCTCGGGAGCATGGGCGAGCGCCGGATCCAGCACCCAGGTCGAGCGCACCGGGCGCGTAGTCACCGCTCGGGACTTGGGTGCCCAGAGCGAAGCATCCTGCGCTATGCGCAGCTCGCGCATCGTCTCCCAGCTATTCAGCGTCGCTCTGGGACGCCACGCGACTGGGATGACGGGAGCGGGTTCATCACATTGCCCGGTTTCTCCAACTCGATCCCGGGCGCGAGTTGCGGCCAGAATCCGGGCCCAATTCCGCCGGCGACTTGCGTCGTCAGCTCGCTCGCCCGAGGACGGGCTCCGGCGCTGGAGGAGGGCTGCCGTCCCCAGGTCAGCAGGTCCGTTTGCGGAGTAGCCGCCTCGGCTGGGGGCTAGCTCGATCTCCTGGCGACGGGTGCTCAGGTGGGGACATGGCCGCCCGCTCAGCCTTCGGCGGCGTTCACCTCTATTCGGTGAGGTGGGGCGCGAGCCGGCTGCCGCCGCCTGGTGCGAAGGTGGCCCCCCGGGCGACCGCTTCCGAAGATTGGCAGGGTAAACCGCCACGGGCCGCTCGGGCGGCGCGACCATTATGCGCCTCAGCCCGCCGGGTCCTCAGGACGCGTTGGCAGCTCCCGACGCAGTAGAGTGCGCCATCGACGGATGGCCCCCTGCCAGGCCAAGTAGAGCACGCGCTCGTCCACCCGGAAGCATATCGCGGGCGAGCAATCTTCAGCGGCGGTGGCGATGCGGTTCCTGGGCACACGCTGGGCAGACAGACCACGGACCGGGAGACTCCATCCAGACAACGGTGCGACCAGCGAGTGGCGCTTCACGGCGCACTCCCCGACGGGGCGGGTGGGCCGAGGCGTCTCGCGGGGGCGAACGCACGATTCCGCGGCACCACGCGCGTTTCCTTCCTGGCGTCCAGGACTGCTCGCTGCGCTCATCGCTCGGGACGATCGCGGAAAGCCGGCGCCGAGACGACGCACGAAATCAGCCCCACCTCCGAGCTCATCCTGCGCGGCCTGGAGCACGCTTGCCACGCAGCTGCATCGCCCGATGCGCCAGCCGCGCGGGTGCGCGAGCTCGGTCAACCGCCAGGTCTGTAACTCGGATCGGGCACATTCATCGCAATCGCCAGGGGTTCAGTTGCCGCCGACGCCGCCGCTCCAGCTCGGACCGCTCCGGCGCACACTCCCCATCGCCTCCCGCCGCCGCGACGCTTCCCGGCATGCGGAGAGCCACATCCCGAAGCGACGCCCAGCGCCGCGCACGAGCCCACCGCCTTCAGCGCGGCGGGCGCGGGGCTTACTTTTTCCCGTGCAATCCGCGGGCGGGAGGCAAGGGCAGAGCACGATCGAGATCGCCCGGTGGTGATGAACCCGACCGCGCCACGCGCGATCGCGACCGGCTTCCTCCCGGCACCACGTCGCACCTCGGGGCCACGGGGCCTGTCCTGGAAGTCGGATCAGGAGAAGCCGCGAACATGGGCGGGTAGGGGGTTGAAGTACGATCGCACCCATCCCGACCAGCAAAGTCATGCGCAGTCTTCACCGTCGCTCGCCGGCCTGGTCCCGGAAGGCACGATGAACGCCACCGCTGGGTGCCGATCCCCTGCACCACCAGCGCCAAGCACCTGGCAAGCTGCGCCAGCGCCGGGTGCGAAATGGCCCCGAACGCCTCCGGCAGTGGTAGCGGTGATCGACGCCGGCGGCGACAGACGGCAGGCCGCGCCGCGGCGGCGGCGGCCACGCTCCCACGCCGCCGGGGATTGCCTCCTCACGGTCAGAGACGCGCGGCGGCGATCGTGCCCGCGGGCCGGCAGCCTGACCGCGCTTCCGGCGCGCTCGATGGCCGAGAACGAGCCCCTGCAGCGCGCTCACCTGATCGATGCGGCAGCGCCGCCAGCCACCGCGGCCGACGCCCAACGTAGATGGCGACGATCGAAACCCCACGCGATCCTGCAATCGCGCGCTGCCGGAACGTTGCGTGACGCGCGTTGCGCGATCTCGCCGCCCAGCATCGAGGCCGCTTCGAGCCCCGAGAACGCGAACGCGATGGTCGGACCAGAGCACGATGCCCTGGACCCTGGCCGCGGGCGCCAGCGACCGGACGGTGAACGCGGTGGCGCCCGGCGTGCGCCCACTATCCGCGACCAGGTGAATAAACGTGGCATCGCGAGTAGCTTTTAATTGGCCCAGGCTTTCCGAGGTTGTGGAGCCGCGCCGCCGGCCCTGGGAGTTGAGCCGAGCTGGCACCAGGCCCTGGCGAGGCGACGATGAACACCACCGGGCTGTTTGGATGGCCCCCGACCAGCGCGATACCACCACGCATCAGCGCGTTGCCCACCGGGTGAAACAGGCCCGGGAAGTAGACGGGGTTGCTGACCGCGTGCACATCAGCTCGCCGCGGGAAGCCAGCGCAAAAGTCCCACGAACGCGGTGCGCTCCAAACGTAGATGCACCGCCTCCTCCGGTGGCGCGCCGAAGTTCGATCACCATGACTGAACGCCATCAGGATGAAGAACGTGACCACACGGCGATCCTTGATGGCGGCGGCGTGAGCACTGAGGCCCGACCTGCGGCGGCGGAGGCAGTCGGCACTTCCCGAGGCTCACCACCGCCACGATCAGAAGACGGGGCGGTATCGGAGGCCCATGGCCCGCCGCGGGTGGGACAGGCGTCTGGACCTTCCCCGCAAGCTCCCACTCAGCTTAGTTACTCGCGGCAAGGGGCGGGTTGTGAGCGGGATCGAGCCATCCGGAGCCACCGGCGGCCGTTCACGCGCAGCCGATCCCGCGAACCTCGCGGCGCGGGCTGTCAGCGAGGCCACGTAGCGGGCGCCGGACCCCTGGGCGCCCAGGAAGGCGTCAGTGATGGTCGTGAACGCGCGAACCGGGCTTCGACTTCGATCCAGCTCGCACCTGACATCGCTTGATCCCGGTCCCATCCTGCGCGCCAGCGGTTCCAGTGCCTCGGGACTTTTACCAGATCAGGAAGCGGCGCCCCTCGTCCACCACGCCAGCGCATCAGGATCGAGCGCGTTCGCGCATCCCAGAACCGGCACGTGGACACACACCCTCACGCGTAGTCCCACGTGAGCGCCATTTCCCGCCGCCGGGGCGCGTGCCCGCGCCATCTCGGCCAGCGCCTGCTCAGGGCGCGGGCCGGGGGTTGAGCACACCAGGCCCGAGACCGCGACATCGAAGCTTCGGTCTCGGCGGGGGCGCCTGCGCATCGCCGACCTCGAACTGCGCCGGGGCCTGGGGCAGGCCGAAACTTTCCTCACGGCACGTGCATCTCGCGAAGCCCGGCGCGGGTCGATTAACTGGCGGACGGCGGGGCGGTGTAGGAGAAGAATGGCTTCAGCTAGGCGCGCAGTCACGGCCCGATCCAGCCGAAGCGCCGCCAGGCGGAACTCCAGCCACGCCACGAAGCGCGCCGCCACCGGGCGGCTCGGGCGCCCATGGTACGCTCGTGGGCGTCGCCACGCCCAACGCGCTCGGCCCGGCGATGGAGCGGCGGGGGTGGGCACGGGGGTGATGTGCGCAGCCAGCGCCCTAGAAGGCGGCGATATCACCGGGCGCAATCGCCTTCAGGAGTCGGCTTTCTGGGCAGGATGTGCTCTTCGAAGGCTGGGCGCGTAGGCGACCATGCTGGCTCGAAGCGCGCCACGCACGACCCACACGCACCAGGGCGTCCGAGATCCGCCAAGCAATCGAGAATATTGGCCGCCACCTCAGCGCCGTAGCCGCAGAACTTTATCCGTATCCCTCCCCGTGGGCTGCGATCCGCATGACCGATCTTCTTCACCGAAGGCGCGCGATCGAATCCATGTCTGAGCAGCTGAAGAGTTTCAGGGTGAGGATATCAATTCTCGATGCCTGCTCAACGATCTCCTGGGCGGCGAGATATGCAAGCGCGCTGGACCAACAGCGCGCAACCGCCGTCACCAGCGTCACGTCCAGCCACGCAGCACCACGCGCGACTTGCCGAACCAGCACCGTGAAAATCCGGCCCCGGATACGGCGGCGACTTCACGCATACGGCTGGCGGTACGAGATGCTTGCGCTCCCAGAGAGACAGCACCGGATCCTCGCACCGCAGCGCCTTGCGTGCCCAGAGCGGCCGTTCGCGTCCATCGCTACTGTGGCGTTGCTCGGGCAGCACGATCCTGGAGCCCCAGGACAGTGGGCGAAAGACCTTACCCCGCCGCACTGTGGCTGTGATAGGCGCCCCGCCGCCCTGACGGCGGCCACGCCACGCCAGCCAAACCTGTGGTACCGGATGTAAGCAGCCGAGCGCCGAACGCGTTGTTCGGAACGCCAGCGCAGGTTCGACAGCTCGTTCCGGATCTGCATCATGGCCGGCCAGATGGATAGTCGAAGAACTGGATCTCGACCACCGGGCGGACAGTCCCAGCGTGGCGAGCCCGATCGCACGCGCCCGACGATGTTGGCCTCGGCGAGCGGCGAGTTGTGGACGCCGCTTGCCGCCGTAGAGCTTCTGCAGGCCCCAGGTCGACGCCGAACACCGTCCGCCCTTGCCCTTGGTCCTCGGCCAGCACGCTCGCTCGCGCGAGGCGTCGGCGACGTCCTCGCCGAACACGATGATGCGCGGGTCGCGCTTCATCTCGTCGCGCAGGCAGTAGTTGACGAGCTGGAGCAGCGTCTCCTGCTGCTCCGGCTGCTCGATCTGCGGCTGCGACCAGGAAGCGATCCGACGCCGGATCGATGTCGGGCGAGAGGACGAAGCTCGAGCGCACGCTTGGGATCGGGCTGCTCTGGCTCTGCTGCGCCTCTTCGCTCGCGCCGGCGCACCTCGGCCTGCACCTCGGCGTGGAGCTTCTCGAGCCCGCCTCGTCGATCAGGCCCTCCTCGACCAGGAAGCGGGCGTAGGTCGGTCAGCGCAGTCGCGCTGTGGCCTCTTCGTCGCGCTCGGTCTTGGTCTTGCACTTGGACTCGTCGTCCGACATCGAGTGCGAGTAGGGCCGCGGTCACCAGGGCGCGCACGAACGCCGGACCCTTGCGGGCGCGGCAGTGGGCGACCGCCTCGTCGCAGCACGCCGTAGGACTCGACCGGGTCGGAGCCGTTGATCTCGCCCACCCAGAACAGGTTCGGGAAGTTGCTGCACCAGGTTGCGCGACGTTGCCGCCCGCGGTCTGGACGTCCACCGGGACCGAGATCGCGTAGCCGTTGTCCTCGATCAGGAACAGCACCGGGAGCTTGAGGTTGCAGGCGGTGTTCATGCGCCTCCCAGAACTCGCCCTCGCTGGTGGTGCCGTCGCCGGCCGGCACCAGCACGACCTCGTCGCCGCTGGACCTTGCCTCGCAGCGTCGGGATGCTCGGCCTCCAGGTCGCTTGTACTTGACCAGCGCCTCGGCCGCGCCCACCGCCTGCAGGAACTGGGTGCCGGTCGGGCTGCTACTGCGGAGACGATGTTGAGCTTCTTGTGGCCCCAGTGGCTCGGCATCTGGCGCCCGCCCGAGTTGCGGATCGTCTCGCGCCGCCGACGGCCGAGAGCAGCATCTCCTTGCGGCGTCATGCCCAGCTGGAGGCACAGCGCGCGGTCGCGGTAGTAGGGATAGAACCAGTCGTAGCCCGGCTTCAGCGCGCTTGCCGGCCGCGGCCAGCACCGCCTCGTGCCCGGCGCCCGAGATCTGGAAGAAGATGAGGTTCAGCTTCTTGAGCCGGATCTCCTCGTCGTCCAGGCGGCGCGAGGTGACCATGGTGCGGTAGAGCCCGATCAGCTCGTCCGGGGTCAGAAGGCCGTGTGGTAGCGTGGGCGGGCTGGTGGCGGGGGTACGAACCGTCGCCACGGCGCGGGGTCTCCTTCGGGGTGGGGTGCAGAATCAGGAGAAGCGTACCAGACCGCTGGCGGTCGCGGCGGCCTCGCCGGGACGCCGCAGGGCGATCGGTTGCCGACCGCTCAGGCGCTCTGGAGATCGTGCTTGGAGAGCCGGGAGCGACCGGATCCGCCTTGCCGGTGGCGGCGTGGATCGCGCTTCGCAATAGCGCCGGGATCACCGGCGGCGGCGCGGGCTCGCCGGAGCCCGGTGGGCGGGGAGAGTCGGTGCTCGGGAAGCGCACCTCGACCGGAGCCGACTGGCGCATGCGCAGCAGCGGAAGTCCCCAAGGCTTTGCTCTGCACCGTCACTTGCCCCCCTTCGCAGTCACGATCTCCTGGCCGAGCGCCTGGGCGATCCGTCCATCACCGCACCCTGGACCTGGCGCCGGCGTTCCAGCGACGGATTCACGTTAACGTGGTCCCGACATCGCCCACGTAACGCGCACACCGCGCCGATCGTCAGACGCCGCCGTCGGGGCAGACCGTCAGCCTGGATCCACTTCAGCGAAGTAACCGCGGCGGCTGAAGTGGAACGCCACTCCCAGCCCGTCCCGCGCGGGTTTCTGCGCGTGCCAGCCCGTACATCCCGGCCACCCGTTGCTCAGAGCACGCCCCGGGCATGCGCGCCACACGCCGCATCGAACACGGGCGGCGGCGGCGGCGGGGCCGGCCCTGAGGCGGGTGGGCCTAAGGGAGTGGAGGCGGCGCGGGCGTCGCTGCTGCCAGCAGGTCGAGGCGGAGAAGCGCCAGCGGGTCGCTTCCTTCGCCGCCCGGCCAGTTCGTCGAGGAAGCCTGCGTGACGAAACGCCAGGCATGCTGCTGGTCGGCGCCACGCCGCAGCACCCGGTTGGCACCCCGATCGGCATCACCGAGGCTCGGCGGCGCGGGAAGTTCAGGGACGAAGCCGGGCCGGGAACTCCAGGGGCCCGATCGCCGGCGCTCGGGGCGAAGTTCTCCCCTCCCCGAACGAGACGAAGTGGTTCCGCCACGCCTGGAGGACTCCACTGGCGTCGAGTCCACGGCGGTCGAGATAGTGGAAGCCGGCCGGCCGATAGAAGTCGTGCTGGATGTCAGTCTTCCGCGTCCAGAGGAGCTGGACGGGCTCCGGGATCTGCCTCGCGATCCACGCCAGCCTCCACCATGTAGTCGTTGTTCAGCCGCCGGCCGAACCCGCCTCCACAGCGGGGCATGTGGATCGTGATGTCGCGTTCGGCGATCTTCCAGCGTTTCCGCCACCAGCGCGCGGCCGCGCGACGGGGTCTGGGACAGGTGCCCAGATCTCGAGCTTGCCGTCCTCTAGGTGCGCTGTGCAGTTCTGTCGGCTCGAGCGGCGCGTGGGAGAGGAAATGGATACGGAGCAGTGTCCGCACGGACCACCTGGCCGCGGCCTTCGAGCGCCGCGTTCAGCGTCGCCGTCGCGGCGCAGCGAATCTGCGCCGGCGGTGCGCTGCGCGAGCTCGGCGCGCGACGCGCGCGAACGCCCTCGCCCGCTGCTCCGGCGGCGTCGGCGCCCTCGTTCCAAACCACCTCGCAGCTTCTGGCGCGCGCTTGCCGGGCCGCCCACCAGCTCCGTCAGCCACGATCGCCACCGCCGCCGAGCAGGCCGTTGAGCGCGGTGCCGCCGTCCGACCACGAACGCGTGGCGCACGCCGGGCAGCGCCTTGACCTCGCCCAGGTTGGCGCTGCCACTTTGCCGCCGAACACCGGGCACTCTCTCGAACACCGCGTAGCAGCATGCGGGGACCGCGACGTCGATTCCGTACAGCGGTCTTCCCGTGACGATCGCGGCGCGTCCACGCCGCGAACCCGGCGTGCCCGATGATGCTTGAAGTCCTCTGGGATCCGTGAGCGTCACCGATTTCGAGATCGGGCGCCGGGAGCTGCGCTGGCCTTAGCTCGACCAGTGCGCCGTGGCAGAAGCGGCTTGCGACCGTCTGGCGGGCGGTGACGCACACGATCCCGGAGACCGCCTCTTGCACCTCACGGCTTCCGGCACCGCCTTCCAGGATTGAGCCGCGGCGGCGATCGGCAGGATCCGTGCGGCGCGGCGCCCACGCGCTGCATCCGGCGGCCAGTTCTGCGGGGTCTGGCGTGCTGCCCCCCGAAGGCTGGAGGGGCTGAGCTCGCAGAGGATCAGCGAGCATCTGCTTCCTGCTCGATGCTTTGCACACTCTTCCAGTCTGACCCGCAGCTCCTCGGCGATCAGCGCCGGAAGCATTACGGAAAGTTCTTCTACCCCCCTGGCCGATCTCTGCCGGGTTCTTGCAGCTACGATCCGCTGGCGACACGGCCGTCGGGGCGTGATTCGCCGGATGTATTACGCGTTGAAGCGCCACACACTCTGGCTCCCGACCCTCACGCCCACCGTCGCCCCACCTTCCACGGCCCCCGAGCGCCTCGAGGCCGGGTCAGCGAGCGGCATGCCGCCGCCTGCGAGGGGCGGTGACACGCAAGGAACTGGCGCCGGCTGATGGGCGGGATCGCGCGCTACGACCTCTCCCGCCCGGCGCGCGTTCCGGCGCGAGAAGCGGCCGGCGCTCGTCTCCACGCCGGCGCGGTGGATCGCCGCGCGGATCTCGAGAGGATAGGTGCAGCGGCAGCGGCAGATGTTTTTGCCGCTCACTATCGCCGCATCGATGCCGAATCGCTAGGACGAGGGGTGTGGGTGAGCAGGGCGGCGGCCGTCAGCGAGCTGGCCCGCCTGGCAGTAACCGCACTGGGGCACGTCCAGCTCCTCCCAACGCGCCGCAGCGGGTGGGAGCCGTCCGGGAGAGCCCTTCTCGATCGTGACCACCCTGGCGCCGGCGAGACCCGAGACGGAGTGACGCACGAGCGGGTCGGCACGCCGTTCACCCCACACGGTGCACGCGCCGCACTGGAGCCATGCCACAGCCGAACTTGGTGCCCTTTGATCCTGGTGGACGCCCGCGCAGCACCCAGCAGGCATGTCGGGCGGCAACGTCGACGCGCGCGGACTTTCCGTTGACCTCGATCGGAACGACCACATGGGGGCAAAATCTGATCGCCTCAGTCCGACTCGATCCCGGCGAGGCCACAGCCGGCCCCAGCGCCGGATTCTAGCGCAGGATTCGGAGTCGCCATGCCGGCGTCACGCCCATGCCCGCAATTATGGCGCGCCGGTTTGCGCTCCCGGCGATCGGAGCGGAATCCGGCCGGCCTTTCTCGGGAGGTGCGCATGAGCGTGCGGTTTGCCACTCTCGGAATCTTCTGCTGGCGCTTCCGGTGGGCGTCGAGGTCCCCGGGGCATCGGACAGCACGCGCGTGTCGGGAAGCAGACCCGCCTCTCCCTGGCGCTCGGGGCGGGCAGCTATGCGGTGATTGGACGCGCGGCTGCGAGGGGAAACCTTGCGGGAGCAGGCGATGCACTATCGCGACGCCGGCGCCGCGCTGAGCACCGGTTCCACGGCCAGGTGGTGATCGGAGTTCGCGCCGGCGTGCTGCGCGAGGAAGTTTAACGGGACTCGATCGCGTTCCCAGCGTTCAGGACCGACCAACTCGTATCTCTCGTTCCTACCTCGCCCGGAGGCGAAGAGCCGGCATCGGCGGATGGTGGTGGCGCGCGAGGAACTTCCGTTTCAATGGTGAGCTGGCCGCGAGGCCGGTGGAGCCTGCACCAGGATCGGGAATCCCCGGCACACCGCCTTCGCCTTTCGCATGATGGGAGAGCCTGCCTCTACTGGGTGGCGGGTACTTTGTCGGCCTGCGCTCGAGCGGGGAACGCCGACGCCCGGACGCGCCATGAGCATGATGGGGCCCTACGACCGGCCCGCCGCATCGCCGCGCACGCTACCGCGTGGCATCGGGCACACGACTCGAACTCCAGCTGCGGATCGGTAGCGCCGTGGGTCGCCGACCGAATCCGGCCTGGCGATGCACGATCAGACGCTCCACCGCAGCCGATAGTCTGCCAGCCTCTTGCCGCGAAGACCCGGTCGAGCATCGGCGTGCGAACGTGCGCCCGATCCGGCTCCCCACGCCCCGAAGGAGAAGGCACCATGAAGCTTGTGGTCCCGTACACTCCTTGGTCTCGCTGGCGATTCTCGCTTTGCACGCCTGCGCTCCGCCCGCGCCGAGCCTTCACCCTGCCGCGCCCGAGCCTGAACGCGTCGGTGTCGCAGGCCGTGGGCATCACCACGCTGTCGCTCACCTACAGCCGTCCGGGGTGAAGGGTCGCGTCATCTGGGGCGGGCTCGTCCCCTACGATTCGCTGTGGCGGACCGGCGCCAACGATCCACCAGCCTCACCACCAGCGACACCATCCCTGGTCGCGCCGGGCGAAGCTGCCGGCCGGCAAGTATGCGGTCGTACGCCTGCCTTCGCGCGGCGAGGTGGGCGATCGCCTTCAGCACCCAGAAGGATCTCCAGGCACCACCAACTACGATCCCAAGCAGGAGGTGCTGCGCGTCACCGCAAGGCCCGACACCAGCCAGCCGCACCAGGAATGGCTGTGGCTCGGGTTCGAGGACCTGACGCCGGCGTCGTGCAACCTCACGCCTGCGCTGGCAGCGACTGCGGCTCTGGCGGTGCCGATCACGGTGGACGTCGAACGGCACGGTATTGACGGCGCGCGCGCAGGGGAGATCACGACCGTCGCGCGCGACGCGTGGCGCACCCCGTTCGCGCCGCGACCTATTGCCTGGACAACTCCGACCGGGCTGGCGGAAGGAGCGCGGCGTGGCTCTCGAGCAGTCGCTCGCGATCGAAAGGAACTACTCCGAACCTGGCGCTCAAGGCGCGCTGGCTCGCGAAGGACGGCAAGGCAGAAGGAGGGCGATCGCGGCGGCGAAGGAGGCGATCGCGGCCGGCAAGGCGGCCAAGCCCCGGCCGACACCGCGGCGACCGAGAAGCTGCCTCGCGCGAGCGTGGACCGGCGAAGAAGCCAGCGGCTACGAATAGCTGCCAGTTGACGCGCTGCGCAGGCCGGGGACGCTGAAGATTCCGGCCTCGCGCGGATCCCGGGCAGCGCCTGCACGGCCAGCGCCGACCGCCATCACCAGCGCGCAGCCGATCAGGTTGTACCAGAGGAACGAGATCGTCGGTGAGCTTGAAGCAGGCGATCGACCGCCGCCTCGGCCACGAGCGCCGCCGGCGAACACCGCGCGTCCCGCCCACGCGCTTGCAGGTAGAACGCGGTGAGGAAGATGCCGAGGATGGTGCCGTAGAACAGCGAGCCGAGGATGTTGACCGCCTCGATCAGCGATCCCAGCCGGCTCGCGTACTCGGCGAACGCCACCGGCGAACGCGGCCCAGCGCCACGGTGACGACGCGCGACACGCACACGTCGTGCCGCCCGTCCGCGGCCAGCCCGCGCCAGCCGGCGGTAGACGTCCACCACCGTGGTCGAGGTGAGCGCGTTGAGCTCCGCCGACGCTCGAGTTCATCGAGGCGGCGAACATGGCGGCGAACACCAGCCCGATCAGCCCGGCCGGCAGGTGCGCGCAGCACGAAGCTGAGGAACACGTAGTTGGTGTCGTTGGTCTGCGCGCCGGGATCGCTGCGCCTTGATCGAGCGCGACCGTCTGCCGCGCGCGCCCGCCAGCTCGCCGCTGGGCCGCGTCGGATGCCCCGCGCCGCCTGCCGCCAGCGCCTTCGCATCGCCGGCGCGCCGCGCGCGAGCAGCGCCGCGCACCTCGGCCGCCGCGCATCGCCGAGGGCCGCGCGGTGGTGGCGCTGCTCGAGCGCCGCGTAGCTCGGCCGCGTGCGGGCCGCGCGCGAGCCTCGGGCGTGCCCGTCGGGATTGAAGAACAGCGGCGGCGGGCACGAACTGGTAGAACACGAACACCAGCACGCCGAGGCACGAGGATGCCGAGCTGCATCGGCACCTTGACGCAGGCCGTTGAACAGCAGGCCGAGCCGGCTCTGCGGCGACCGAGCGCCCGGTCAGGTAGCGGCCCGACCTGCGACTGGTCGGCGCCGAAGTACGAGAGCTGCGAGGAAGAAGCCGCCGATCAGCCCCGACCACAGGTTGTAGCGGTCGTTGGGATCGAAGCGCAGCTGCGAGCGCGTTGAGCCGGCCGAGCGCGCCCGGCGAGCCGTGCCGCGTCGCCGAGCCGACACGCCGGCGGGCAGCGAGGCGAGACGATCAGCGCGAACGCCACCACCATCGTGCTCATGATGATCAGGAACTGGAGCACGTGCGTGTGGCTCACCGCCTTGCTGCCGCCCGAGGCGGTGTAGACCACCGACCAGCGCCGCCGAGCAGCGCGCAGGTCCAGCGCACGTCCCAGCCCAGGATCACCGACAGCACCAGCGCCGGCGCGTAGATGCGTGATGCCCGGCCGCGAGCCCGCGCTGGATCAGGAACAGCCCGGCGGCCAGCGAGCGGGTCTTGCCGTCGAAGCGCCGCTCCGAGGTACTCGTAGGCGGTGAACACCTCGCAGCCGGTGGTAGATCGGGATCGCGGTGACGCACAGCACCACCATCGCCAGCGGCAGGCCGAAGTAGAACTGCACGAAGCGCAGGCCGTCGACGTAGCCCTGGCCCGGCGTCGAGAGGAAGGTGATCGCGCTCGCCTGGGTCGCCATCACCGAGATGCGCCACCATGGTCCAGCGGCATGCTGCGGCCGGCGAGCAGGAAGTCGGTGAGGTCTGCGCTCGCCGCGCCCGCGCCACACGCCGTAGGCGACGAAGAACGCCGAGGGCCGCGACCAGCACGCCCCAATCGAGCGCGCTCATGCGGCCCAGGTCGCCGGGTCAGCCGGCGCACGGCCAGCCGCGACAGCGCGATCACCAGGCAGGCAGCTCGCCGATCACCAGCGCGTAGAGCGCCCGTCCAGCTCCCGAGGATCGGCGGCGGGCTCGTCGTCGCGGTCGCGGCGATCGGCGCCGGCGGCTCGTCGCCGTGGCTCGCGGCGTCCGATCGCGCCATGCGCGGCTCAGCGTGCGCGGGCTCACCAGGTTGGCGAACAGCCGCCACGCTCCGGGCACGCCGGCCGGCAGCTGGCGGAAGAACGCGTAGCCGGTGTAGATGAACACGCCCTTGCCGGAGCGGGTGAACAGCAGCCCGCCGTCACGCGGCGGCTCGCGCCGGGATCGTGTGCACGAGCAGCACCGCCTCGTAACGGGGATCGAACGGGTTCGCGAAGTAGAGTCCGCGCTCCTGCACCCAGCCCTCGAAGTCGGCGGCGCCGATCCGGTTGGGCGTGCGTGAGGAGCGCGTGATCGGGCTGGCTTCATCTCGACCGGCGCCTCCTCGACCGTGACCCGATCGCGCGAGATGGTGAACGGATACGGCCCGAGCCGATCCTTGAGCGCCGTCGTCCGCGGTGCAGTACTGCATCACCAGCCGCCCGCCCTCCGAAACAGTCCAGCGAGCAGGCGCCGCTCGCAGGCGCGCAGGCGCGGGCCGCGTGTTGTAGGCGCGCACGCCGGCCACGATGCACGTCGAAGCGCGCAGAGGTCGGCGTTCGGCCGACGTCGTCGTCGTCCAGCAGGCGTGACCGCGATAGCCCATCTGCGCCAGCGCATCCGGGACCTGGTCGCCCGAGCCCATGAGGTACGCCGATCGCGCGCCCCGCGACGTGCGCAGGTCGGTGCGCACCAGGCGCGCTTCGGCCGGCGGGCAGCAGCGTCTGGATCGGCATGTGCGGGTAGTCGAGGCGCACGATGCGCCGGTCGAAGCGTGCCCCGCCCATCTCGAAGTCGGCGCCGATCACGCCCGCCGCAGCGCGTCGCGGCCGGAGTGACATGAAGCGCACGGTGGTATCCGCTTCGCCCGGCGCCAGCCGCACCGGGGATCGACCGCCGGCGCGGAGCGACCAGCCGGGCGGGAGCTTCAGCGTGAGGTCTCCATCCACCTCTCACGTCCGCGCTCGCACGGTGACGCGCACCGGACGCGGCGTGAGATCGGCGAACAGGTAGGCGGTCTGGATCGAACGCGCATGCGTCACCGGCGGCACGATCTCGAACGAGCGGTAACGTTCTCCGCCACGGGATCGACCCACGCGATAGACGACCGGCACGGTGAACGCCAGCGGCGCGCCCACCACTTTGATCCGGAACCGCATCGACCAGGCGGGAGCATTCTCCGGCGTACCAATGAGCGACAGGTCGGCGACGTCGAACGAGCCGGGCTAGCGGACGCTTGCCGAGCCAGTAGGGCGCGCGCTGGTCGCGGCCGTCGGCGGCCAGCCGCGCCCGGAATCGTGTCGTTGACCGCCACGTTGGTCGCGAGCGGCCGGCCGGGAGCACCGACGCCCGGACCTCGAGGGCCCGGCGCCGGTGTCGGCGCCGGCGAGGGCGCTCCATCAGCGTCATCGACACGTCGCTGCGGTTGAGTGCCGAGGTCGCCACCCGGCACGAGCCGCCCGGCGGGCCGCGGGCGCGATGCGGTGGCCTCCAGCCACAGTCCCGGCAGGCGCGGATCACGTCCAGCAGCTCCGCGCGCTTGCGCACCACCGCGCGGATCGTCCGCGGAGCCCGGCAAGAATCGCGTGCGCCTTGAGCAGCAGCGGCACGATCGCCTGCGGCCGCTCGGACCGAACTCGCGCGCCGCCTGCGGTGAAGACTCGCTGAGCCCGGCGCCGCCCGGCACGCGCGACCAGGTGAGGTTCACGCCGTCGAACAGGTCCTTGGTCGCGCGCACGCCAGCCCTGGGCTCGAAGCCGACGACCAGTCGACCCGCGGCGCTCGGCGCTGCCGAAGCCCTGCGTCTTGTGTGCACGCTGCGGCTCTCGCCCGCGAGCTCGGTGTACGAGCGCCCGAGCAGCGGCGTTGAAGGCGCCGAGGTCGACGGCGACCCGCCCGGCGTCGTGTCGGGGCCGGCGAGTCGCACGAATCCGCCCGGCGTTGCGACACCAGCCGCTTCGCCTGCCACGGGCCGCACCCAGCGTGAGCTGCTCCGGGAAGCGGGTGGAATCGGCGGCGGCGGCGAACGCCTCCTCGGCCAGGATCGCCGGAGGCGGTGTGGTGGCCATGTTGGCCGGCGCCTGCCGACGGTGCCGAACCCGCGCGATGATGACATCGGGCCGATAACGCCGGATCACGAACACCGATCGTCGGAGAGGATCCGGTCCTGTGCCCCAGATCTCGAGCGTCTCGCCGGGACCCTTCGAGAACCCGAAGTCCAGCGCCCGCCGAAGAACTGCTGGGCACCGTCGATACGCCGGGCGGCCAGCAGCTCCTAGGTGCGAATCACGCCCAGCAGTTCGCCGGTGTCGGAGCCGATCAGGTTCTGGGCCGCCGTCGCCGCGGGTCATCGACGAGGTAGGCGGCTGCGCACCATGCGGCCCGTTGGCGAGCCAGGCGAGCAATGCGGTGTTCCCGTCGTCGGGATGAGCACCCCACGTAGAGCGCGCTGCCCACCACGTTCAGCTTGTCGAGTGCCAGCCGGATCGCCGCGGCGTCTCGGACCGCCGGCGGTCGCGGATCGGAGGCCGGAGCGCCCGGCGAGAGCGCCAGCGCCAGCAGGGCGCACAGCCCGGCGGCGAGCGGTCGCGGCCGGGGTCGCCGCGCCGGCTCAGTAGCCGGCGGCACAGCCGTCCTTGCGCTTCTCGGTTGCGCCCGCGTAGCTGCCGCTCACCGGGTCGCGCCAGATCGCCTGGTATCCGCGCGTAGTTGCCCACCGGCTCGGGCTTCAGGACGTGGCCGCGCCGTTCTGAGCTCGTCGATCAACGAGGCCGGCAGCCCGTCCTCGATGTGCAGGATCGCCGCCGTCCGGTCATCACGGTGCCCGTCGGCTCGCTCGAGTCCGTGTGGTGGAAGCGGATCGCATCGCCCGCCTCCTGCGGGTTCATGCCGAAGTCGATCAGGTTCGACCAGCACCTGCGCGTGGCCCTGCGGCTGCATGTCGCCGCCCATCAGGCCGAACGCCATGAGCGGCGCACCGTCCTTGGTCAGGAACGCCGGGATGATCGTGTGGAATGGGCGCTTGCCCGGCTCGAGCCGGTTGGGGTGCCCGGCCGTCGGAGCGAGAAGCAGGCGCCGCGGTTCTGGAGCCCGAAGCCCAGCTCCGGGACGACGTAGCCCGAGCCGAAGCCCGTGTAGTTGCTCTGGATGAGCGAGACCATCATGCCGCTCTCGTCGGCGGTGCACAGATAGGTGGTCTCCGTGCGGTTCAGCATCGCCGGACGTCGCCCGGCGTCGTCGGTCTGCGGCGGCGTGATGCATGTCGATCAGCGCCGCGCGCTTCTTCGCGTAGTCCTGTCGAGAGCAGCTGCATCCACCGGCACCTTCGCGAACGCCGGGTCGGCGTAGTAGCGCGCGCGGTCGGCGAACGCGACCTTCTTGGCCTCGACCATGATGTGCCAGAAGTCCGGCGACTCGCGCCCCATCGCGCGCAGGTCGAAGTTCTCGAGCATGTTCAGCAGCTGGAGCGCCGCGAGCCCCTGGCCGTGCGGCGGCAGCTCCCAGACGTCGGTAGCCGCGGTAGTCGGTCGAGATCGGCGCGTCCCAGGTCGGAGCGGTGCCGGGCGAAGTCCTCGCTGCGAGAAGAAGCCGCCGTTGGCCTGTCGAGATAGCTGACCGAGCGCCGTCGGCGATCGGCCCTTGTAGTAGGCGTCGCGGCCCTTGCTCGGCGAGCAGCCGCAGCGTCTTCGCGAGCGCCGGGTTCCTGAACAGCTCCCCCTCGCGCGGCGCGCGTCCGCCCGGCATGAACACCTCGCGGAAGCCCGGCTTGTCGGCGAAGCGCGCTTGCACCGGTCGCCCAGTCCTCGGCGATCACCGGCGAGAGCGGGAAGCCTTCCTCGGCGTACTGGATCGCCGGCGCCGAGCACGGTCTTCATCGGCAGCTTGCCGTACTTGGCGTGCGAGCTCGAACCAGCCGTCGCGCGCAGCCCGGGCACCGTCCACGAGTACGGCGAGTACAGCGGGATCGTGCCGTCGTAGTCCGGCGGCACCTTCTCGGCCGTGAGCGCCGAGCGGCGCGCGCCCGCGAGGCGTTGAGACCGCACGACCTGCTTGGCCTTGGGATCCCAGAGGATCGCGAACAGGTCGCCGCCCAGCCCGTTGGCGGTCGGGCTCCATCAGGCCGAGGCAGGCGTTGACCGCGATCGCCGCGTCCACGGCACTGCCGCCCCGCTTCAGCATGTCGAGCCCGGCCTGACCGCAAGCGGCTGGGCGGCGCACACCATGCCGTGCTTCGCCCACACCACCGAGCGCGTGGCAGTGCCGCGGGCCGAGATCGCGTCGTTCAGGGCGCCTGAGGTCATGAGCAGGAGGACGGGTATACCAGCAGCGCTGAGCGCAAGCGGAGCGATCGGGTCACTTCCAGATCGAGGACGGTCAGAGGGCATCGCGGGGAGGTTGGGCAGTGTGGCCTTCGCTCAACCGCGGCCTTCGGTTCTTGACGCCCCGCGACCCGCGGTCCTAGCGTCCCCGCGGGTGGTCCCTCTACCGCAGGAGGATCGACATGGCAAGCCGGCATCCGTGATGGCAGTGGTAAGCTCCTCACGCTCTCCCCCTGCGGCCGCCCTGGCCGGGAACGCAGCGAGGCCGTGGCTTGCGGTCGCGGGGGTTCCACACCTTCCGCATGGGGAGATGTGAACAGCGACATCGAACAGGTGAACACCGCGATTTCCCCGCACATGGACGACGTCAATAGCGGGTTCGGCTTCAGTGCCGCGGTGGGCGCGGACCTTGAACCCGGAGGCGACGCTCGAGGTCGGCTCACGAGCGACTGCCAGGCTCCTCCAAGGTCGGACGACGCGACCGGGTCGCTTCGAGTACAGCCTGCCGGCCCAACGAGTTCACGTTCCGCGCCACCTTCCGGCAGGCCACCGAGGCCCGGTTCGCCCTCGGATTCGGCAGCCGCGGCCGGACTCGTGACGTCGGCGGGCGAGGTGATCCTGGTCGGCGACCGGGGCGGGAAGCGTATCGGCGCACCTCTCGGGGAGCGGGCCGGCGCTGGAGGCGTTCGTGAGCGGCGACTGGCGTGCGTGTCGCCGCGATTCGCGGTCACGCCCCACCTCGCTTCCGCTACGCCAAGATCTCCGAGACCAGGTGCCGAAGGCCAGGTGCTCTACAACCCGGACGGATCCAAGTATTCACTGGCCTATCCGGGCCTCACCACCGGCGTGGAGCTCAAGCTGTGTCCTGAAGTGATCGCCCCGCCTCGCGCATACTGCGCGGCCGGTTCGCTCCAGTGACCACGACACCGAAGGAGTTCGGATGCCCCGCTACACGCGGCGTGGATTTCTACGAGATCGATCTCGCTCCTCTCGCGAGGAGGAGCGGCAGATCCGCGACCACGTGCGCGACTGGGTCGAGGATCGCTACCTCGCCATTGGTGGAGAAGGCCTACGAGGAGGCCTACTTCCCGCCGACGATGATCCCCGAGGTGGCGGAGATGGGACTGCTCGGCGCGACGCTGCCCGAGAAGTACGGCTGCGCGGGCGTCAACCCCACCGCGTACGGCCTCGCCATGCAGGAGCTGGAGCGCGGCGATTCGGGCCTGCGCTCGTTCGCCTCGGTCCAGGGCTCGCTCGCCATGTAGCCGATCTACGCCTACGGCTCCGAGGAGCAGCGCCTGAAGTGGCTGCCGAAGATGGCCAAGGGCGAGGTGATCGGCTGCTTCGGCCTGACCGAGCCCGACTTCGGCTCGCAACCCGTCCGGCATGATCACGCGCGCGGCGAAGAAGGGCGGCGAGTACGTGCTGAACGGCGCCAAGATGTGGATCACCAACGGCACCGATCGCCCACCTCGCCGGTGGTGTGGGCCAAGCTCAAGAACGAGCAGAGCGGCAAGGAGGAGATCCGCGGCTTCCTGGTCGAGAAGGGCATGAAGGGCTTCTCCGCGCCCGGAGCAGAAGCGCAAGCACTCGCTGCGCGCCTCGGTCACGAGCGAGCTGATCCTCCAGGACGTGCACGTGCCCGAGGCCAACCTGCTGCCGAACGTGGCGGGCCTGAAGGGCCCGCTCGGCTGCCTGTCGCAGGCGCGCTTCGGCATCGCCTTCGGCGTGGTCGGCGCGGCGATGGCCTGCTTCCACGCCGCCGCCGAGTACAGCAAGAGCCGCGTGCAGTTCGATCGCCCGATCGGCGGCTTCCAGCTCGTGCAGGAGCAGCTGGCGGAAATGCTGACCGAGATCACCAAGGCGCAGCTCCTGTGCGTCCAACTCGGGCGGCTGAAGGAGAAGGGCACGGTCAAGCCCGAGCACATCTCGCTCGCCAAGCGGAACAACTGCGAGATCGCGCTCGACGTGCGCGCGCGAGGCGCGCGACATCCTGGGCGCCAACGGCATCACCGCCGAGTACCCGGTCATGCGCCACATGTGCAACCTCGAGTCGGTCAAGACCTACGAGGGCACGCACAACATCCACACGCTGGTGCTGGGCGAGGCGATCACCGGGATCCCGGCGTACCGCTAGCGCTCGGTAGTGCTCGGCCCCGCCGGGGCAGCCGGGGTGCTTCCGACGAGCGGGTCCCCGTCGCTCGGCTCGGGCGCGACTCCGCCGAGATCCTCACCGGGCCCGAGCGCGCCTCGCATCGCTCATGCCCCACTCGTCGGAAGCACCCCGGCTGCCCCGGCTTCGCGCCGAATGCAACGGCCCGGCGGGTCGCCCCGCCGGGCCGTCTTGATTCCGGTCGCGCGGCGCCTTACTTGGCGGCCGGCGTGCCGCATGCCGATCGAAACACCCGCCCGGACGCCGACGTACTCGAGTCGACTTGGCGCCCGTGGCGCTGTCCGAGGTGTCGATCCAGTTGTAGTCGTTCTCGGATTCCGATCCCGACCTTGGGGCTGGTCTTGTACATCAGGCCCAGCTCGCCCCGGGCACCGAACTTCGTGTCGCTGCCCTTGTACAGGTCGATTGAAGGCCGTGTTCGAGGCTCTCGACCTTGTTCTTGACGTTGTAGGCGCCCAGTCCGCCAATGACGTACGGCGCGATCTTGCTCTCGCTCGCCATCGGGAACATGTACCTGAGGTGCGCGCCACCATTGAGGATCTCGGCCTTCGCGAGTCACGCTGGTGCCGGCCGCGCCGGTGAGGGCGTTCTGGATTGTCATCCGTGGCACTGTTGGAGACGAAATGAGCCGTCGATTCCCAGGGCCAGGTTCTCCTTGAGGCCGAAATCGGCACCCACGCCGACCACGTACCCGGTCTTGGCGTTGTCCTTGGAAGTCGCTCATCGGGGCTGCCATACCGCCACTCAGGTTGATCGTCCACTCCTGGAGCCTCGCCCAGGCCTGCGGGACGACTCACCAGAAGAGCCAGAACACCGGCCCACAGCACACTCTTCTTCCAACATCGGGTTCCTCCTTGAGGGGGTCCTCGATGCCCGGGAGCATCACGGCCTTGCCGTCCCCGGGATATCGGCGCGGCGACCGGGTTTCGGCCGCCGACCTGACTTCGAGCGAAGGAAGCTGGGGAGAAGGGCCGGGCCTGTCGAACCGATTCGGCGCTCCACGCGCCGCACGGCACACAACTTCTTGATACTTGGATTCACGCGCGTCGCGACGCAATCTCCCATCGCTTCTGTTTCGAGGAACTTGCAGCGGCGAGAACGATTCGGCCCGGCGGGAACCCCGCCAGCCGTCGCTGCTATCGGGATGCCGGTTGCCTTAAGTTGGCCGCCGGGTTGCCCATTCCGACCGTGACACCCGCCTGAACGCTGACGAACGCCGTCGAAGGCGCGCCCGTTGAGGAGTCCTTGGTGTTGACCCAGTGGTAAGCGCCTCTCGAGACCGATGCTCACCTTGGGGCTGGTCTTGTACATCAGGCCGAGCCCGCCGCGGGCGCCGAACTTCGTGTCGCCAGCGCTCGCGCTGACGCCGCTGAGCTCTCTGCTTCTCCTTGATGTTGTAGAGGCCCAGCCCGCCGATGACGTAAGGCGCGACCGAAGCTCTCGCTGGAGGTCGGGAACAGGTACTTCGCGTGCGCCCCACCCTGGAGGAACTGGAACGATGCCTTCACCGGGCTGATGAACGCGTTGTACGCGTCCGAGGCGCGCGTTCGGAAACGAACGAACCGTCGGACGCCGAGCGCCATGCTTGGGGGTCACCGTGTAGTCTGCGCCCACGCCGCCCATGAAGCCGAGCTTGGCCGCGTCCTGAAATCACCCATCGGGGCTGCAACGCCGCCGTTGAAGTTGATGGACCACTCCTTCGCCGCCGCCCGCGCCTGCGGGGCGACGAGCACGAGAGCCATGACACCGGCCCACAGCGCAGTCTTCTTCGACATCGAGTCTCTCCTCCCTGTAGGGGGACCATGTCCGGAAGCATCCACGGCGACGCCGTCCTCCGGCCATCTCGGCTCTGCGACCGAGGTTCGTGCCGCCGCAGCCCGCACATGACGCGCAGAAAGCGGAATGACAGCGCCCTACCCTGTCGGCCGGTGTCCGGACCATCCGTGCCCATTCCATTGGGCTGGACCACGATGACGGATGATTCGGTGCGCCGGTGCTGCCGCGCGAGCCCGCGCGACCAAGCCGGTCGTGTCGGGCCATGAGGGGTTATCGGGCGGTTTCGACCCGACTTGAGGGCCGCTTTCGACCCGCGTCCGGCCCCCTGGAGCGGGACGGCCGCGCGGGTGGCCCTCGGCCTGTGCCTTGACCGGGACGCTGGCGCGGGGTAGAAGGATGCACCTCGACTCCCGCCGCCTGGCCGACCTCATGGCCCACCTCATGGAGAGTCCCGATGGCCCCCGAACGCCTCCGACACTCCAGCCAGTTCCGCGTCCGCCGCACCCAGAACTGGCTGGCCATGGGCTTCACCTACGCGGCCATGTACATGGCCCGCTACAACTTCGGATTCGCCAACAAGGCGCTCTCGGACACCTATGGCTGGAGCCGGGCCCAGATCGGGGGAATCATCTCCGTCGCCACCCTGATGCTACGGGATCTCGGCGCTGTTCAACGGGCCACTGGCCGACCGCTTCGGCGGCCGCAGCGCGATGCTGATCGGGGCCACCGGCGCCTGCATCTTCAACTTCTCTTCGGCCTCGGGCGCCTACCTGGGCTTCCTCGGGACCGGCCTCTCCTGCTCGGCTACCTGGCGACCATCTGGACGCTGAACATGTACTTCCAGTCCTACAGCGCGCTGGCGCTCATCAAGGTCAACTCGGGCTGGTTCCACGTCAGCGAGCGTGGCGTGTTCTCGGCGGTGTTCGGCTCGATGATCCAGAGTGGCGCGCGGCGGTGTTCGCTCTCATGACCACTGGCAGCGGTGGTTGCACTGCCGTGGCAGTGGAAGTTCTTCCTGCCCTGCGATCGTGGTCGGCATCATGGCGATCATCACCTGGGCGGTGGTGCGCGACACGCCGAGGAAGCCGGACTCGGCGACTTCGACCCCGAGGACGCCACCAGCGGCGACACCGAGCCGATCACCCTGGGCTACGTGGCCCGCCGCGTGTTCACTCAACCCGGTCGCGATCACGATCGCGGCGGCCGAGTTCTGCACCGGGCTGGTCCGCAAGGGCTTCGAGGAGTGGTTCCCGCGCTACATGCAGGAGGCGCAGCACCTCGCCCTCGACAACCCGATCTTCAAGAGCGGCGCGTTCGCGATCGTGATCGCCGGCATCGCCGGCGCGTTCCTGGCCGGCACGCTCTCGGACTGGGTGTTCAAGTCGCGCCGTCCGCCGGTGGCGTTCATTGGCTACGCGCTCCAGATCGTCTGCCTGCTGGTGATCTGCGAGCGCTCCGAGCCTCACCGCCGTGATCGTCGCCTTCACCGGTGAACTCGCTGGCCATCTCGATGGTGCACTCGATGCTCTCGGGCACCGCCTCGATGGACTTCGGCGGCAAGCGCGCGGCCGCTCAGCGCCGCCGGCATGTTCGACGGCATGCAGTACATCGGCGGCTCGTTCGCCGGCTACGGAATCGGCACGGCTGGTCGATCTCATAGGGCTGGGGCGCGTGGGCGCCGAGCATGGTGGGCTTCGCTGCGGTCGGCGCGGTGCTGATGCTGTTCCTGTGGAACGCGCGGCCCAAGCGGACGGTCGCCGCCCATTGAGCGCATCGGGCGGCGCGGCGTCTACTCCACGCGCTGCGCCCCGGTGTAGACGTTCATGCGCGCCCCGCGCAGGAAGCCGATCAACGTCATTCCCGCAGCCTCGGCCAGCAGGATCGCCAGCGCTCGAAGGGGCACCGACCGCGGCCAGGACCGGGATGCGCGCCCGCGCCGCCTTGAGCACGATCTCCGCTCCGGCGCGCCCGCTCACCCACAGCACGCCGCCCCTTGCCGGGTAACGGCCGGATTCCAGAAGCCAGCCCGCCACCTTGTCGACCGCGTTGTGGCGACCCGACGTCCTCACGCACGACCTGGGGTTCGAGCTCCCTCCGGAGCCGGCGCACCAGGCAGCGGCATGGAGCCCGCCGGTCTCGGCGAAGGCCACCTGTGACTCGCGCAGCCTCGCGGGCAAGCTCTGCGAGCCGCCGGGCATCGACGCGCTGGCCCTCGGGCATGGCGGTGAGGCCGGCGCGCAGCGACTCGAGGTGCGCACGACCGCACAGCCCGCAGGCGGCAGTGGCGGCGAAGTGGCGCTCGAGCCGCGTCCAGTCGAACACGACGCCGGGAGCGAGCATCACGTCCACCAGCGTCCGGCTGATCGGCGCAGGAGGCGGCACGTCTCGTGCAGCGCGGCGACATCGGCCGTGCGCGCGAGCAATCCCTCGCCGCCAGGAATCCCAGCGCCAGCTCGCGATCGTGGCCCGGAGTGCGAGAGCGTGACGACCAGCGGGCGGCCGTCCACGCGGATCTCGAGCGGGCGCTCGACCGCCACCGCGTCGTCGGCGCGCTCCAGGCCGCCATCTGCGACCCGTACGATTGCACGCCGGGTGGATCTGGGGAGAGGGCCCCGTGCCCGGAGGGATCCATCCATGGCTTGGGGCGGGCGGAGAGCCGCCGCTAGACCTTGGGATGCGCGGTGCGGGTCGCCACGTCCCCGCCGGCGAGCGGCACCAGCGTGTAGTCGCCGAACATGGCCGGCGCTTCCGTGCTGCATGATGCGCAGCATCGCCACCGCGACCTTGCGGATCTCGATGTCGGCGTGCTCGCTGCCCGCGCAGCTCGATGAAGTGGCGCAGCGCCCGGGCGTTGCCGGTCACGAAGATCTTGGTCTCGGTGGCGTTGGGCAGCACCGAGCGGGCCGCCTGGCGCGCGAGCTTCCGCGCGCAGCGTCGCCTCGGGGATGTCGGCGTAGCGCTTCTGCAGCCCCTCCGACCAGCCGGTCGTAGGCGCGCCGCGTCGCCTCGACCGCCTCGCACCACACCGCGTGCATCTCGGGATCGGTCGGCGATCACGTCCGGCTCGACGAAGTCGGACTCCGACTCGTTCGACGTAGCGCTGCGAGAGCTGGGAGTAGGAGAAGTGCCGGTGGCGGATCAGCTCGTGGGTGAACGAGCGCGAGACGCCGGTGATGAGGAAGCTCCACACGCCGTGCTCGAGCACCGAGCCGTGGCCGACCTCGACGATGTGCTCCAGGAACTCGCGGTTGGTCTTGCGTCCCTTGCCGTAGGACATGTAGCAGACGCGGCCGGCGATCTCGGCCAGCACCTCAGCGCCCACCTCGGTGTCGGTCTGCCAGGTGAGCTCGTGCTCGCCCAGGAACCGGTCGATCGCCGGGCGGTCGATCGTCTGGCGCCCGACCAGGAACACGCTCGGGTCGCGGACGATCTTGAGCTCGTGCGCTTCCTTCACTCCGGCCTTCACTCCGGTCGCTTCCATGTCGATCTCCTGCCCGTGAGGGTGCGTAGTTGTGAGGTCGACCGGCACTCTATCACGAGGCGTCGCCGCGGGGTCGCCAACGCGAGCCAGGCCAGACCCAACACCGCGATTGCGACCGCCATCCAGACCAGCGTCGCGGGCAACAGGCCGTTGGCGTCGACCTCGATCGACCCGCACCATCCCCTGGTCGATCAGGACGACGACGCCGTTGTGGAGCGCGTGCGCCAGCATGCTGGGCAGGCAGCGATCCGGTGCGAGCCGCCATCCAGCCGTAGACGATTCCCGAGATCACGAGATCCGGCATGCGCTCGATGCGGAAGTGGATCACCGCGAAGCAGAGTGCGGAGACCACGATCGCACGCCGCTTCGACATCGTGGCCATGAGGGCGTGGAGCACTAGCCCGCGCATCAGTGCCTCTTCGCACAAAGCGGGCAACGCTGAGTTCGCCACCAAGGCGTGAAATAACGATGGATCGACCGGCGTGGCATCCGTCGCTCCACCGGCGGCGAGGTCCGACACCTCGGGAGGGAGCACGGCCAGCGCCCTGCACAAGGACGTCAACGCGGCGTTGAAGACGAGCCCCGCCCACGCAAACAGGGCGACCGGAATCGCGAGCCAGGGGGTCCACGGGGCGGAGCGGCACCAGCTCCCGCCACGAGTCCCCGGTGCGCGCGTGCACGTAGAGCCCGGCCACGACCGAATGTGACACCGTAGAAGATCGTCTCGACCCCGAGCTCGCCGGGGTAGGGAAAGCCCGAGCACGCCCCACATGAATCCGACCGGGTAGACCGCCGCCCACGCCACCACCAGCCACCACGCCACCCGCAGCACGCTTACTCCTCCCCAAGCACCGCTCGCCGATCGAGCCGAAGCCTCGGTATCGCTACGCAACCGGCGCGCCGGATCGCGTCGTCAGCAGCCCGCAACCGGGCCGGATGTCTGGGGTTGTTTCCGGTGGTGGTTTTGCCGCGCGGATGCGCGCCGGCGCTGCACATTGCGCGGGAGGAGGCTCGACACCGTGCGGAATGTGTGACCGAATGCGTCGGAGCGCCGCCTCGCCAGCTCCGAGCCGCGCCCGAGCTCGTCGCGGATCCGGCGGACGACCGCGTCCACCTCGTCCTCGCGCGTGTAGAAGTGCGGCGCGAGACGCAGCCCAACGCCGGGGCGGTAGTCGAGCAGCACGTCGCTGGCGAGCAGCGCCTGGCAGACGCGCTCCGCGTCCGGCACGTCGAGGCACACGGTGCCGCCGCGGCGTGCCTCCTCGCGCGGCGAGCCGACGCGGCCAGCCGTACTCGTCCGCCCAGCGCGATCATGCGCTGCGGTCAGGCGCAGCGACTTCGCGCGGATCGCGTCCACGCCGATCCGCGCGATGGTCTCGATACCCGGGCCGCGCGGCGAGGTGCGAGGGATGCCGGGCGTGCCGGTCCAGAAGCGCCGCGCGCCCGTCGTCCCAGCGCATCGGCCCGGAGTCGAAGTCGAACGGGCGCTCGTGCGCGAACCAGCCGGTGAGCGCCGGGCGCAGCCGCGGCGCCAGCGTCGGGCTCACGTAGAGGTAGCCGGTCCCGGGCCGCCGCACAGCCACTTGATCGACGCCGCCGGCGAGCAGGTCGACGCCCAGCGCGCGCACGTCGACCGGCACGGTGCCGACCGCCTGGTAGGCGTCGATCAGCGTGAGCGCGCCGCCTCGCGCGCGCGCGCGCGCGATCGGCGGCGAGATCGATCACCTGCGAGGTGCGGAACAGCACGTGCGAGAGCGCCACCACCGCGGTGCGCTCGTCGATCGCCGCCACGACGTCCGCCTCGCTCGATCCGCGCGCCTCGCGCGGCCGGCACCCGCACCACCTCGACGCCGCGGCGCGCGAGACCCTCGTAACAGGTAGAGCACCGACGGAAAGTCCTCGGCGGTGCACACGAGCCGGTTGCGCGGCGGCGTGAAGTCGAGCGGCCGAGAGCGCCACCGGCCTGGGCCAGCGTCACGTTCGCGATGCAGCGAGATCGAGCCGGGCTCGGCGCTCGAGGATGCCGTCGAGCAGGTCCCGACACTCGAGCGGCAGCGCTCATCCACGACTTCCTCCCACGCGCGGATGCCGCGCGCCTTCCAGGTCTGGGCGTAGCGGCGCAGCGCTTCCTCCGACGCCGCGCGGCATGGCGCCGAGCGAGTGGCGAGATGAAGTGGAGCGTCGCCTCGACGGTCGGGAACTCGCGCGCGCCAGGCGAGCAGCGGGTCGTCGGCCGCCTGCGACCGGAGCGCGCGTGCGTGGCGCCTGCGTCACGCGCGCGGTCCGGCGTCAGCGCGCGGGCGATCCCGCTCAGCACGCGGCGCGCCGCTTCGGCCGGGTCGGTCGCCACCTCGACGTGCTCGAACAGGTGCGGGCAGCACCAGCTCCGGATGGCGATGCGCGTCGAGGCATCGGCCCAGTGATCGCCCGAGCAGCACCAGCGGCGCGTGCGGGCGGCCGCTCGACGCTCAGCAGCGTCCAGGTGAGGAACAGCTCGGTGAGCGTGCCGATGCTGCCGCGGCAGCGTCACGAAGCCGTCGGCGCGGTCACGATCACCGCAGGCGCTCGTACAGGTCGGGCGTGTGGACCCGCTCGTGCACCCAGCGATTGACCGGCCCGCGCTTCTCGAACAGCTCGACCGTCACGCCCACCACGTGGCCGCCCGCCTCGTTCGCGCCGCGCGAGCAGGCGCCATGGCGCCGCTGTAGCCGCCGGTCATCGACCGCCGCGCCGGCGCGCGCCAGCTCGCCGCCCAGGTCGTAGCCGAGCCGCCAGGCGGGGTCCGATCTCCGCACCGTGCTGCTGCCGAACACGGCGATCAAGCGGGCGGTCGGAGGTCGGGCTCATTCGCGGGCATACTGCCACGGCCGACGATCGCCGCGGCCACTCGTGGCGCATACTGCCGCGCCCCAGCACGAATCAGCGCGCACCGCCATGAGACGAGCCGACCGAGTTCTCCTCCGGTCCGGATCCTCCCCGACGCCGCGCCTGCTGCGAGGGCGAAGGCGCGCTTCGCGGTGACGGTCGACGGTGTCTCGCGCGACGCGTTCGTGGTGCGCTACCGGGCAAGTCCTACGCCTACGCTCAACAGCCTGCCGGCACCGAGCACGCTGCCGCTCGACTTCGGCGACGCATGCTTCTTCGACGATGCATACGATGCCCTGGTGTGCTGCCACCACGGCGCCCGCTACACGCGCCGGAGAGCGGCGAGTGTGTGGCCGGGCCGTGGCGGGTGCGCGTCTCAACTGCTCGCGGTCGAGGAGCGGGACGGCGCTGCCGCGGTGCCGCCGGACAAAGCCGCAGCGCCTGAGTGCGCGTCGCAGCGCGCTCAGCGTGCGGCTTCGGACACTCCGGCGCGGCGGCCGCCAAAGTCGATCGCAACGCCCTGGTTCAGCCGCTCGGCCTTGCGCCAGATGTGGTGCGCGGCGGCCAGATCCTCGATCGCGATCCTGAGCGACTTGAAAGATCGTGTGCTCGGTCGCGCGCCGCGCCCGGGCACCGTGCCGATCAGCACCTCGCCCAGCTCGCCCACGATGTGCCGTCGCCGATCGCGCCTCGGTCTGGGGATCAGGAAGTCGCCCGATCTCGTTGAGCGCCGACTCGCGCCGGTCCCACGCAGAGTCGCCCGCCCTTCACCGCCGCCGTGTCCAGCTCACGCGTGCCCGGCAAAAGCACGCGCCGACCGCGTTGATATGAACCCCGGAGAGAGCCAGGCGCCCTCGAGCACCGGGTGCGGGCGGCGGTGGTGGTGCAGATCAGGTCGGCGCCCTCGACCGCGGCACGCGCGGAGGGCGCGATCTCGATCTCGGCGCCGGCGACGGCGCCCGGCCGCGCCGGCGAACGCGTCGAGGCGGGCCCGGTCGTGACTCCACACCCGCACGCGGCGGAGCGCGCAGACCGCGGCCATCGCGTCGAGATGGGATAGGGCCTGGGTGCCGGAGCCCAGGATCGCGAGGTCGCCGGCATCCTCGCGGGCCAGCGCGCGGGTGGCGACGCCGCTCACCCCGCGGTGCGGATCGCGGTGATTGAGGTGGCGTCGATCATGGCGAGCGCCGGAGCCGTGCTCGACTTCGGAAGATCATGACCGCGCCCTGGTGGAATCAGTTCGTGCCCTGATCGCCCGCGGCATGACGCGACACGACCTTGAGCCCCATGACCCGGGCGAGCCGAGATAGGCCGGCATCAGCCCAGCAGGCCCGGAGCCGTCGGGCAGCGCTACATCATGCTGCGAAGCGGCAGCACCGCGTCACCGCGCGCGAGGGTCGAGAGCGCCTCGCGCATGACCTCGACGCACCTCGTCCATCGCAGCAGCGCCTCGACCTCGCGATGGTGGATCACCCCCAGGCCCGCGAGACCCTCCCACGCCTCGACCGTTTCCGTCGAACACCCGAACAGACGCTCGGGGTCGACGCCGCTGCCGCCCGAGACCACCGCCACCGTCACCCGGCGCCCCCTCGCCGCCGCCGCTGATCCGCCCGCTCAGCACCGCGGCGGTGGGCCGCCGCCCCGCGCCTCCACGTAGAGCCTGCGCGCGCTCACCAGCATGCGCATGGCGTCACGGATCTCCTCTTCGCTCACGGTCACGATCGCGTCCACGCGCTCGCGCGCGATGGCGAGCGGAATCGCGCCCACGAACGGCGGCGCGTGAGGAGTCGTCGGCGATCGTGCCGCCCTTCGGACGCGGGTCGGGATCAGCCGTCCGGCGGCGAGCGAACGACCGAAGCCGGACCGGCCGCGAGCTCCACCGCCACCCACCCGGGCTTTCTCGGAGCGAGCTGGCGCGCGGCGCTCGCGACACCCGCCATGAGACCCTCCGCCCCGCCGGGCGCACCACGCGATCACCTCGGCGGCCGGGTGCGTCCTCCAGCAGCTCGAGCCCCACCAGAAGCCGGCGTTTCAGCGAGGCCGGACCGGATCGTCGAAAGGATGGACGGCGAACGTCATGCCGCTGGCCTCAGCGACACTCCTCGAGCCGTTCGAAGAGCGTGCGCGATCCCTCGTGCAGGACCACCTCGGCGCCATAGCCCCGGACCGCCGCAATCGAGCTTGAGCGCAGGCGCATGCGCGGGTGCCGACCACGGCGTCGGCACGCGCCTCGCGGTAAAAGGCCGCCCATCGCCACCGCCCCGGGCATGGTCGCCGGCCGAGCACTGCGTGACGAGGCCCAGGCGCACGCCCGGTTCGTCGAGCTCAACGTGATGTTGAGCGCGCCGCGCGGCTCGAACGAGCCGGTCTTCTGGAAGCACTCGCACTTGAGGGCGAGCGAGACGCCGGCCATCTCCCCAGCGTGCGCGCGGAGGAGCGTGCGGTGGATGCGGCCGCAGCGCGTGCCGCCGCTGCACGCGATGTCGGCGAGCGGGATCATCGCGGCACCTCGTGGCGGGCGCGAGGCGGGAACGGACCTGATCCGCCCGCTCCGGATAGATTGCCGCATGCCCCATGCGACACCGTTTACGGAGCCCGATCCGGATCGGACAGATTCGCGCGGCGCGATAGCGTCATCGCCGGGGCCGCGATCCGCACGCCGGCTCTTGCGGCTCGCCGTGGACGGTGCGCCCGCCGAGATCTTCTCAGCTCGAAACCCAGCCGGTTCGGCTCGTTCAAGATCCGGCGGCGCCTGAATGCCATCGCGCCTCGCCGGGCGCGAGGCCCTGGCCGAGGGTTTGGACCGCCAGTGCGGGCACCATGGCCTCAGGGTGTCGCCTGGCAGGCCCGCCGCCTGCGGGCGTGCAGTGTACCGTCGTAGCGCCCGATCATGCACGCCGCCACGGGCTCCGCCGCCCCGGACGCCTCGGCGCCCGGGTGGGGAAGCTCCCGTTCGCCGAGTGGGTTCCGAGATCCTGCGCGCCCACACCCACCCGGGATGACCGGGACCTCAACCACCGGTGAGCGACGCCGGGGTGATGGCCGGAAACGAGACGACCATCGACCTCGAAATCCTGAGGACCTGCCCGAGGTGGATACGATCCCTCTGTCCCCTCGGGGCGGCGGGCTCTCGTGCGGGATCGCCTCGGCGGTGGCGGCCCCTGAATCCGACGTCCGGGTGCTGGCCTGCGAGGTCGAGGACCGCGGCCCCCGCTCGCCCCCTCGCTCGCGGCCGGCGAGCCATGCAACGTCGCGCTACACCGCCAGCTTCGTGGACGGAATCGGGTCGCCACTTCGCGCCCCGACATGTGCGGCGCTGGTCTTCGCCGGCTGCCTCGCCGGCTCGGTCGTGATGCCGCTCCAGGCAGTCGCGGATGCGGTGCGGCTCCTGGTCAGAGCGGCAGCACGTGGTGGCCGAAGGCGCCGGCGCCGCTCCGGTGGCCCGCAGCCCTGGCCGGGCGTGGCGGCAAGGGCCGGCGTGGCGGTGTCGTCTCGGGGGCAACATCGACCCGGCGAAGCTGGCCGTGATCCTCGGCGGGGGCTGCCGTGAGAGCTCCATCCAGCGGGTCCGGGCAGGAGCCATACGACGCGGACGCGCCGGGTATCGTCCCGGGGTGATGGGTCCCTGGACCCGTGGGCGGGGCCGGTCGTTGGGGATTGCCCCGCGATCGGGGGCGACCCGCCAATCTTCGCTGGTGCCGCCTGGACCCGGGATCTACACTCTAGCGGCGTCTTGCATCCTGGGCACCATCCAGTCATCGCAGGCTCATTGTGCGTCGTCTGGTTTCGTTCCTACCCCTGGATCGCCCTCGTCACTGTCCGACAACGCGGAAGCTGGCAGCCAGGCGTTCTCGGTGTCCACCGGGTATAACGAAACCGCCCTCACCTCCGATCTCAATCGCGGCACCGAGTCCAGGGAGAGGTGGCGCGCGGTCACATCTCTACGTCGGCTCGCCTCGACAGCCGCGGCCTGGGCAGCCTCGGCATCGGGCTCATCACTCCGCCACCGACACTCGACGTCCGCACCAGCCGCTATCCGGTGCTCACCGTGTTCGCCCGCCCCGGCGAGGCCTCCGGGTCAGCGCTCGACCTGCTACCAGGACTGGTACTGGCGCGGCACGCCGACCGCGCGTCCTGACAAACACGTCACCATGTTCCAGATGCAGGGAGGCGTGGTGTTCCAGGAGAGCCACTCGCCCAAGGTGCGGGTCACCCAGCGGTCTCGTGACCTCAGGCGGCGCTTCCTGGCCCGCAGCCGGGGCGTCGGAGTGGGTGTGGGGTTCCGGCGCGACTATCCGCGGTGTACAGCGCGGTGAGCACGAACAACGAGATGACGCCGCTCGCCCGCCGCACCATGCGGCTCGAGAACTGGATCTTCTTCACCCGCGAGGTGGGGCTTCGCCGTCATGCGGCTGGATACATCGGCGCCACGTACAAGAACGAAACAGGCGCGCGCAGGCGGGGCCTCCGCCACGCCAGCCTCTCCGACCCCGGATCCCAGACCCGCCGCGTGCCGGTGCTGATGTGCCGGCTGGGACTCGGAGTCCGGCGCGCTGGTAGCGGCGGGCTATGGCGACGCTTGCCGTGCGGCGCCGCCGAGATCCGCCCTAGGGCTTTACCGGTCGCACGGCCCACGCCATCCCGTCGGCCTGCCGCCGGTCGTGAACAGCTGGCGGTCACCTTGCGCGCCGGAACGTCGATCACGGTCACCAGGTTGTCGTTGGTGTTGGCGACGAACGCGCGCTTGCCGTCGGGCGTCATCTGGATGCCGACCGGAGCGGCTCCGACGCGCGATCGTGGCCAGCGGCTTGCCGCGTGTGCGCGTCGAACACCGCCACCTCGTTGCCCTGCGAGGCAGGACACCCACGCCTCGCGCCCATCGGGCGTGAACTTGACCCGGATCGGGAAGCGGCCGACGTTCTCGAGCTGACCGCAGAGCAGCGAGTCGCCGCCGCGCATCCAGCACCGAGATCGAGCTGTCGGCGCGGTTGGTGCACCAGACCTCGCGTCCGTCGGGCGTCACGTCGATCCCTTCGGTGCCGGGCGCGGTGACCAGGCTCGTCACCCGGCCGCTGGCGCTGCTCGATGATGGTGGCGGTGCCGGCCCGGATGTTGGCGACGAACAGCTTCCCTCTCGTCCACCGCGGGCACGATCATGTGGCTCGTCTCCTGGTCGGTCTTCCACGCCGTACGCGCACCGCGCCGGTCGCGGCATCCAGCTCGAGGACCGCCTTCGAGTCCTCGACAGGTGACCCAGAGTGCCTTCCCATCGCCGGCTCACCGCCAGGCCATGCGGCTTGGCGTAGCTGCCCAGGTCGAAGGTGTGCCTGACCACGTGCGGCGCTCGAGATCCAGCACCGAGATGGTGTGGCTCCGGCTCGTTCACCCGCTGCCCCTCGCGGAACACGTTGTACATGCCGTGAGTTCGACACGTAGGCGAGCTGCGCCATCCGGCGACACCGCCACCTCGTGGGGCCCGCGCCCAGTGGCGAGACGCGCCACGGGCTTGAGCGTCGCGGGGTCGACCAGCACCGCCTCGTGATCGGACTTGTTGAGCACGACCAGCAGGTCGGCGCTCACGGCCGGGGCCTGCGGCAGACGCGAGAACCAGCTGAGGGCGAGACACAGCGCACGCGGCACATGCATTCAATCCTCCGGTCGATTACGGTTGCGCACCACGCCCGGATCGGCGCAGTCGAGGAAACCCTACGAGGCGCGCGTTGCGGCGCACCGCATCGCTCAGGTCGCGCGCCCCGCGGTCGGCGATCACCGCGCGCGCCAGGGCCGGCGAGAGGGCCAGCGGGTGGCCGCGCCGGCGACGGAAGCGCGGGACCAGCGCGTAGGCAAACGCCGGTGCGCGCGCGCGCACCCTTCCCGGCTCCGCCGTACGAGCCGAGCGCCGCCTGCATCGCCCCCGCCAGCGCCTGCACCGTCCCGGAGCGGAGGGCGGGATGATCCACCGGCAGGAGCAGGATTGCCGCCGGCTTCATGCGGGCCGCCGCGGCCAGCCCCATGCGCGCGCGGATCCCAGCATGCCGGGCGCCACCGCGGGTTCACGACGAAGTGCACCTCGAGCGCCCGTGCTCCGTGCCGCCGAAGCCTGCCGCGGGCGCCGGCGGGATCATCGTGCAGCGCGCCCCGGCCCACCAGCGCCACGAACTCGGCTTCGGCCGCGGCCCGCACTGCCGGGCGTCGGCGCCCAGCACCACCACCACCGCGTCGCACGCCGACCACAGGTGGCGCACGCCGTGGACGAAGAAGCTCTGCCCGCGCGAGCGCACCAAGCGACTTGGTGCGCCCCATGCGCCGCGACGCCCCGGCGGCCAGCAGCACGCCGACGTTCATGAGCCGGGCGGCCCTGGGTTCCGGCCCGATCTCCCCGGCCGCGCCCGCCTCCGCGGCGGGTCCCGCCTTCTCCGCGCCGCGCGCGGCACCGGCGGGGTCCAGCCCTGCGCGCAGCGGTGCGCCGCGCCGCACCGCGATCAGCTCGCCCATGGCGCTGACCGCGATCTCCTCGGCGTATCGGCGCCGATCGGCATCCCGAGCGGGGTGCGGAGCTGCGCGATCTGCTGCGTCGCTGAACCCGCGTGCCCGGAGCCTGAGCGCGAACTTCGCGCTGCTTGGGCACGCTTCCGATCATGCCCACGAACTTGAGCGGACGGCGCGAGCAGCTCCTGCACCAGCCGCTGGTCGAGCGCGTGGTCGTGCGTCACCACCACCGCGTAGTCGAGCGCCGTGGTGGCGAGCGCCGCGCAGGAAGTCCTCCGGCGCCTGGTGCACCACCCGGCAGTCCGGGAAGCGCTCCGGCAGCGCCCACTCGGCGCGACTCGTCCACCACCGTGACCTCGAATCCGCAGCCTGCGGCGAGCGTGGCGAGCGGACGGGCGATGTAGCCGGCCCCGAACACGAACAGGCGCGGCACGGGCTCGAGGACCTCGAGGAATACCGCCATCTCGCCACCGCAGCACATGCCCAGCTCCTGGGTGAGGTGCTTCCGCACCAGCGAGGCGCCGCCGCCCGCCAGCAGGGCGCGCGCCTGGCCAGCACCTGCTGCTCGATCGCGCCGCCGCCGATCGTGCCGCAGGTCGTGCCGTCGTCGGCCACCAGCATGTGCACGCCGGGCTTGCGCGGCGTGAACCCGCGCGACTCGATGACCGAGGCGCAGCGCGAAGCGCCGCCCCTCGGCGCGCCAGCGCGCGAGCGTGTCCCACACCTCGGCCGGCGCCGCTTCGCGCAGCGCCGCCGCCGGCTACGGCGTAGGCGCTCGCCGGGCGTCCGGGCGTACCGGGCCGCGTGCGGGATCACGACGCCACCGCCGCCGCGGCGCGCGGCCAGCCGGCGCTTCGCGCATCGCCCGGCGCACGAACACCGGCACCATCTCGTGCCGCCAGTCGTGGTCGTAGGGAATGTTGATCACCGGCTTGCACTGGGTGTAGGCGGCGCGGGCCACGCGCGTCGATCGCCGCGCTCGTCGAGCGGCTTGCCGCGCACCAGCGCCTCGAGGCCGGCCACGGTGCGCGGCCGGGCCGCCAGCGGCCCCACCACCAGCCGCGCCTGCTCGCGGGCTCCGGCATGCATCCGCGCGGCGAAGGCGATCGAGAGCATCGGGAAGTCGATCGCCCCGCGCGGCCGGAGCTTCTGGTAGCCGGTCATGAGCCCGCGCGAGCGCTGCGGCAGGCGGATACGGGTCACGATCTCGCCCGGCTCGAGCACGTTGTTGTGTATCCCGTCCGCCACGAAGAACTCCTCCACCGGATCGTGCGCCGCCCGCGCGCGATGGCGATCTCGACCTCGGCTTCGAGCGCGATCAGCACCGGCGCGGTATCCGAGGAATGGGCGGCCACGCAGCGCTTGCCCTGCGGCACCACGTGGCAGTGCACTCCGTCCTTCTTCAGGCAGAACCCGAGCGCCTCGCCGCCAGAACCAGGTCTGATTGTAGTACGTGCAGCGGGTGTCCAGGCACAGGTTGCCGCCCAGCGTCCCCATGTTGCGCAGCTGGGGCCCGGCGACCAGCGCCGCCGCCCGGGCCAGCGCCGGGTAGTCGCGCATCACGCGCCGGCTCGCGCGTGAGCTGGGTGAGCGTCACGCGCGGGCCCAGGTCGAGGCCCGTCCGGTGCTCGCGCACGAAGCGCAGCTCGTCGACGCGGCCCAGGTGCACCAGGTAGCGCGGCTCGTGCAGCCGGTGCTTGAGGTTGGGCACCGCGTCAGTGCCCCCGCCACCACCAGGCTCTCTTGCGGATGCGCGGCGAGGTGCGCGAGCAGCTCGTCCACGCTCGCCGGCGCCACCCACTCGAAGCGCGGCAGCGTCAGCATCGCGTCCCCGTCACGGACCGCGGCGCGCGCGCTTCGCCCAGCGCGCGGTCCGCGCGGAGCGCGGACCCGACACGGATCGGCGCAGTAGTTTGAGCACGCGCGGCGGGCTGAACGGGCAGCGCGTCGCAGCGGATCCCGAGCGCATCGTAGATCGCGTTGGCGAGCGCCGGGATGCTGGGATGGAGCGGCCCCTCGCCCGCCTCCTTGGCGCCGTAGGGTCCCTCGGGGTCGATCGACTCGATGATGAGCGAGACGAACTCGGGCGCGTCGAGCGAGGTGGGGATGCGGTAGTCGAGCAGCGAGGGTCCGTGATGGAGGCCCGGGCCGTGGTGCGGGGCCGCGTCCTTGAACACCTGCTCCTCGAACAGCGCCTCGGCCAGCCCCATGTAGGCGCTGCCTTCCATCTGGCCTTCGACCGCGCACCGGCGAGAGCGCGCGGCCGCAGTCGTGCGCGATCCACACCTTCTTCACGCTCTACGAAGCCGGTCTCGGGGTCGCATTCCACCTCGACCACGTGGGCGGTGAACGAGTAGGCGGGCGAGGCCCCGATCGTGCCGCCGCGGTAGTCGCCGCCCAGCTTGGGCGTCTGGTACCAGCCCACCGAGCCGAGAGTGCCGACCCGCGCCTCGGTGCGCTGGAACGCCTCCTTGACGCTCATGCACTCCTTCGCCGGGTCGCGGCTCGAGCAGGCGACACCCCCGCCAGCACCACCTGGTCTTCGCGGCAGCCCCATGGGCCGGCGAGGGTCGCCGCGATTTCTTGGCGCAGCTTGCGCGCGGCGTCGAGGCAGGCGTTGCCGACCATGAACGTCTCGCGGCTGGAATAGGAGCCGAGGTCGACCGGGGTGAGATCGGTGTCGGCCGCCACCACCCGCACGTCGCGCAGCGTCAGCCCCAGCTCCTCGCACACGATGTAGGCGAGCAGCGAGTCCGAGCCCTGGCCGATGTCCGATGCGCCGCAGAACACGGTGGCGCGCCCGCTGCGGTCGAGCTTGAGCTGCACCGCCGCCTGCGGCATCTCGTTGGGGTAGATGCAGTAGTTGGTGCCGCTGATGTACATGCTGCCGGCCACGCCCACGCCGCGCCCGTAGGGCAGCCTGCGGAACTTGTCGCTTCCAGCCCGAGGCGCCCTCGACGCGCGTCGAGGCACTGCGAGGAAGCCGTTCGAGGTCACGCGCATGCCGTTCACGGTGCGACTGTCCTCGCCCATGAGGTTGCGGCGCCTGCAGCTCGAACGGGATCCAGGCCCACCGCTTCGGCCAGCTTGTCGAGCTGGCACTCGAAGGCGAAGCGCGGCTGCACCGAGCCGTGTCCGCGCTTGGGACCGCAGCAGGGCTTGTTGGTGAACACGCGCGTCGAGTCGAACCGGTAGGCGGGCATGGCGTAGGGCGCGGTCGAGCAGCTGGCCCGAGTAGTAGGTGGTCACCAGCCCGAACGACGAGTAGGCGCCGCCGTCGATCTGGATCGCGGCATCCACCGCCGGTCAGCGTGCCGTCGCGGCGAGACCCCGGTGCGGTAGCGCAGCCGCATCGGGTGCCGGCCGCGATGGGCGTAGAACACCTCCTCGCGCGTGTAGAGGATCTTGACCGGCCGCCCGGTCACCATGCTGAGCTTCGCCGCGCAGAACTCGAGCGAGAACGGCTCGCTCTTGCCGCCGAACGCCCCGCCCACCACCGGCTGGATGACGCGGATGCGCTGGGTCGGGAGTCCCAGCACGCGCGCCAGATCGCGATGGAGGTAGTGCGCGACCTGGGTGCTCGACCACAGCGGTGAGGAATCCGGTCGGCGTCGAAGTCGGCGAGCGCAGCAGTGCGGCTCGATCGGCGTGTGGGTCGAGCCCTCGTACCAGTACTCGCCTTCGACCACCACGTCGCTCGCGCGCGAGCCCGGCTTCCACGTCGCCGAACTCGAGGTGGACGTGCTTCGAGATGTTGCCCTCGACCGACTTCTCGTTCACCTGCCGCTCGGGATGCGCGAGTGCCGTCGTCGATCGTCATCACCGCCGGCAGCACCTCGTAGTCGACGCGTGATCAGCCGCAGCGCCTCCTCGGCGATCAGCTCGCTGTCGGCCGCCACCGCCGCGATCGCGTCGCCCACGTAGCGCGCCTTCTCCTCGCACAGCGCCTGCTCGTCCTGCGGTCCAGGGGATGATCCCGTAATACTCGGGCAGGTCCCTGCCGGTGATCACCGCGTGCACGCCGGGCATCGCCAGCGCCTGCGAAGCGTCGATCGAGCGGATGCGGGCGTGCGCGTGGATGCTGCGCAGCAGCTTGGCGTGGAGCATGCGCGGCAGCGTGAGGTCGTCGGCGTAGATCGCCTGGCCCGGTCACCTTGGCCAAGCCTTCGACCTTGCGGTTGCGCTTGCCGATCACGCTGAACTCGCCGATCGGGCGGTCCCGAGCGCCCTTCCGTCCACGCCGGCGGCGTCAGGCGCTCCTCGTTCGGCATGCGGCGGCCGGCGGGGATCTCCATCCCTCTTGCGTCCGCTCATCGCGCCCCGGCCTCACGGGGGCGGAGGTGGCACCGTCCTCCCGCATGCGGGCGGCGGCGCCGCTCTGACCGCCTCGAAGATCTTCGTGTAGCCGGTGCAGCGGCACAGGTTGCCGGACAGCGCACTGCGCGATCTCCGCGCGCGGTCGGGTTCGTGCTCGCGCTCGAGCAGCGCCCAGGCGCGTCATCGAGGATGCCCGGGGTGCAGAAGCCGCACTGGGCGCCACCGGTCGTCGTCGAGCGCGTCCTGGAGCAGGGTGCGAGCTTCCGCCCGTCGCGCCAGCCCCTCGATGGTGCGTGATCGCCGGGCCCCGTCGAACGCGAGCGCCAGCGAGATGCAGGCCAGCACCGGCGTCGCCGTCCACCACCACGGTGCACGCGCCGCAGTCCCCCTTGTCGCAGCCCTGCTTGCAGCCGGTCAGCCCCAGGCCGTAGCGGAGCGCCTCGAGCAGCGTGGTGTGCGGCGCCACGGCGCACTCGCGCTCGTCGCCGTTGACGGTTCAGGCGGCACACGGTGGTGGCATGGGAGCGTCGCCACGAACCCTCTCGAAGGTGAAGACGGAATGACGGACGCAAACCGATTCAAACCTCCACCTCGCGCGGTGTCAACCGCGAGGCAGTGCCGCGTTCGCGGCGCATGTGTGCCGCTTCGGCCGCCCTTCGTCTCGAAAACATCGGCGCCGCGCCACTCCGGCCTTGCGCACGATCGCCGCGTCGCGCAGGATTAGAATCATGACGCCGTACGCGGAGCGCCCATCGTCGCTGTGGTGGACCGAGTTCCCGCCGAACCCTTCGCCAGTGCTCGAGCCGTGACCTCGACGTCGACGTGCTCGTCGTGGGCGGCGGGATCTCCGGCATCTTGCTCGCCTGGACGCTGGTCGAGCGCGATGCCGCGCGTCGGCGTTGCTGGAGGCCGGCGCGATCTCCGGCGCCGCGAGCGGGCGCAATGCCGGCTTCCTGGTCGCGACACCGGCCGAGCCGCTACACCGAGCAGATCGCGATGTACGGGCGGGCCGGCGCCAAGGCGATCCTCGACGTCGGCCGACGCTAGCCACCAGCGCGTGCGCGAGCTGGTCGGAGCGCGCTGGGGATCGACTGCGGCTACGCACGCGCAGCGGGAGCTTGAAGCTCGCGCGCAGCGACGAGGAGGCCGAGGACCTGCGGGCCTCGATCGCGGCCGCTGCGCGAGGACGGATTTCGCATCGCTCGAGGTCCCGACGTCGCAGTCGTCGGTGCCGCCGCACGCGGTGGCGCCACTTCCGCGCGGCGTTCGTCGACGCCCGACGACGGCGAGTTCCACCCGGTGCGCTTCGTCCGCGCGCGTCGCGGCGGCAGGCCGTGCAGCGGGGCGCGGCGCTGTTCGAATCGGCGCGTCACGACTGCTCGCCGCGCGGTGGCGCGATCGCGTGTGGGAGGCCGACGTCGCGGGGCGGACGCGTTCGCGCCAGCATCCCTGGTGCTCGCGAACAACGCCGTACGCGCCGCAGCTCTGCCCGGCGCTCGAGCCCGCTGATCGCACCGCGCCGCGGGCAGATGCTGGCGCACGGCGCCGATCGCCGACGCGCGTCATCGCGCCGCGCCGACGTCGCGCACTGGGGCTACCAGTACTGGCGTCAGACCGACCGACGGGCGACTCGTCCTCGGCGGCTGGCGCGACCTGGACCTGGACGGCGAGGTCGGATACGAGCGACCAGCCGACCGACCCGCATCCAGAGCGCGGCTCGAGAGCGGGCTCGCGGACCTGATGCCCGGACGGGGTCGCGATCGAGCGGCGCTGGGCCGGCATCGATGGGCTTCGCGCGCGACGGCCGGCCGCTGGTCGGCTGGCTCGACGCCGAGCACCACCTCGCGATCTGCCGCCGGCTACACCGGGCACGGAATGCGCCATGGCGCCCGCGTGCACGCTCGAGCTGGCCGACCTCTTGAGCTGGCGTCACGGCGCCCGGGATCACGACGTTCGACCCGGCGCGCTTCCGCGAGCTGCGCGAGATCGCGGGCACCGGTGCTGGCGCTCGGCGTTTCCGAGCGGTCGGCGTAGGCCCAGCGTTCGCGGCGCTCGAACCCTGCATCAGGCGGCGCCGGCTCGGCTTTTGCAGCGCCGGAACACGCTCCGCGGTAGCCGATTGCGGGGCCGCGGGCTATACTCGCCGGCACTCGCAACGCTCGTTCCCGCCGGTCCCCCTCGCCGCGCCTGCTCATCGGCGGACCGCCCCTTAGCCCTCGAGGACCGATCGCCCATGGAACTCAATAGTACTCGGACGAGATCGTCCACGCCGGTCGCGCCATCGTCGCGCGGCCATCAGCGACGCCATCGACCGGCTGGTGTGGACCGGCGTGTTCGGCGACCCGAGCCTGCGCGGATCGCCGCGCGCCGGCGGTGCTCGAGCAGGTCCGCTCGGTCGGGCTCTATCCCGGCCTCGATCCACGATCTCTACGCGGCGCGCGGCCGCGGCGAGGGTGCCGCCGACGTTCACCGTGCCGGCGATCAACATCCGCGGCGCTCGCCTACGACACCGCGCGCGCGCTGTTCCGCGCCCGCACGCGCGCTCGGACGCCGGCGCGGTGATCTGCGAGATCGCGCGCTCCGAGATCACGCTACACCGACCAGCGCCCGGCCGAGTACACGTTCGTCGTGCTGGCGGCGGCGCTGCGCGAGGGCTGGACGCGGCCCGGTGTTCCTGCAGGGCGACCACTTCCAGATCAACGCGAAGAAGTACGCGAGCGATCCCGCGGGCGAGCTCAAGGCGGTGCGCGACCTCACCGGCCGAGGCGATCGAGGCCGGCTTCTACAACATCGACGTCGACACCTCGACGCTGGTGGATCTCTCGAAGGCCGGGCACGAGGCGCAGCAGGCGCGTGAACGGCGAGCGTGTGCGCGGCAGATCACCGCGTTCATCCGCGAGCGCGAGCCCAAGGGCGTCACCGTGTCGGTGGGCGGCGAGATCGGCGAGGTGGGCGGCAAGAACTCGACGCCCGGAGGAGCTGCACGCGTTCATGAAGGTCGTACCTCGACGGCGCTCGGCGAAGCGGGCGCCCGGGGCCGCCGGGATCAGCAAGATCTCGATCCAGACCGGCACCAGCCACGGCGGCGTGCCGCTGCCCGGACGGCTCGATCGCCCAGGTCAAGATCGACTTCGACGCGCTCGAGAGCGCTGCTCGCGCTGATCGCGCGAGACAGTACGGCATGGCGCGGCGCGGTGCAGCACGGCGCCTCGACGCCTGCCGGCCGAGCTGTTCGACCGCTTCCCAAGCTCGGCGCGTGCGAGATCCACCTCGCCACCGAGTTCCAGAACATGCTGCTACGACCACCCGCGCGTTCCCGGCCGACCTCAAGCGGGACGATCTACGAGCAAGCTGCGCACCGCCGCGGCCGACGAGCGCAAGAGCAGCGACACCGACGAGCAGTTCTTCTACAAGACCCGCAAGAAGGCGCTCGGCCTGCTTCAAGCGCGAGCTGTGGGGCCTGCCGCCCGAGCGTCGCGCGAGGCGATCGGGCAGTCGCTCGAGGACAAGTTCACGCTTCCTGCTCGAGCAAGCTCGCGGTCGGCGGCACGCGCAGCGCATGGTCCGAGAGCTGCGTCGCCGTTCGTGCCGGGCTCGTTCCCGGCGCTCGGCGACCGGCGATGGCCGGCCGGCGACCGTGAGCACGAGGACGTCTCCGGGCTGTCGGACTGACTGACGCGGCGCTCGGACGCGCCATGCGCACGGAATGTACGCACGCGCGATCACGCTGTCGCAGTTCCTGCTCCAGCAGGAGCGCCATGCACCCGCAGCGCGACCGGCGAGTTCACCGAGCCTGCTGCACGACATCGAGCTGGCCGCCAAGCTGATCAACCGCGAGGTGGTGCGCGCCGGCCTGGTGGACATCCTCGGCTACACCGGCGGCACCAGAACGTGCACGGCGAGAAGGTGCAGAAGCTCGACCTGCTTCGCCCACGAGACCATCTACCGCGTGCTCGGCTCGACCGGGCAGCTCGCGGTCATGGCCTCGGAAGAGGACGAGGACGTGATCCCGGTCGCCCAAGGGCATGCCGGTCGGACGCTACGTGCGTCAACTTCGACCCGCTCGACGGCTCCTCGAACATCAACGCCAGCGTCAACATCGGCACCATCTTCTCGGTGCTGCCGCGCGATCACGACCGCGGGCGGCGGAACGCTCGCCGACTGCCTGCAGCCCGGCAGCCGCCAGGTGTGCGCGGGCTACGTGATGTACGGCTCGAGCACCATGCTCGGTCTACACCACCGGCCGCGGCGTGCACGGGTTCACGTTCGAGCCCGAGCGTCGGCGAGTTCCTGCTCTCCTACGCCGACATCCGCACCCCGGACCGCGGCCAGATCTACAGCGTCGAACGAGGGCAACTACTTCAAGTGGTCGGACGGCGATGAAGCGCTACGTCGACTAGCTCAAGGATGGACGGACGCGCCACCGGTCGCGCCCTACAGCGCGCGCTACGTCGGCTCGCTGGTCGCCGACTTCCACCGCAACCTGCTCTACGGCGGCATCTACCTCTACCCCGGCGACCGCAAGAGCCCGAACGGCAAGCTGCGCGTCCTCTACGAGGCGGCGCCGCTGGCGTTCATCACCGAGCAGGCCGGCGGCGCTGGCGAGCGACGGCGTGACGCCGCATCCCCGAGATCGGCGCCCAAGTCGCTCCACCAGCGCACCCCGCTCTATCATCGGGCAGCGCCCAGGACGTGAAGCGAGTGCGAGCACGTTCCGTCCAGAGACGCAATCCGGCCGTCACAGCGCGAGCGGCGCGGCGGGGTCCGAGGCGGCGGAGCGGGACGAGCGCTGGCGCCGATTCGTCACAACATGCGCCGGCGCATGCTGCGGATGAATCCTCCACGCTCGGCCACAGCGACGCGACCCGCCAGCGGATCTCGTCGCGGGCCGTCCGGAATGCCTGCAGGCGCTCGGGCTCAGGGGCGGCGGAAGGATCTGGGAGCGGCCACGTGCACCGCCGCACTCCCGGCTCGAGCACCGGGCACCGCTCCTCCGCCTCGCCGCACAGCGTGCACCACGGTGTCGGCCGTACCGCCACGGCACGTCGTCGATCGCCTGCGAGCGCTGGCCGGCGATGTCGATCCCGACCTCGCTCATGACCTCCATCGGCCATCGGATGGACCCGCGCGAGCTCGCTGCCCGCGCTCCAGATCTTCGAGCCTCGGCCGGCGCCTTGCGCGCGCGCGAAGCCCTCGGCCATCTGGCTCCGCGCGGAGTTGTGCACGCACAGGAACAGCACACGGCACGGCGGTCTGGTAATGAAGGCCGGGGCGCACGTCGGTTCGAGCTTCATGCTCACGACGTATACCCCAACGCCTCTGCTGCCTCACCAGCTCCTGCATGAGCTTGGCATTCCGCGCCGCCTGCCCGGCGTGACAGTTGTTGAAGAACAGGTACGTCCGCCGTGCCTGGTCCGCCGAGCTCGGTGATCTTCCTGAGCCACTCCTTGAGCTCGTCCTCGCGGTAGTCGTAGTCGTAGCGGTCGCCGCCGCCTTGGCCCCGCCAATTGGCGCCGTTCCTGCCGTGGAAGCGGACGTAGGCGTCCTCGGTCGTGACCATCGTGATCGGGCGGCACGAGCCCGGGCAGCCGCGGCTCGTCGACGGCGCAATAGCCGAGCTGGAGAGCGCGCAGCTCGTCGCCCAGACCGGGTGTGATCCACGAGTCGTGACGGAACTCGACGAACAACGGCTCCCCAGGGAGCTGATCACGGAGCACCCGCAGGTGCGCCTCGTTCTGAGGCGTTCGCTTGAAGGCCCACGGGAATTGCGCGAGCAGGCCGTCGTACTTGCCGGCGTACTTGAGGGGCTCGAGCACGCCGAGGAACTCCTTGTAGAGCTCGGGCTCGCGGCGGGTGCTCGTGCGTCATCGCCTGGTTCAGCTTGACCACGAAGCGGAACCCGGGCGGCGTCTTCAGCTCCATCTGCTCCATCACGCGCGGGCTGGGAATACGGTAGTAGGTCGAGTTCACCTCGACCGTCTTGAACTGCTCGCGCGTAGTAGGCCAGGAACTCGCGACGACTTGAAGTTCGGGCGGATAGAACGTCCCGACCCAGTCGGCGAACGAGTAGCCGGACGTGCCGATGAGGACGTCTTCAAGCGCCACGGAATGCCACCTTAGGGCTACTGCGGGCGCGATGGATCGGGCGGCGTGGGGACACGGCACCGAACGGAACGTGCCGAGAGGCTGCGCATGTTGCGGAGGGTGCCGGCGGGGACAGTGAGGCCTCGCCGAGCTTGTCGCGCACGACGTCGAGCGCTCGAGCGCAGCCTCACGGCTCGCTCGCCCGACGTGAACAGCTCGGCCTGCGCATCGTGATCGTCCTTCGCCAACCCCGACACGGTCACCCCCACGAGCCGCAAGCTCTCGCCGTTCCAGTTCTCGCGCAGCAGCGATGCGCGCCACCTCGAAGATTCTGCGAAGTGGTCGTGCGTGTGCTCGCCGAGTGCCCGCTGGCGAATATGCGTCTCGAAGCGCGAGTTGCGGAAGCGCACGCGCGACGATCCTCCCACGATAACCCTCGGTGCGCAGGCGCCGCGCCGACTTGATCGCTCAGCCGCAACAGTGTGCCCTCGAGCGAGTCGATCGAGTCGCAGTCCTTGGACAGCGTCACCTCGTGCCCCATCGACTTGGGCTCGAGCCCTTCGTGGTACGGCACGAGCGGTGTCTCGTCCCTGCCCCACGCCGCTTCGCTTGAGCTGCGGGCCGATGATGCCGAACGCGGCGCTCAATACGGGAGACGGGGCGCGGGCCAGCTCGCCGACGGTCGTGATCCCGAGCGACCGCATGCGCGTGGCGAGCTTCGGCCCGACGCCCCACATCGATTCGCACTTCGAGCGGCCAGAACGTGTCGCGAAAGCCTTCCTCATCGAGAGCCGTGAGCCCGCGCGGCTTGTGCACTCCGGCGGCCATCTTCGCTACCAGCTTGTTCGGCCCGACACCGATCGAAGCGCCGAGATGGAAGCGCTCGTCGACCTCGGCCTGGATCGCGCTCGCCGTCGTGATCGCCGACTCCATGCGTGACGCTCGCACCACGCAGCGCGACAGGAACGCCTCGTCGACGCTGAACGGCTCGACGTCGGGCGAGTAGCGCGTGTAGAGGTCGAGGAGCTGGAGCGAGATCGCGACGTACTTCTCAGGATTGCCTTCGACGTACTCGGCGCCGGGACACAGCCGCCGTGCCTCCTGGAGCCGCATGCCGGCGTGAACGCCGAAGGCCCGCGCCTCGTACGAGGCCGCGGTGACGACGCCGCCGCGACGGATCGCCGCACACGATCACCGGCCTGCCCTTGAGCGGCGGATGCTGCGCCTGCTCCACCGACGCGAAGAAGGCATCCATGTCGACCAGCAGGATCACGATTCCCCCTGGGTCCATGCCCGGCTCAGGATCCAGCGTGGACCACGCGGGTCGTAGTACATCTCGTACGTCTCCCGGCTCGGGCTCTCGACCGAGAAGTAGCGCAGCAGGGTCTGGCCCTCGCGACGGCTCCAGCGGCCGGTGATCGCACCCACCCGAATCACCCGCCCCTTCCACCGGAAGCGCAGCGGTTCGACCTTCCCTTGCGTGAAAGCGGTCAGCACGTCGATCGGGTCATTCAGGGATTCGAACATGGGCTCGATCGGCACCGACGGCACTCTACTGCACATATGAGCAAATTCAAGAGAAGGAGTTGGGGGGAGAATCGAGGGGGCATGTTCGTAGCCTTCGCGCGTGGGCGAAAGGCTGCCGCTAGGTCCGCGGCCTCTCCTCCGGAGTCGCCCTCGGGCTCCGAGTCACTCCGGCTCCGGCGGCTCCTGGAGCCCCTCGACCTGCTCGAACCATTCCGGCTCGGGCTCCAGCTCCCACGTCTCGCGCAGCCGCTGGGCGCGGGCGCGCCTCCTCAGCCACACGTACGCCGCCAGCACCATGATTCCGAGCCACAGCGGGCTCGTCACCGACAGGATCGGGAGCCAGCGATAGTCCCAGCGGCTGGCGCGCCGCCATGCCGCCTCGCTCCGCTCGAGCGGCTCGCCCGTCGCCGATTGCCACGCGGCCGCGAACGAGCGCGTGCGCGTGGCGTCGATGACCCTGCGCAGCACGTCGTCGCCGAACCGATTCGTGCTCCAGCGCACGAACGCGAACGACGCGGCGTACGACTCCTCGGCGGCGCCGGCGGTGCCGTGGAATCCGGCCTCGAGGTCCTCGAGCCGCGGCGCGTCGCCGGAGATGATGCGCGCCGAGACGATGCGCAGGTCCTCGAGCCTCCACGCACGTCCCGCCCACGTTGCGACCCCTTCCTCGAACCACAACGGCAGCCGATCGCCGACGGCGTCGCCGATCATGAGATGCGTCACCTCGTGTGCGAACACCGACTCGGGCGTGCCGTAGGGTAGCGGTTCGCGCGATCGAGCCGGATCACGCCGAGGCGCTCGCGGCGCAACATGTAGCCCGCCGCCCACTCCGGGCACGTCGGCGTCGAGGCGCGCGAGCGTCGTGTCCTTGGGCGGCGCGGCCGTGATCAACACCATCCGGAACGGCGCCCTGGCCGCGAGCCAGAGATCCTGCTGCAGTCGCGGGAACACGACGCGCGAGCGCTCGTCGAGGTTGGCGAGCGCGCGCTCGGCGCCGGGCAGTGCCAGCAGCTCCGCACTCACCGACGTGTGCGGTGGTGACGGCGCCGAGCGGAAGCGCGGGTGCCATGTCCGCGGACGGCGACGGGGGTGCGGCGCCCAATGCGGCGGCGAGGAGTAACAGGGCGTTCGCCGCGAGCCGCGCGACGCGCGTGATCACAGTCGACGAGGCACGCGCATCAATGGGTGACGAGCGCCTTCATCGCGGCCGACCGGCTCCCCTGGACGAGGCGCACGAAGTAGAGCCCCGACGCGAGCCCGCGCGCTTCCTCGAGCGTGACGACGTGCGCACCCGGGCCGTAGCCGCCCACCGCGCGCGTGCCGACCCGACGACCCGCGATGTCGACCAGGTCGAGGCGCGCCGCCTCGCGCGTGGCGAGCGCGAAGCGGACGGCGAGGGCGGCACCCGCGTGCGACGGCGCCGCGGCGATGAGTCCGAACGACGTCGTCGCCGGACCGCCGACCGCCACCGTCGGCGGCACGATCACGAACGGCGCGTTGCTCGCGTCGGAGCGCGCGAAGAACACCGCGTCGCGCACGCTACGAGGGCGCTCGCCGGCGCCGACGTCGGCGGCGTCACGGTCCACGTCACCTGCGTCCCGACCTGATCGGTGGCGATCGTCTCCCAATGAAGGCCGCCGTCCCGCGACACCTCGACGTCGACCGCCCCGACGCCCGGGCCCTTGGTCCACGACACCGTCCGCTCGGAGCGGATCGGCCAGGTCTCGCCGCCATTGGGTGCCGTGAGCACGAGGCTCGCCGGAGCGCGCCCGCGCTGCACGCGCGCGCCGCACGCCGAGGTTGTCGAGTGCGCCGGTCTTGCTGACGATCACGTCGGCGCGGCCGTCTTGGTCGAGGTCGGCGACCGCGATGCCTTGCGGGCCTGCGCCCGCGTCGAAGCTCTGTGCGTCGCCCAGCGTCCCGGTCGGAACGCCTGCCACCGCCTGACCGAGCAGCACCGAGATCGTGCCACCGCCGTTCGAGACCACCACGTCGGGCGCGCCGTTGCCGTTCACGTCGGCGATCGCGACCGCGTTGCACGAAACACCGGCGGGATAGCTCTGCCGCCGGCTCGAACGTGCCGTCGCCGACGCCGCCGCTGCCGTGGCCCCACAGCACCGCGACCTGGCCTCCAGGCAGCGTGCGCGCGACGACGACGTCGGTGATGCCGTCCCCATTGAGGTCGCCGAGCGCCAGGCCGTTGGCGCCGGTGCCGACCGGGTACGAGACGCGGTCGCCGAACGTGCCGTCGCCGATTCCCGCCGCGCCCAGGCCCGCAGGATGCGGACGCTGCCCGATCCGTTCGAGACCACCGCGAGATCGAGGATGCCGTCGCCGTTGAAATCGCCGGCGGCCATCGCCACCGGACGCAGATCGACAGGAGTACGCGGTCGAATCGCCGAACGTTCCGGTGCCGGCGCCGTTCGTCCCGAGGCCGTGATCAGACGTGGACCAGGCTGCCACCGTTGCTCGCGACCGCGACGTCCAGCATGCCGTCCTCGTTGAAATCGCGCACCACGACGGCCGAGGCCTTGGAGGCCGCGGGGTACGTGGCGGGCGCGCCGAACGTACCGTCGGCGAGGCCGCCCGCGCCTTGTCCGCGCAGCACGGACCACGTGCCCGTCGTGCCGTTGTTGGCGACGACGAGATCGAGGAGCCCATCGTCGTCGACGTCGCCGGTGGCGATGGCGACGGGACGGCTGCCGGCGGGATACACGGCCGGCGCCGCAGAACGTCCCATTCCACGCGCCGCCCGTTCCCTGCCCCATCAGCACCGACACGGTGCCACCCGAAGGTTGTTGGCGACGATGATGTCCTCGATGCCGTCGCGATTGAGATCGACGAGCGTCGGCGCGAGCACGGCCGTGCCCGCCGCGAAGTACTGCGGGTCGAGCGGCGCGCACACGGTGACCGCGCGCTCGCCGTCGAAGGCGGTCGTGTCGGTCGCCGAGCGGGCGCGCACCTTGCTGGTAGTAGGTGCCGAGGATGTTGTCGTCGATGTACGACGTCGCCGGCGTCGTCGCGACGAGCGGGGCGGCGGGATCGAGCTGGATCGCGCCGCGCACGAGGTCGTAGCTCGTGACCCCCGCCAACGGGCTCGGCTCCACGACAGGTGAACGGTAGCGCCGCTCGGGGTCGCCGTGAGCAGCCCCGGCGGCTGCTTGGCGACCGTCGGCAGGCAGGCGTCGGCGGCCGCGCGCATCACGATCCTGCACGCGGGATGGAAGTCGAGACGGATCCCGCCCGCGACGCCGTTGATCAAGTGGCAGTAGCTCATAATCGTGCCCTTGCCGGCGGCGGGGAGAATGCCGGTCGGTCCCGCGTAGCACGTGCCCTCGGCCGTGTAACACAGAGTCGATCAGCGTGGCGGCGGGCACGAGCCCCTGATCCTGCCAGTAGCAGCTGTGCGTGTGACGGAGCGGAAGTTGTGCCCCATCTCGTGGGCCGTGACCATCGCGTCCCACGTCGACGACGCCGACGGATACTCGTACACGGCGTCGAGCTGCGACACCGCGTAGGCCGAACCGGGGTTGCAGCAGCACGTCGAGGTACGCGATGCCGCCGCCCAGGTCGCGCCCGGAGAACAGGTGCGCGAGCTTGCGCGACACGCTGCCACGGTTCGCGTTCCAGTAGTCGCGGAATTCGGGCAACTGCCCCGACGTCGTCGTCTGCGTGTAGGGTCGCTCGGCGTCGACCACAGGTTCAGGTACGAGACCTCGATCGCGGTGTCGAGGTCGCGCTCGTAGATGAGCGACACCAGCGCCATCAGCGTCAGCACGTAGTTCGCGCCCGCCGTCGCGTTGCCGCCGAACTTGCCGTTGAAGAACTCGTAGTCGCAGTCGATCGCGACCCGACACACGCGGCGGACCGCGGCGGCGGTGACGTCGCCGGGCGGTGCGATGTCGACGGCGGGCTTGCTCAGCGCCTCGAGCTCATCGGCGCCGCACTCAGAACCGTCCGACGTGGGACGGAGGATCGTTCTCGTTCTCGAGCAGGTGGGCAACGCCGTCCGGACGGCGTGCTCGCCACCGCGCCGCGCCGTGGCCGCTGCGGCCCGAGCGTCCAGCGCTGGTCCGCGATCGAGATCACGCCCTCGGCCTCGCCGCCGCTCAGCGTGAGCACGACCCACGAGCGCGCCTCGCCCACCACGGTCCCGCCGAAGGCGGCGAGGTCGACGGGCAGCGGATGCGCGCCGCGATCGTCGGTCACGGTCACGACGGCGTCGGACAGAGAACCGGGACGCGCGTGAGAGTCGAGATCGAGGTCGCGGCCGCCCGCAGAAGGAATCCGTACGCGTGTCGTCGAGGCGCCTGCGGAGCGCATCCGCGGCGCTGGCGCGCAGCGTCAGCCTTCGCGCCGACGGCGAGACGATGCTCGCGAGCCCGGGGCCCGGGGCCGGGGCGTCGTCGAACAGCGGCAGCGCTCCGGAGGGCGGGGCCGCGGCGCGAACCGGCGCCGACGTCAGGGGCGGCAACGGCGACCAACAGGGCAGCAATGGCTCGCGGCGTCGTGGGCAAGGGAGAAGCTCCGGCGTGAGGGCCAATGGGCGCCGCAAAGTATACAACGGCCGCACGCGCGGCCGTCACGCCTCAGGCGCTGGGCGTGCTCACCGGCGGGCGCCGCAGGTCCAGGGCGCGGCGCAGGACGCTCAGGAACGCGCTCCCGAGCACGAGGATCGCGCCGAGCCACACGAGGTTGATGAGCGGCTTCGTGCTCACCTCGACCGCGAGGACGTTCGCTGCGTGCTGGACGGGCCGGCGCCGGGCAGCTCGAGACCGACGCGGCCGGTGGTCGCGTCGACGGCGACGATCTGCACCGAGCCGCCGCCCGGCAGGTAGTCGGGCACGCTGTTCTGGACGCCGCCATGGGTGCACCTCGTAGCACCGGGTCGCACGGGCACGGTGCGGCCGCCGATCTCGGCCCGCAGCTTCGCGGCGATCTTCATCTGCGGCGTGCCCATCTGCGCGATCGAAGTCCGACGAACGTGTACGTGACCTGGCCGATCTGCTGCGACTCGCCCTTGCCCGAACCACGTCGCGCGTGATCGCGCGGGTCGTCGCCGACCATCTCGAGCGGCGAGATGTAGATGTCGTGCGTCAGGTAGCGCTCGATGTGCGGCTTCTTCATGTAGCCCTGGTTGAACTCGCTCCAGTAGAGCGCGGGCGCGGCCTCGAAGCTGCGCTCCGGGGCGATCGACGGCGATGATCGCGTGGTCCTTGCCGTCGGCGCTGCGCTGCATGCCCTCGAACATGCAGTCGGTAGCCGAGCGCGCGCGCGCTCCTGGCCCTCGGGGCAGCTGGACCTGCGCCGAGCGGCCGTAGTGCGACGAGCGCGATGATGCCGATGAGCAGCACCGACACGCCCAGTGTGGCCGAGGTAGCGCGATGCCGTGCTTCCAGCCGGCGCGGAAGCCGCGCACGGTGACGACGGCGTTGGCCGACAGCGCCCACGCGCGCGCTGAACACGATCGCCGCCGGCAGCCGGCTCGCGCACGCCGGCGACGACGCGCTCAGAGCGTGACCACGATGGCGACCACGATCGACGGCAGCGCCGACTTGAGCGAACGCCTGCGCCTCCTGATGGCGCCAGCGCATGAGCGGCGCGACGCCGAGCAGGAGCCCCATCGCCACCGCGAGCGGGCCGTTGACCAGGTTGTAGTACTGGGTCTGCACGTTGGACGGCGGGCCGAACAGCCGGGTGATGAGCGGGGCGCTCATGCCGACCGCGGTGAGCGCGCGCATCAGCATGAACACGAGCTGGCCGAGCCACATCATCGACTCGCGCGAGAAGCTGCCGAGCGGCTGCGTCGTGGCGGGCATGTCGCGCAGCGCGGTAGAACCAGCAGCGCCGTAGCCGACGACCATGGTCGCGATCAGGAACGACGAGCAGGAAGCCGTTGAGCCCCAGGTTCACGAACGAGTGCACGGAGAAGTCGGCGAGCACGCCGCTGCGGGTCAGGAACGACGCGTAGAGCACCAGCACGTACGACGTGACCGCGAGGAAGAAGTTCGTGCGCCGGAGGCTGCCGGTGACGCGCTGCACCAGCAGCCCGTGGAGCAGGGCGATGTTCGAAAGCCACGGGATCAGCGAGCCGTTCTCGACCGGGTCCCAGCCCCAGTAGCCGCCCCAGCCGAGCACCTTGTAGGCCCACACGCCGCCCATGATGAAGCCGGTGGCGAGCACCGCGGTCGACAGCACGACCCACGGCAGCGCAGGCTTGATCCAGCCGTCGTAGTCGCGGCGCACGAGCGCCGCGCATCGCGATCGCGAACGGCACCGACGAGCGACGAGAAGCCGGTGAACAGGACCGGCGGATGGATCGTCATCCACGGGTCCTGGAGCAGCGGGTTGAGCCCGTTGCCGTCGACCGGGATGCGTCCGCCCGGATCAGCATGAACGGCCCGCGCATCACGGTGACGAGACCGAGCATCACGAGCGGCAGGTTCAGGAAGAACATCGCCGGCGTCGTGAGCGGGTGCTTCGAGCCGCATGAGCACCAGGCCGAGGGTCGCGGTGATCAGCGCCCACAGCATGAACGTGCCTCTCCTGCCCGCCCCAGAACGCGGCGTAGATGTAGCGCGGCGGCATCGCGCGCGACGAGTACGAGGCGCACGTACTGGTACTGGAACTGGTGGTTGAACAGGATGCGCCACAGCTGGAAGGCGGCGAGCGCGTACGCGATCCACTGCAGCAGAACGCGCGCGCGCGCCGGCGCCTCGGCCCCGCGTCGCCGCCCATCGCGGCGAGCCAGCAGATGCCCGAGACGAGCGCGGCGAGGAACGCGACCCACGTCAGCGCCTGGCCGAGATTGATCACGCCCGGCGGCGAGCAGGCCGAGCGGCACGATCACGACCGCACCGCGAGCCCCGAGCGTGCGGAAGTCGCCGCGCCGCTCACGTCGTCACGTCTGACTCCTGCTCGGCCTCGGTCTGGTACTTCGATGGACACTTCACGAGCGAGCGTGCTCGGCCACGAAGCGATTGTTCTCGTATCGGCCGATCGCGACCACCGACGTCGCCTGGATCGAAGTTCCCCGGGATCGCGCCGCGATACTCGACGGTCATGATCTCGCCGCGCGCGTCCTTGAGCTGGAACTCGAGGTACTGCTCGTTCGGCTTCATCACGTAGTTCTTGTCCGGCGAGCACGCCGTTGACCTGCACGAGCCCGTCGACTGGCGCGCCTCGTCGAACGACGATGTAGCGGCGTCATCGACTTCTTGAAGCTCGCTCACGCCGACGCCGATCGCGGCGACGACGAGCAACGCCACGGCGCGATCCACACCTTGACGTTCATCGCTTCTCCAGCTCTCGGATGCGGCGCTCGAGCGCGCACCAGGTAGAAGAACAACAGCCCCCACACGAACAGGGCCACCCCGAGACACGACGCCGTTGCCGTCTCACGCCGTGCCCTCAGGGTCTCCATCGCCGCCGCAGTCCGCGCTTCGAGCGGCCGGCGCTCGAGCCGCGCAACAGCCGCACCCTGCAGCGACAGCATCCACGCGAACAGGCCCGAGAAGCCCGACCATCATCGCCAGGAACGAGACGCGGATCCGCGGAGTCCATCTCGATCTTGCCGCCGTGTTGATGAGCGGATCGGGGTGCAACGAGAAGTAGATCCGCGGCACGACGAACATCAGGAACGGCACGGTGACGAACGCCACCGCCGAGTAGATCGCCGACAGCGGGCGCGCCGCTCCTCGCCCTCGATCGCGCCGCGCAGCGCCAGGTACGCGCCATAGATCGAGCAGCAAGAGTAGAAGATCGAGGTCTCGCGCGGATCCCAGTTCCAGTACGAGCCCCACATCGCCTTGGCCCACAGCGAGCCGGTGACCGTCGCGCCGATGCAGAACACCAGCCCGAGCTCGGCGGCGGCCGACGCCTGGTCGTCGTGCCCGATGCGACGGCGCGCGAGGTACGAGCCAGGCTGTGGACTCATCGACCACCCCAGTGCGAGCACCGCGATCCATGCGACGGGACGTGGAAGTACAGCACGCGCGTAGTTCCGCCCAGGCCGGGCACGAGCGGCGCCCACAGGACAGCGCAACGCACAACCACACCGCGATCCACAGGAACAGGGCGACGCCGAGCGATCACGTCAGTCCTCCCACAGGTGATCGTAAAGCAAGAAACCCGCGGCCAGCATCGCCGCGCGCGTAGGCGGCGAGCAGCCTCAGCTCCGCCGCCGCGGAAGCCCCGCCCATTGCGCGCGCGTGGCGCTCACCGCCGCGAACAGCATCGGCATCAGCAGCGGGAACGACACTCCCGCGAACAGCGCGCCGCGCCCGCGCGTCTGCGCGATCAACGCGCCGACCGAGCGTCGAGGCGCCGGGCGAGTGCCACGCCCCGAGGCCGAGCTACGGTGAGGAACACGCGCCCACCGCGGCGGCGGCCCCCATCAAGATGAGGAACAGTGGCACTGTCACGACCTCGATCGCCAGCCGAGGAACAGCAGGTTGAACAGCGAGCTTCCCGAGCGGCGATCGCGGGTCGGCGACGCGACGAAGCCGGAGCATCGTCATCGTGTGGCCCTCGACCTCGCGCACGAACAGTGTGGCTCAGCGACGTCGAGCGCGGCGAACAGGATCACCGATCCACAGCATCGCGGCGAGCAGGACGTCGGGTGCGGTCGCCGAGGCCGACCCATCGCGAAGCTCACCGCAGCGAGCGTCGCCACCGGCGAACAAGCAGCGCCGCCGTTCAGTCCGTAGCGGGTCCGCCATTCGCTCCGGCACTCCTTACGCATGGATCGATGCCCACACGCAGCCGCGGAGCTCGATCTGCTCGAGTCGGCAAGTCGCGCACTCCCGCTCGTCGTTGGTTGGCGATCACGACCAGGCTCGACGCGCCGGTGGCTCGGCGACGATCGCGCCCGTGCAGCGGCGCGACCCGTCGTCGTCGAGATGGCTGCCGGGCTCGTCGAGCAGCAGCACTCGGCGCGGCCGTGTCGGCAGCACCGCGAACGCGAGTCGCAGTCGCTGCCGCTTGCCGGACGACAGCGTCGCTGACCGAGCGTTCGGCCGCGCCCGCGACTGTCGGAGCCGCACAGCGCCCGAACGCCGCGGCCACGGCGGGTCGGCGTCGGCGCCGCGCCTCGGCGTGCGAACGGCAAGCGTCTCGCTCACCGTGGCGCGTCGCTCGTCGTAGAACGCGAGCGACGGCGCCGGCGAAGCCGACCAACGCCGGCGCGCCGACGCGGCGATCGCGCGGCCCTCGCGACGTCAGCGCGAGCGCTCCGGCGTTCGGCCGCGCCGGAGCCCGCGCACGATCGCGCAGCAGCGTCGACTTTGCCCGCGCCGTTCGTCCCGTCACCGCCACGACGCAGCCGGGACCCGATCGCTGGAAGCTCACCGCGCTCGAGGCCACGCCCCGGCGCGAAGCGATGCTCGAGCCGCGCGCCTCGAGCGCGCGCGATGCCGGCGGCGTGCGGCCGTAGCCACTCGCTCTCGTGCGGCGACGTCTCCGGGGCCCGTGACTGCGACACGATGCGAGTCGCCGGGCAGGATGCGCGCCTTGCGCGTCGGCGCGGTGCTCGCACGGAGCATCGCGCCGCGCGGCGTGCGGGTGACACGCCGCCGCCGAAGCTTCGCCGACGCACGATCGTCGATCGTCGACGCGCGCCGTTCGAGCGCAGGCTCACCTTGACCTTCCCCGGCTCACGACCCTCGGAGAACAACGGCTGACGACGTCGACGCCCGCGATCGAGCGCGGCAAGTCGACGAGCCCTTCGGTGTCGGCGCCGCACAGGCCCGTGGCGCTGCGAACTGCTCGGGGTCGCCTCGAGCACGACGATGCGAGCCGTCCTCGCGCGCTCTCGAGCGCGCTGAGCACCTTCACCCGAAGAACGCGCAGCGCGTCCGGCCGAGCGCGTGCGCGCTGACCTGCGCGTGGATGCTCTGCGGATCGATGCCGAAGGTCAGCAGCTCGGCGGCCATGCCGGTGCGCGTGTGCGTGTCCGGTGTTCGAGTAGCGGAACGAGCCGGTGTCGGTCATGAGCGCGACGTAGAGCGCCTCGGCGATCGCGGCGCGTGATCGTGCCGCCGCCCTCGCGGGATCAGGTCGAACACGATCTCGCCGGTTCGCCGACGCCTCGGGCTCGATGACGTTCACCTGGCCGAAGCCGTCGGCGCGTGCGTGACGTGGTGCGTCGACGATCGGCGATCGGAGACGTGGCGGTCGAGCAGGTCCGACAGCCTGCCGATGCGCTGGCGGTTGCTCGTGTCGAGCACGACCAGGCGCGTCTCGCTTCGGTCCGGGCGACTCTCTCGCGCGTTCGGGCGTGAACTCCTCGATGGATGGAAGTCCGACAGGCGGGAACTGGCAGGCGGGCGACATCGCCGGAGCGCGCAATCCGCCAGCGCGGCGCTGCAACGTCTTGAGCCGCATCGCCAGCGCGACCCTCGCTGCCAGTGACCGTCGCCGTCGTCGGGTTGATGTGCGTGGTCAGCAGCAGCCGTTTGTGGCGTGCGACGAAGCGCGTGGGAGACGCGCGGTGTCCGCAGCGGCTGGCGCTAGTGCCGTCACGAAAGTCTCTGCTGCGCTGGACCGACGAGCTCTCGTCCTGCGGCACTGGCCGGACAGCGCAGAGCCCCGGCGACGCTGCTCGAGGAACCAGTGGTGGACGCGCAGGTCCTGCGTCAGCTCGGATGGAAGCGCAACCCGACGACGGCGCCTGATCGCACGCCGACTCGCGCCGTCGCCATGCGTCGCCACTCCTCGACGCCGCTCCCGATCCGCCGGATCGCGGGCGCGGATGAACACGCCGGGTGACGCGCCGCCTACGACCGGTACGTCGATCGCGTCGTGGTGAACGAGTCGATCTGCCGCCTGCGTTGCGCTCGGCGACGCTGACGTCCGAGCGCGCCGAAGTGTCGACACCGTGAGGTCGCCGCGTCACCGGCTCAGGGAGGGATGAGTCCCCGCGCATGTTCCGAGCATCGCGGCAGGTTGAGCGCGAACGACACCAGCGGCTCGCGCAGCTTCGTGGTCTCGAGCAGGTTGAGCATCGTCGTCGACTCGCCGCCCGGCATCACCAGCGCGTCGAGCCCATCGGAGATCGCGCGCGGCAGCGTGACGCGGACCGCGACGGAGCCCAGCGCCTCGAGCGTGCGCGGTGACAGAGCGAAGTCGCCCCGCAGCGCCAGCACGCGCCGACACCGCGGCGCCGGCGTGGCGGCGCCGCTTCGCGCCGTCCGAACCGCGGGGAATCGATCACGCTACCATCCGCGCTTGGCGAGCAATCTGCTCTTCCGGCAGCGACTGGACGTCGACGCCGCTGCATCGGCTCGCCGGAGCCCTCGCTGACCTGGAGCAGCACGTCCGCGCGGTTGTAGTTCGTCACCGCCTGGACGATCGCGCGCGCGCGCGCGGCTCGGGATCGTTCGAGCTTGAAGATCCCGGAGCCCACGAACACGGCCTCGGCGCCGAGCAGCATCATCAGCGCGGCGTCCGCGGGCGTCGCCACGCCGCCGGCGGCGAAGTTCGGCACCGGCAGCTGCCGGTGCGCGCCACCTGCTGCACCAGCTCGAACGGGGCGCCCAGCCGCTTGGCCTCGGCCATCAGCTCGTCGTCGCCGAGGGTCGTGAGCAGCGCATCTGCCGCACGACCGGCGCGCATGTGGCGCACGGCCTCGACGATGTCGCCGGTACCGGCCTCGCCCTTGGTGCGGATCATCGCCGCGCCCTCGCCGATCCGGCGCAGCGCCTCGCCCAGGTCGCGGCAGCCGCACACGAACGGCACCTTGAACGTCGTGCTTGTCAGATGTGGTGCTCCTCGTCGGCGGGCGTCAGCACCTCGCTCTCGTCGATGAAGTCGATCTCGAGCGCCTCGAGGATCTGCGCCTCGGCGATGTGGCCGATGCGGCACTTGGCCATCACCGGGATGCTCACCGACTTCCTCGATGCTGCGCGATCATCGACGGGTCGCTCATGCGCGCGACGCCGCCGTCACGGCGGATGTCGGCGGGGATGCGTTCGAGCGCCATCACGGCCGCCGCGCCCGCGCCTCCGGCGATCTGCGCCTGCTCGGGCGTCGACACGTCCATGATGACGCCGCCCTTGAGCATCTCGGCGAGACCCACCTTGATTCCGGAACTGCTCCTGCTGGTTCACGCGCTCTCCTCCTCGCGCCATGCTCAGGCGCGCTGCGGGGTGGCCCGGTCCGTGCCTCGAGCGGGCGGGCGGGCTCACTCCATCGTCCGCAGTCGCCGAGACCACGGACGGAACGATCGTCCCAGGTACCCACGTCTTCCCTCCGTGACGCCTTCGCCGATCGAGAACCGCACGCTCGCGTGCGCGTCCTCGGCCGACAGCCCCATCGCCGTGAGCACGTGCGACGGTCCCGGGAGTCGCCGCGCTGCACGCGGACCCCGTCGAGATCGTGATGCCGGCGCGGTCGAGCTCGCGCAGCGCCAGCTCGCCGTCGACGCCGGGAATGCACAGGTTGACGATGGTGCGCAGCCGGTGCGCGCGATCCCCGTTGAGCCGCGAATGAGAAACGCTAGCGAGCAAGGTCTCGAGCAGTCGCGTCCCGAGCGTCCTCGAGGGCCGTCGGCTCCCCGCCGCGCAGGCGGTGCCGCGGCGCTCGGCGGCGGCGCCCAGTCCGACGATCGCCGCCACGTTCTCGGTGCCGGCCCGGCGCGACCGCTCCTGATGCCCCCGTGGATCACGGGGACCAGCCGCGTCCGGCGGCGCACGTACAACGCGGCGGCGCCGAGCGGGCCGTGGAACTTGTGGCCCGCGAGGCTGAGGAGGTCGACTCCCAGGCCGTCGACGACGATCTGCCGTTTGCCCGCCGCCTGTACCGCGTCGCAATGGAACCTGGCCCCGGCCGCGTGGGCGAGCGGCCAGTTCGCGGATCGGCTGCTCGACACCGGTTTCGTTGTTGATCGCCATGACCGAGACGAGCGCGACATCGGGCCCGATCGCCTCGGCAGGTGCTTTGGCTCGACGATCCCCGCAGGCGTCACCAGGGATGACCGTCACCGGGAAATCCCGCGACTCAGGTGTCGCGCGGTCTCGAGCACCGACGGGTGCTCTGATCGCGCTCCACGATGAGGCGCCGGCGCTCCGCGGTCGCGCCGAGAATCATGCCCCTGGAGGGCGAGATTGTTGGCTTCCGATCCGCTCGCCGTGAACACGATCTCCTCCGGCGTCCCGCCCACGAGCGCCGCGACCTGCGCGCGGGCGCGCTCGATCGCGTCGCGCGCGGCCTCGCCGCGGCGGTGAACGGACGAAGGGTTGCCGAATCCACGCGCGTCCAAGTACGGGCGCATCGCGTCGAGTGCCTCGGGCGCGAGCGGCGTCGCTGCCGGCGTGATCCGCGTAGAGCGTCGCGAGCGCTCATCCGACCTCCAGCGTCTGGATCGAGATGCGCTGCGCCAGGTGACCGGCGATGCGCGTGAAGGCGCGCGAGTGCTCGCTGTCGGGCGACTCGATCACCACCGGACGCCCGGCGTCGCCGCCGGCGCGCACCGCGGGATGGAGCGGGATGGCGCCGAGGAACGGGATGTCCATCGGCGCGCGCGCTCCTCGGGGTCGCCGGAGCTGAAGATGTCGTGGCGCTTCCACAGTCCGGGCACACGAAGTAACTCATGTTCTCGATCATGCCGAGCATCGGCACCTGGAGCTTGCCGAACATCGACACCGCCTTGACGCAGTCCTCGATCGCCACCGTGGACGGCGTGGTCACGACCACCGCGCCCGCCACGAACGTCTGTTGGATGAGCGAGAGCTGGACGTCGCCGGTGCCGGGCGGCAGGTCGACGAGCAGGTAGTCGAGCTCGCCCCAGTCGACATCGTGGAGGAAGCTCTTGATCGCGCCGTGCAGCATCGGCCCGCGCCACACCACCGCCTCGCCCTGCTCGACGAGCAGGCCCATCGACATGAAGCGCATCCCCATGCCTCGACCGGGAGGATCTTGCCGTCCCGCTGCGACGGCTGGCGGTGGACGCCCAGCATGCGCGGCAGGTTGGGCCCGTAGATGTCGCCGTCGAGCAGCCCGACGCGCGCTCCTGTCGCGGCCAGCGCGGCGCCGAGGTTGGCCGACACCGTCGACTTGCCGACGCCGCCCTTGCCGCTGCCGATCGCGAGCACGTGGGCGACGCCGTCGAGCGCCTTGCGATCGGCGCTCGGGCTCTTGGCCTTGCGCACGCGCGAGATGGTGTGGATCGCGACGTTATTGACCCACGGCAGCGCGCACGCACCGCGGCCTGGCAGTTGGCCTCGATCTCGCCCTTGAGCGGGCACGCGGACGTGGTCAGGACGAGGGTGAAGGCGACGGTGCCGTCGGTGGCGGCGACGTCCTCGATCATCCCCAGCGTGACCAGATCGCGGTGCAGGTCGGGGTCCTGCACCGTGCTCAGGGGCTCGAGAACTTCTTCGTGTCGATCGGAAGCCATGCTCGCTCGGGCGTGGGGGTTGGGCCTCGCCGCGGCCGTTCCCTGGGTCGGCGGGAGGCGTCTCATCGGCGGACGGAATGCGCCCGCTGGGACTCTACTCCTTATTGGTTGGGCTCGCGCCAGGACTGCCTGGAAACCGCGCGTCTACGCGCCGCGGAGGTGGCGAGCCGCAGCGAGAACCCGCTAGAGTAGGCACCCGGCGCGAGGCCGTCAAAACCGCCGCTGCGATCAAGCAAGCTTCGCGACATGACAAGTCCTGATCACGCCCCGCCCTACGCCTCGCCCACGGTGGTTTTCGATGGCGCTGAGCCCGGTCTCGTTGCCGGTCGCACTGCGTTTCCCCTCCCAGCCCCTCCACCACCTGGACGCGCTGTGGATCCAGGTCGCGGGCACGCTCTGCAATCTGCAGTGCACACATTGTTTCGTATCGGCCGGACCGGGCGTCGAGACGCACGGGTTCCTGTCCCGCGCCGAGGTCGCGGCCCGGGTGGCGGAGGCGCTGCCGCTCGGCGTGAAGGAGTTCTACTTCACGGGCGGGGAGCCGTTCCTCCACCCCGAGATGGTCGAGATCGTGGCCGACACGCTGGCGCACGGGCCGACGACGGTGCTCACGAACGGGACCTTGATGACCCGCGCGATCGTCGAGCGGCTGCGGGCGCTGGACCGGGGCTCGCGCTACGCGCTCGAGATCCGCGTCAGCCTGGACGGCGCGTCGGCCGCGGAGCACGACCGGTTCCGCGGCGACGGCAGCTTCGCGCGCACGGTGTCGGGCGTGCGGCGCCTGGAGGACGCGGGGCTCGCGCCGATCCTCACGATCACCCGGACACGCGACGAGGATCCGCTCGTGTTTCGCGAACGCATTCTCGTGTGGCTCCGAGGCGAGGGTCTGTCGCGGCTCCGCCTCAAGCTGCTGCCGATGTTCCGGCTCGGGCGCGGGCGTCGCGATCCCGCGGCTACGACGACGCGGAGACGCTGGGCGTGCTTTCGGCCGAGGCGTTCGACCCCACGCGGCTCAATGTGGATCGTGCCGCGCGGTGACGAGCCGCGGCGTGTTCGTGTGCCCGCTGCTCGTCGACGCTGAGTCGGCGCGCATGGGCTCGCGGCTCGCCGAGGCGCTGCGGCCGTTCGAGCTGAGCCACGGCGCGTGCACGACGTGCTACGCCACCGGCATGACGTGCGGGAACGGGTGATGACCCGGCTGGCGGTGTTCGGCGGCGTCTACAGCAACGAGCCGGGGCTCGCGGCCGTGCTCGCGGACATCGACGCGGGCGGCGCCGACCACGTGTGGTGCCTCGGCGATCTCGGCGGCTTCGGCCCCCATCCCGATCGCGCCGCCGATCGCCTGCGCGAAGCTTCCGTGCCGATGCTGCGCGGCAACTACGACGACTCGATCGGCCACGACCGCGACGACTGCGCGTGCGGTTACACCGACCCGCGCGATCAGGAGTTCGCGCGACGCTCGTTCGCCTACACCGCCGCACACACGTCGGAGCGCCACAAGGCGTGGATGCGCGGGCTGCCCGAGCAGGCGCGGCTCGACTTAGGCGGCCGCCGCGTGCTGCTGTGCCACGGCTCGCCGCGGCGGGTGAACGAGTTCCTGTGGGAGTCGGCGTGCTCGGACGCGTTCCTCGACTGGCTGTGCGTGACGCATGAGGCCGACGTGATCGTGTGCGGGCACTCAGGGCTGCCGTGGCACCGCGCGCTCCCGAGCGGACGGCACGTCGTCAACGTCGGCGCGGTCGGGCGGCCGCCAGACGACGGGCACACCGAGATCAGCTGCACGCTGCCATCGAGTTCCGCACCGACGGTGCGCGTCGATCTGCGGCGCATCGCGTACGACCACGAAATGTTGGCGCGCGACATGGAAGACGAGCACCTGCCGGTCGAGTTCGTCGAGACGATCCGCACCGGGTGGTGGACGACATGCCTCGAGAACCTGCCGTCCAAGGAACGCCGAAAGGGGCGCCATTGACGAGTGGACGTGAGGTACGCGTCGCGGTCGTGGCGCTCGCGATCGCGGCGCTCTCGGGGTGCGCGCGTGAGCCGGCGAAGTCGGCGGACTCGGCGCCGAGCGCGTCCGTCGCCGCGGACACCGCGCTCGTGATCCGACCGATCGGGCCGAGGGCCTGCGCGACGCGGTACGCGCGAACGGGCCCAAGGTCACGGTGCTCAACGTGTGGGCGACCTGGTGCATCCCGTGCCGCGAGGAGTTCCCCGACTTGCTGAAGCTCGGGCGTCAGTATGCGCCGCAGGGCGTCACGCTCATGCTCGTGTCGGCGGACTTCGACGACCAGCTGCCGGCCGCGCGCGCGTTCCTGCGTGACCACGGGGTGCGCTTCGCGACCTACCTCAAGACCGGCGACGACATGGCCTTCATCGACTCGTTAAATTCTCGCTGGACCGGCGCGCTGCCGGCCACGTTCGTATACGATCGCGCCGGCCAGCTCCGGGAGTTCTGGGAAGGCAAGGCCTCGTTCGACGAAATGAAGCGGCACGTCCGCCGTGTCTTGGAGTCCGATCACGCGACCCCTGAGTGAGGAGGAATCATGTTGAGGCTTCGATACTGGATGAGCGTGGCCGTGCTCGCGTCGCTGGCGGTCACCGGCACCGTCGCGCGCGCAGAGGACGAGGCACCGGGGCTCAAGCTCGGCGCCACGGCGCCGGCGATGGACGTCAAGATGCTCGGGGTCGACGGCAAGCAGGTCGCGATCGAGGATCTTCCGACCGCGAAGGGGCGGCTCGTGATCTTCACGTGCAATGCGTGCCCGTGGGCCAAGGCGTGGGAGGAGCGCATCGTCACGCTCGGCAACACGTGGTCGAAGAAGGGCGTCGGCGTCATCGCGATCAACTCGAACGATCCGGCGGTGCAGGCCGACGACGGCTACGACACGATGAAGGCGCGCGCCCAGCAGCGCGGGATGAAGTACGCGTACGTCGTGGATGAAACGTCCGAGGTCGCGCGCGAGTTCGGCGCGACGCGCACGCCCGAAGCCTACGTCTTCGATGCCGACGGCAAGCTCGTGTACCACGGCGCGATCGACGACAACGCGCACGAGCCGGGCAAGGTCAAGGTCCGCTACCTCGACGCCGCGCTCAAGTCGATGACCGCCGGCAAGACGGTGGCGACCGCCGAGACGAAGGCGCTCGGCTGCTCGATCAAGTTCCGGAAGAAGGAGTCCTCGTAGTCGATCGCGGCGACGCCGTGAGCGCGACGCACCGCGCGGCGGTCTATCCCGACGAGGTCGGGGGCCGCCGCGCTTCGTTTCGAGGATCTGTTCCCACGCGCGCATGCGCTTGGCGATTTCGATCTCGAGGCCCGACTCGCGCGGCTCGTAGAAGCGCCGGCCCCTGAGCTCGTCCGGGAGGTGCGCCTGATCGGCGATGCCGCCCGCCTCGTCGTGCGCGTAGCGGTAGTCGGCGCCGTAGCCGAGCTGCTTCATGAGCGGCGTCGGCGCGTTGCGGATCACGAGCGGCGGCGGCAGGCTGCCGCTCCTCTCGACCTCCTCGCGCGCCTTCCCGAACCCGAGGTACACCGCGTTGCTCTTGGGCGCGGTGGCCAGGTACACGGCGCACTGGGCGATCGCCAGCTCGCCCTCCGGCGTGCCGAGCTGGTGGTACGCCTGGAACGCCGCGACCGCGATCGTGAGCGCCTGCGGGTCGGCATTGCCGACGTCCTCGCTGGCGAAGCGGACGAGACGGCGCGCAACGTAGAGCGGGTCCTCCCCGCCGCCAGCATGCGCGCGAGCCAGTAGAGGCCGGCGTGTGGATCGGAATCGCGCAGCGACTTGTGGAGCGCCGAGATCAGGTTGAAGTGCTCCTCCCCGCGCGGTCGTAGCGCAGGTGCCGACTTTGGAGCGCGCGCCGCACGTCGTCCGGCGTGACCGCGCGCCGCACCGCCCCGCCGCCGCGATCTCGAGCGTGTTCAACGCGCGCCGCGCGTCGCCGTCGGCGCTCGCGGCGAGCAGGTCGAGCGCCTCGGGCTCGACCTGGACCGGGTGCGGGAAGCCGTGCTCGCGGTCGGCCAGCGCCCGCTCGAGCAGGCGGCGCACGTCGTCCGGCGCCAGCTCCTTGAGCACGACGACGCGCGCACGCGACAGGAGTGCCGCGTTGACCTCGAACGACGGGTTCTCGGTGGTGGCGCCGATCAGCACGATGTCGCCGCGCTCGACGTGGGCGAGGAACGCGTCCTGCTGCGCGCGGTTGAAGCGGTGGATCTCGTCGACGAACAGGAGCGTCGGCTTGCCGCTGCGCCGCTTCTCGACCGTCGCGCGCGCGAGCGTTTCCCTCACTTCCTTGACGCCCGACAGCACCGCGCTGTAGCCGACAAACGGAACCCCTGCGGCGTCGGCGATCAGCCGCGCAATCGTCGTCTTCCCCGTGCCCGGCGGACCCCACAGGATCACCGACGACAAGTGCCGGCCCTCGCGCATGAGCGCCAACGGCGAGCCGGGCTCGAACAGTTGCGATTGCCCGACCAGATCCTCGAAGCGGCGCGGCCGCATGCGGTCGGCGAGCGGGGTCGGGCCCGCGACGCGCGGGACTTCGGACCCCCGGCGTCGTCGCCGCCGAACAGATCCCCGCTCACGCGCGCAGTCGGAACCGGCGCGCCGGGCCGAGCGGCGTCTCCGCCTCCGCGGCCGGGCCCGCCGCATCGCTCGCGTGCTCCTCGGCCGCGCGCGGCGCGGGCGGCGCCGGCGACGTCGCGTCGCGCGACCGCGCGTGCCACTCGGTCAGCGCGCGCACCGCGGCGTCGACGTCGAGCGGGCGGCCCAGCTCGTGGCCCTGCACGGCGAGGCGGTCGAACAGATCGGCCAGCACGGGCGGCTCGATGTTGCTGCGCCTCAACAGCTGCGGATCGCGGAACACGCGCGCCGGCGCTCCACTCGCGACGATCTCGCCGCCGCGGAGGAGAATGAACACCCGGTCCGCCATGAGGCGGGACGACGTTGACGTCGTGTGTCGCCATGACCAGCGTCACGCCGCGCTCACGATGCAGACGGTTGAGCAGCTCGCACAGCTCGGTGCGCGAGGCGGGATCGAGGCCCTCGAACGGCTCATCGAGCACCAGCAGCTCGGGGTTCAGGACGAGCGCCCCCGCGAGCGCCACCTTGCGGCGCTCGCCGCCCGACAGGTGATGACACACCTTGTGCCGCAGGTGCTCGATCCCGACGCACTGAAGCGCCGCGGTCACGAGCCTCTCGACCTCGGCCTCGGGATGCCCGTAGCTGCGCGGCGAGAACGACACGTCGTCCCACACCGTCGGGGCGATGATCTGCTCCTCGACGTTCTGGAACAGCACGCCGATGCGCTCGCGGATCTTGTCGAAGTGCCGCGCCGGGTTGACGCCGAGCACCGAGACGTCGCCCTCCTGCGGCTCGAGCAGGCCGAGGATGTGAAACAGCATCGTCGACTTGCCGCAACCGTTGGGCCCGAGGATGACGGCGCGCTCGCCGCGCTCGACCACGAAGTCGAGCCCGCACAAGTGGACCTGCGTGCGGTCGGCATAGGTGTGGCGAACGCACGAGACGCGAACGACGATCTCGCTCACGGCATCCTCCACAGCGCGATCGCGGCGGCGATCACGAGCACGCCAGCGAGCGCCACCCACAGGTCGTCGCGCGTCGTCTCGGCATAGTGCCGGCAGCCGCAGATCCGGCCGGCGTGACCGCGCAGCAGCATCGTCGCGTAGAGCCGCGCGCTGCGGTCGAAGCCGTAGAGCACGAGCGTGCCGAGGCTCTCGCCGGCGACCGACAGCCGGCGTCGCAGCGGACCGCTCACTCCGCCGCGCACGCGCAGCGCAGCGCCACAGCCGCTCGCCGCGGTTCGCGAGCTCGAACAACGCGCGATAGGTGATGAACACCCCGTCGGCCGCGCTGCGCGGGGCAGGCGCGAGAGCGGCGCGAACAGATCCGGATAGGGCGTCGTCCCGATCAGCCACGCGGCGGCGAGGCAGGCCGTTGTGGGCCTCAGCAGCAGCCGCACCGCCGGCACCACGTCGCCCGTCCAGCCGGCGAGGACGAACAGCCCGCTGAACAGCAGCGGGTACGCGACCATGATCGCGATGACGCGCAGCGGCAGGCGGCTCGACAGCGCGAGCAGCCACGCCATCGCGTGCAAAGTGAGCTGGAGCGGCAACGAGCGTGTCGTGATCGCGAGCCCGACGATCGCCGCCGCGAGGAGCAGCTTGGTGAGCGCGCTGGCGCGATGCCACACCGTCGTGCCGGTTGCCGCGGCGAGGTCCACGCGTCCTACCAGATTGATCATGGCGTCATGCCTCCGCCGTCGCGGTGCGCAACCGCCCCGAGCTCGGGAGCAGCTCGGGCTTGACGCGCGCGAGGAAGCGGCCGAGCCCGGCCGCGACGAAGGCCTCGACCACCACGCCGAGCACCCACAACGCGAGCACCGCGCCGAGGGCGAGCGGGAGCAGCTCGGGCGAGCGCCGGGCCGGCGCGGTCGCGGCCTGGGTGCGGAGCGCCATGCCGACGATCACGACCCACAGCGTGCCCGCGACCGCCTGCGAGGCCGCCGCGGCGCACGCGAGCGCGAGGTCAACGCGTCCGCCGCGCGCGACCGCCGCGTACACGGGCCGCGCCACCGCGACGCCGGCGCCGAGCACGAGCGCGTTCAAGCCCACGACCGTGAGCCCGCCGTGTCCGACGAGCGCCAGCATCGCGCCTCACGACGAACACCACCTGGAAGCCGGCCGCCGCGCCGAGCAGCACGCCGATCCGGACCGAGCAGGCTCAGGTGGTACTCGAACGGCCCGAGCGGAAGGTGGAGCGACATCGCCGCCAACACGAGCGCCCCGAGCGCGCCGCGAAACGCGACCTCGCGCGGACCCTGATCGCGCAGCACACGCCCCGACAGCGCGAGCAGCGCAATCGCCAGAACCAAGGCGCTCCCCACACCGTCACGGGGAGCAGGCCGTCGGGGAGATGGAGGTGCGACATGCCTAAGACGCCCGAGGCCAGCACGGCGGCGCGCGCGTGTGCACCCGCCGTCGCCAGCGTGACGAAGCACGCCTCGAGCGTCGCGCCCGTCGTCATCACGTCGTCCACGATCAACACGTTCCTCCCATCGAGCACCTCGGGGCTCTCGACCCGAAACGCGTCCGCCACGTTGCGGCGCCGCTCGACCACGCCCAGCCGCGCCTGCGGCGCGTCAGGCGCGTCCGCACGATCGCGCCCTCGAGCCTTGGCACTCCGATCCGGAGGCTCAGCTCGGCCGCGAGCCGCTCGGCCTGGTTGTATCCCCGCTCGCGCAGGCGGGCGGGATGGAGCGGCACCGCCAGGATCAGATCCGGCCTCGGCTCGCCGCGGATCGCGGTCTCGAGCGCTTCCGCCAGCGCGCCGGCGAGTCCCGCGCGCCCACCGTACTTGAGCGCGTGAACGAGGCAGGCGCCGCGCTCATCGTAGACCCAGGCCGCCCGAACCGAGAAACCGGGGTGGCGCAGGCATCCGACCGGGTCGCGGTCGGCGACGAGGCAGCGCGCGCACAGCGGCGTCGCGACCGGAGGCAGCATGCGCTCGCAGGACGGGCACAGGAGCCGCGACGGCGGCGCCGAACGCCCGCAACCCGGGCAGCGCTGCGGGTAGACGAACTCGAGCACGGCACTCGCCCACGACGAGAGCGCCGGGAGCCCGAGGCGTGACGGGGCTCGCGACATGTCTCCTCCGCATGGGTTCGGCCGGCGCCGGCGGGCGCCGCGGCTCATCGCGGCCAGCCCACCGCGCGCTCGAGTGGTGCTAAGGGAACGTCCTCGCCCAGCCACAGCGTCAGGGACGCGCGCCTGATGGACGAGCATGCCGAGCCCGTCGTAGGCCGATCGTCCCGCGGCGCGGGCACCGGCGATCCACGGCGTGATCTCGGCGCCGTAGCGCAGGTCGACGAGCGTCGCGCCTGGGTCTGCCCAGTCGTAGGGCATGATCTCCGCCGGATCGTCGATCGGCGTGGCGTTGGCGATGAGCGAGGCGCGTGCCAGCGGGTCGCGCGATTCCGCCGAGCGCCATGCGACCCACCGCGCATCGCCGATCCCCTGCCACGACGCGCGCGCGGCCTCGGGACGCCGAGCGCTCACGGTCACGTCGGCGCCCGCCTCGATCAGCGCGGCCGCGACGCTGCGCGCGGCGCCGCCGGCGCCGAGCAGCACGACGCGCTCACGCGCGACCTCGCGGCCGAGCGAACGCCACCAGTGCACGAACCCGATGCCGTCCGTGGTGTCGCCCCACGTCCCGTCGCCCTCGAAGCCGACGGTGTTAACGGAGCGCGCACGCCGCGCACGCTCGGTCACTCGGCCGAGGTGTGGGATGACGACCTGCTTGAGCGGGATGGTGAGGTTCACGCCGCGGAGCCCCGCTAAGGCGAGGTCACGCAGGCGGGCCGGCAGATCGTCGGGCGTCGTCGGCAGCGCCTGCGAGACGCCGACTCTCCCGAGCGCCGCGAGGCCGGCGCGGTGCAGGTCGGGCGAGCGGGTGTAGGTGAGCGGGTGGCCGAGAACGGCCAGGCGGACCGGCGCGGTCACGCCGAGGCGGAGGCCGCCCTCGCCGGCGCGGCCGCGTGCGCGCGGTCGCCTGAGGCGCAGCATCATCAGCACGCCCACCAGCGCGAGCATCAGGCTCACGACCTGGCTCTCGCTGATGTCGAGCCCCGCCCAGGTGCGCGACGACGCTGTTCGGCTCGTACGCGCGCGTGAAGTCGAGGCCGATGCGCGTCAGCGCCATCAGCACGATGAACAGCCAGAACAGGTGCCCCGGCACGGTGAGCCGCGTGCGCAGCGCCCAGCAGCAGAGCGAACAGCGCGAGCCCGGCGATCGAGAAGTAGAGCTGCGCGGGATGGATCGGCGTCTGGCCGAACTCGAGGCCGGGAACGAATCCGGCGGGTAGACGACGCCCCACGGCAGGCTCGTCGGCCGGCCGTAGCAGCAGCCGTTCAGGAAGCAGCCCACGCGCCCGAACATCGTGCCGAGCGCGATCGACGGCGCGAGCGCGTCGGCCGTGGTCCACACCGGGAGGCCCGAGCGCTTCGCCATCCACAGTCCGGCGAACGTTCCCGCCGCCACGCCGCCGTAGAGGGTGAGCCCGCCCTGCCACAGCGCGAACACGCTCGTCCACTGGTGACGGAAGTCCTCGATGTGCTCGACGACGTAGAGCAGACGCGCGCCGCACACCGACGCGATCAGCGCCACGAGGATGACGGTGACGAGGCGGTCTTCGTCGATGCCGCGCCGTCGCGCCTCCTTCAAGCCGAGCCACGTGCCCACCAGGAACGCGATGGCGAGCATGAGGCCCGTACGTGCGGACGTGGAGAAACCCCACGTGGAACACCTCGGGATACACGTCAGAACTCCTGTCGGCGCAAGGCCACGCTCTGGAGCAGGCCGATCTCGATGCCGTTCACGATCAACGCCGTTCCTCCGTATGACAGTAGCGGCAACGGCAGGCCCGTGACCGGTGCCCACCCGATCGTCATCAGCATGTTTACCATGATGTGGTAGAAGAGCGCGGTCACGATGCCGACCGCCATCAGGCTGGCGAAGCCGTTTCGACTCATCGCCGCGAGTTTGAGGCCCTCAGCAGCAACACCGCGTACAGTATCACCACGGTCAACGAGCCGATCAGGCCCAGCTCCTCGCCGACCACGGAATAGATGAAGTCGGTGTGACGCATCGGCAGGAACGCGAGCGCCTTCTGCGTGCCGCGCAGGTAGCCCTTTCCGGTCACACCGCCCGAGCCGATCGCGATCCGAGACTGGATGATCTGGTAGCCGGAGCCGTACGGATCGTTGCCGGGGTTCAGGAACGTCTCGATCCGCCGCTTCTGGTAGTCGTGCAGGTGATTCCACAGATGCGGCATCGCGTACGCCACCGCGCCGTTCAGGAGCAGCAGGGCGACGAGCGTCGGCAGCCGCGGCCGCGTCACCGCCAGCAGCCCCGCGAACACCGCTCCGAACGTCCACAGCGATCCGGTCGCGAAGAACAGCACGACGTTGAATACCGGCGACAGCCCGAGCGCGAGCTGCCGGAGCGGCATGCCGCCCCAGTACAGCATCGCGATCAGGATGCACGGGAAGCTGAGCGACGTGCCCAGGTCCGGCTCCTCGAGCACGAGCGCGAACGGCAGCAGCGTGATGAGCACGGCCGGGAACCACGAGCCGAACCGGCGCAGGTCGGCCTTGGGATCGTCGAAGCGGCGCGCGAGCACGAGCACGGTCGCGATCTTGGCCAGCTCGCTGGGTTGGAACTTGACCGGCCCGATCTCGAGCCAGCGTCGCGCCCCGTAGGCGCTCGAGCCGAACACGAACACGGCCGCGACCAACACGATCGACAGCGCGTAGAGCGGCCACGCCAGCGAGTCGTAGACGCGGAAGTCGATCGCGGCCACCAGGCACGCGGCGCCGACGGCGACGACGGCCCACGCCAGCTGCTTCGTCCACAGGCCCTCGTGGGCGCCAGGATCGACGTCGCGCTGTACACGATGAGCAGTCCGACCACGACCAGGCCGAGCGCCGCGATCGCGAGCGGCCCGTCGATGCCGGGCATACGGAGCCTCAACTTGGTCGCCATTTAGTCGCCATCCGATGCCTCCGCGACGGGCGGCGTCACCCGGAGCGTGTCGTGCGGAACCGCAATGCGCGGCTTCGGCTTGTTGCGCAGAGAGTCGGGAACGAACAGCGCCGTGAGCACCTCGGCCGCCTTCGGCGCCGCGATGGTGGCGCCGTGGCCGCTGTTCTCGACCACGATCGCGAGCGCCACGGTGGGACTATCGGCCGGCGCGTAGCAAACGAACAGGGCGTGGTCCTTGCCGTGCGGGTTCTGTGCCGTGCCGGTCTTGCCCGCGACCCGCAACCCCTGCACACGCGCGGAGGTGGCGGTGCCCGACTCGACGACCAGCTCGAGGCCGCGGTGGAGCGCCTTCCACGCCTCGTCGGTGGTCTGGAGTCGCGGGCGCGGCGAGCGGTCGGCGCGAAACGGCCCGACACCGCGGATCTCGCGCACGACGTGCGGACGCACCGGCTGACCCTCCATCGCCGCCTCCGAGATCATGGCCGCGAGCTGGATCGGCGTGACCAGCAGCTCGCCCTGGCCGATCGCAAGATTGAGCATCAGCCCCTTGCGCCAGTGTCCCGCGCCCCAGCGCTGGTCGTACCACGCCATGCTCGGCACCAGACCCTTCTTCTCCTGCGGCAGGTCGACGCCGGTGCGGTCGCCGAGCCCGAACGCGCGGGCGCATTCTTCGAGCTTTGCGAGGCCAAGCTTCGGACCGATCTGGTAGAAGTACACGTCGCAGGAGTGCTGGATCGCGCCGACGAAGTCCAGCGTGCCGTGCCCTTCCTTCTTCCAGCACCCGAACCAGCGCCCGCCGAACTGGTAGCCGCCGTAGCACTGGCTGGAGCGTCGTCCCCGGGCGCGCGATGCCGGCGCGCAGCGCGGCCAGCATGGTCACGATCTTGAACGTCGAGCCGGGCGGGTAGACCCCCTGGATGGCACGGTTGAGCATGGGGTTCGCGCCGCCGCCCGCGAGCGCGCTCCAACGTTGGTACGTGATGCCGACCGAGAACTCGTTGGGATCGTACGTCGGCCGGCTCACCAGGCCGAGCACGCTGCCGTCGCGCGGATCGAGTGCCACGGCCGCGCCGCGTCTCGACGTTCGCCATCGCCGCCTCGAGCGCCTTCTGCACCTTGAGGTCGAGGGTGAGCACGAGGTCGTGGCCCGCCACCGGCAGCTGCGGCGGTCCCTCGGTGAGCGCCGAGACGCGGCGGCCGGCGGCGTTCACGACCACGAACTCCGCGCCGTCCTCGCCGCGCAGCACGTCCTCGTAGCTGCGCTCGATGCCGCTGCGTCCGATCAGGTCGCCGGGCCTGTAACCCGACGTCGCGAGCGAGTCGAGCTCGCGGTCGTTGATCTCGCCGGCGTAGCCGAGCAGGTGGGCCGCGAGCGTGCCGTACGCGTAGCGGCGCAGCGGCTCGACCTGGACGTCGATCCCGGGCAGCTCGTCGCGCGACTCCTCGACCGCGGCGCGCACGACGAACGGCGCGTTGCGTCGGAGCACCGCCGTCTTCCCGGTGCTGTTCGCCTCCGCGACCAGGCGATGCACCTCGGCCGTGTCCCCCTGGATCAGCGACGTCACCCGCCGCGTCCAGTCCGAGCCCTGGACGAGCCGGACACTGCTGCTGCTCTCGGCCGGGAACGGCCGGTACACGACGTTGAAGCTGGGCGCGCTGTCGGCGAGCAGCTCACCATGTCGATCGTAGATCGACCCGCGCGGCGCGCGCAGCACCTCGAGACGAACGTGGTTCTCCTTCGACAGCTCGCGGTATTCCTCGTGCTGGGCGACCTGGAGCCGAATGAGTCCAATCGCGATCGTGCCGAAGCCCGCGAGCACGACGCCGGAGAGCACCCGGCTGCGCGTCTCTCTAAGTCGCCGTACGAGTTGGGAGAGCTGCATGGCTGAACAGGGACTGGCCGCTCACGCGTCGCAGGATGCCGAGGAGCAAGGTGCCGAGCGGCGCGGTGGCCACGCCCGCCAGGATCACGCGCTGCAGGAGATGGGGCCACGCCTGAACACCTCCGAACTCGAACGCCGCCGCCCACGTCTGGTGGACGACCGTGGCGAGGAACAGCAGCACGCACTGGGTGCGCGCGCTGTCACGCACCAGCGTATGGCTCAGGCGCCCGACCGTGTAGCCGAGCAGGGCGAGCAGCAGGGCGTGCCGACCCATCCAATGCGCGGCGTCGAGGTCGGCGGCGATGCCGAGCACGAAGCCGAACGTCGTGCCACCCGATTCGCCGTGGCGCATCGCCCACACGACCGTGGCGAAGGCGAGCACGTCGATCACCACGCCGCGCGCGGCGAGCGCGGTGAGCGCGGTCGAGCGCAGCAGGAGCGTCACGATCACGAACACGACGACGGCGGCGACGGCCTTCATGGCATTCCTCGCACGGGTTCGGTCTGCGGGATTACAAAGCCGTGGCGCAGGCGCGAGATCTCGGCGGCGGGCGCCACCTCGACCTCCTGCATGAGGCCGCTCGGATCGCGTCCGAGCGAGCGCACGACGCCGACCGGGATGCCGCGCGGGTAGCGGCGCGACAGTCCGGAGGTGAGCACGCGCTGGCCGACGCGCACGGTGTCCGAGTTGGGCACGCCCGACAACAGCAGGCGCGGGCGCGGCGAGAACGCGAAGCGCAGTACGCCGAGCACTCCGGTGCTCTCGACCTCGCACGCCACGGCGGAGTTGGGATCGGTGAGCAGCACGACGCGGCTCTGGTTCGGATACGCTTCGCCGATTCGCCCCAGCAGTCCGGCGTCGGTGACGGCGGCGTCGCCGACGTGGACGTTTTGCCGGCTGCCGGCGCTGAGGATGGCGGCGGTCGGAATCGGCTCACCGGTCAGCGCCAGCACCTCGACGGGACGCAGGTTCAGGTTCGGCCATGGCGGCAGATCGAGGTGCTCACGCAGCTGCTGGTTCTCGACGCCGGCGCTGCGCAGGTGCTGGTTCTCGAGCTCGAGCTCGGCGAGTCGCGCGTGCAGCACGCGGTTCTCGCGCCACGCGGCGGCCATGCGGTCGACGAACAGCACGACGCGGTCGAGCGGCGTGAAGATCCAGGCGCCGAGTCCGCGAAGCCCCGACGTCGGGAGGCGGTCTCCCATGACGAGGAGGAGCAGCGAGATGGCCGCGAACACGCCCAGCAGCGCGCTGCTGTGGCGCTCGGCGGGCGGGAGGATCCCTCCCATCGAATCAGTCCTTGTGGCCGCTCAGGATGACCTTTTTCGAAGTCCTCGATGTGCTCGAGAATCTTGCCGGCCCCCAGCACGACGCACGTCAGCGGGTCCTGCGCGACCCGAATGTTGAGGTTCGTGACCTCGCGAAGCAGGAGGTCCAGACCGCGCAGCAGGGCGCCGCCACCGGTCATGAAAATTCCGCGGTCCACGATGTCCGCGGCCAATTCGGGCGGCGTGCGCTCGAGCGACTCGCGCAGCGCGTTCACGATCGAGCCGATAGGCTCCTGCAGCGCCTCGCGGATCTCGACGCTCGACACGCGCAGCGTGCGCGGGATGCCGCGCACCAGGTCGCGTCCCTTGATCTCCATGTCCATCTCTTCGGGCAGCGGGAACGCGGAGCCGATCTCGATCTTGATGCGCTCGGCCGTCTGCTCGCCGATGAGCATGTTGTACGCTTTCTTGGCGTAATTCATGATCGCTTCGTCCATCTCGTCGCCGCCGACGCGGATGGACATCTTGGTCACGATGCCGTTGAGCGCGATCACTGCGATCTCGGTCGTGCCGCCGCCGATGTCGACGACCATGTTGCCCGTCGGCGTGTCGACCGGGAGCCCGACGCCGATCGCGGCGGCGATGGGCTCGGGGACGAGCAGCACCTCGCGCGCGCCGGCGCGCACCGCGGAAGTCGATCACCGCGCGCTTCTCGACTTCGGTGATGCCCGACGGCACGCAGATGATGATGCGCGGGCGGACGAGGAACTTGTGCTTCTGCACGCGATGGATGAACTCGCGCAGCAGGTCCTCGGTAACCTCGAAGTCGGCGATGACGCCGTCGCCCGAGTGGGCGCACCGCGCTGATCTCGTCGGGCGTGCGCCCGAGCATGAGCTTGGCTTCGCCGCCGACGGCCCTCACCTTCCCCGTCGCCTTGTCGATCGCGACGACCGACGGCTCGTTGAGAACGATCCCGCGTCCCTTGACGAACACGAGCGTGTTCGCCGTGCCGAGAGTCCATGGCGACGTCGGTCGAGAAGAATCCCATCAAATTGTCGAGAAACATCCCTGCCTCTCCTGGGGTTCGACGGGTGCGCCCGACGTAGCAACGGCTTAGATGCGCGGATCGAGGCGCCACTGAGGGAGTCGGGGTCTGCCTGACCCCATAAACAATCGGACGCTAGCATCACAATCTTGAGAGCCGCAAGCAGTTTGTCCCCGTGAACGAGACTTCCGCGACAGTTTTTCGTATCGATGTCACGGGACCTCGCCTTCGAGAGCGCGCGACGGTGGAAACGGGCGCGAGGCCGAGTGCGGTTCGGGGCCTTCGGGGGTGTCCGGCGCGGCGTCGAGGCGTCGGGGCGGTACGTGAATCACGGGGCCGCCCGCCCAGACGACGTTCCGGGAGCCCGACGAGATCAGATCCCCTCGCCGAGCCGAACACCCGGCCTCCGGAACGCCAGCGTCGGCCGAACCGACACTTCCCTGGGACCCGTTGTCCGGACGAGCGTCGAAAGGCTCGCGGCCGGGCCTCGAATTTCCGCCCATCCGCATGAGCGGAGGCGTGTTGCGTCCGGCGGGCACCGACAGAGTCCGGCTGGCTCGGGGCTTGCCCTCTACCCGGGAGCACCGGGGTCCGTGCCCCGGCGCAGCTCAGAATCAGGTGCTTTCCGTCAGGCTCTCCGGCACTCGTAGGCGGCGTCCGAAGGGGCGCCGCTGTTTTTTCGCCCTACCAGCCCAAAAGCCCCGCGCCCCGCCACGGGATCGCCTCGGACCGCACCGATGTCCCCGGAACCCCAAGCAATTTCGACCCGAACCGGGCGTCTCGGGGTACGAACCCTGACACCCGCGATTGTCCCTTCGGGACCCGCGATGCTAGCCTTGCCCGCCCCGGCAAATCCTGCGACGAAATGATTCTGATTCGACGCCTCGCACTCCTTCTCTTGCTGTGCCTGATCGGATGGTCGGCGGCCTCCCGGCCGGTCCGGGCTCAGACACCCGTGGCCAGCAAGTACATGTTCTCCGACACGACCCTGCTCCGCGACACACTCGACCTCCACTTCGACCGACTGTTCGAGCTCGCCGACAGCCTGCGCACGAGCCCCGACAGCCTGCGCGCGTATTCGATCCGGTACCTGTTGCCCCTCGATCGGCTCGCGAGCCTTGCGGACAGCTTGCGCGTCCCCGTCGACAGCATCGGCGCCGTGCTCGAGCGCGGAGCGCTACAATCCGCTGACCGTGACGGTCGAGCGCCAGACGGACTTCGGGTACAGCTCGGTGTACAGCGTGAACCGGCAGACCCAATCGTGGTCGAACAGCGTCAACTACGACCTCGTCCGCGGGCCCATCGTGTTCAGGAATTCGACCAGCGTGCGGATTGATCGCGTCAACACGGAGGAGTACATCCAGCGCGCCAAGAGCTCGAACACCGAGACGGGTTGGAAGTTCTCGCCCAACTTCGCCACCGGCGCGCGCGTCAACTTGCAACGCAACGAGAGCTTCAGGCCGGGCTCGATCTACAACAAGACGATCACGATCAACCAGTACCAGTTCTCGATGCGCAGCAAGCAGCAGCCGAGCCGCAACGCGAACACCGAGTTCAATCTGTTCACGGGCCCGTTCAACGAGCCGAACAGCATTCCGATCAAGCAAGGGTTCAGCACCGTCGCCGACGGCCGGCTCGACTACGGGCGCGGAATCGTCGCCTTCGACATGAACGGCAACGGCACTGGCGCGTCTCGGCCAGGGCCACCTCAAGGACCGGATCTCGTTCCCGACCCACGACCTCCAGGGCGGGCTCAACGGCACGCTGAGCGTGCAGCCGCATCTCCCGCTGGGGTTGCGCATCGGCTACGACCTGCGCGACGAGCTGGTCGAGCGACCCGACACGGTGACGACCGTATCCTCGGAGGGCGTGCCCACCGTCGTCGACACCCTCAACCGTGAGCCGAGCAACTCGGCCGGCGTCGACGTCTCGCTCCAGTATCAACTGCGCCAATGGGCGTCGCTGACCGCGACCTCGCGGATCAACACGACGACGAACCAGATCGCGGTGTCGCGGGACAATCGCTTCGTCTACGACCGCAGCGTCACCCAGGACAAAGGCTACGGTATCGACGCCCAGGCCAACACGCGCGGCTGGGCGCTCGACGCCCATTACAGCGAGGGGCGGCCCGAGTCGGAGACACCGCGGCAGACGGCGCTCCAGATCACGACGGCGAGCGCCATCGATAGCGCCGTCACCGTGAACTACCGCGAGCGCTCGCTGTCGACGGCGCGCTCGATTTCGGCCAACCTGAGCAAGAATCTGGGAACGCGGCTGCTGCTGCGCGGCACGGGATCCGTCACGCTCAATGAGTACCGCTACGTGATCACCGACAGTTCCTACGCTGCCGAGACCGGTGACGCACGCGTCGACCCGAGCGATCCGCGCGACGACTACCGCCAGCTCTACCGCGTGGAAGCCACCTATTCGGGGCTCCGCGGCCTGAGCACCACGATCGGTCTCGAGGTGTCGCGTACGCTGACGGTGTTTCTCAAGGCGAATCGCAGCGACGCAAACCGCGAGGACAAGGTGTATCGCGCGGACTGGCGCTGGACGTATCGATTGACGCGGCTACTCACCGTCACCCAGCGCAATCAGATCAATTCGGCCTATACCAACATCATGTTCCGGCCGGAGCGCAACCGCTTGGGGATGTCCTACTTGTCGATCACGACCCTGACGTCGCAGGTGTCGCCGAGGCTCGGACTCGACATCACGCACAACGCCAGCTACCGGCCGAACGGTGATTACTTGCTCGCGACGGACGGCCAGAACTCGTTCACAATCTCGGACGCGAGCCACGACTACACGCTGTCGAGCCGCATCGCTTACACCCCCGTCAACGCCGTGACGATCTCGCTCGAGCCGTACTACCAGTCGACGGATCGCCAGACCGTGAACGGTGGCATCCGCACCCCCGACAACCGCCGCCGCTCGCCTCAACCTCTCGGGCGGCGCGAGCCTCAATCTACACGTGGGGCAGCGGGGCGCTCTGACCGGGAACTTCGCGCGGCAGATCCAGTCGAGCCGCTACGAACACAGCAGCAACGGCGTGCTCGTCCAGGAGCCGCGCGCCGAGCTCGACTATTGGACCGGGAGCCTCCAGTTCTCATGGCGCCTATAGCCTCTCGCATCGGACACGACACGCCGTCGCCGGCGCGCCTAAGGATCGCAACGGCGGCGCGCGGCGGCGCTCGTGTGCCTCGCCGGGCTGGCCTTCGCCTGCGCGGGTGCGTCAATCCGTTCCTCCCCGCCAAGGCCGAGCCGCCGCCGGCGGACGGCACGAACGTCAACATCGACCTCAATTACAGCGATCCCGACGCGGTGACCACGACGTTCGCCGCCGGTGTCGGCGTCCAAGGGCGCGGCAACGGCCGCGCCGCCTACCTCGGGGCGTTCGCGGACTCCCCTGAGCGACAAGGTCCCCTACTACGGCGTGTACGATGCTCTCGTCATCCAGACCGCACGGGTGCGGGCAAGGACATTCCGGTGTGGAACCGCGACCTCGAGGCCGCGTTCTACCCGTACCTGTCGAGCTTGAACAGCGGCGAATACGTCTTCAAGTGGTCGAATTATTCCTCGCCGTCGGACGAGATCGACGACGTCGCCGGCACGGGCGACGATTTACCGGGCCTACGAGCTGTTCGCCGCGTCCCAGGACGGTCTGGTCTCGCCGGTGTCCTTTGGCCGCGTGGACCTGTTCCTGCGCAAGACCACGCCCACGCGATGGGCCATCGTGCGATGGACGGACATCGTGAACCCGGACTACGGCTCCAACCCGGCCGACGCGGGCTACCGCTCGTTCGGGCGCCTGCACATCGACATGGTGAGCCCATGACCAACCGCCTGCGCCGATACCGCCGCCGCCGCGGCCCTGGGAGCGGCCCTGCTCGCCGCCGCGCTGTCCACCACCGGATGCTTCAATCCGTTCCGTCCGCGGGTCGGCTCCGGGTTCGCGGTGTCGCTCCAGCCGCCCAAGCCGACCCGGCCGCAGGAGCTGCTCCGCCTGTTCAAATGGTGCTGGGAGAACCGCGGCATCAACGAGTACGAGGAGATCTTCACCGACGATTTCCGTTTCGCATTCTCGGTGCGCGACTCTGGTGAACAACCTGCCGATCACGCGCGACGAGGAGGTCGAGATCGCCGCCGGCTGTTCGTCGACGGCACCGCCACCGAGCCGCGCGCGAACCGCATCACGCTCGACTTCGGCTCCAACCTGCTCGCGATCCCTGACAGCCGCCCGGGCAAGACGTACCCCTGGCACCAGGAGATCACGACCCGCGTGATCCTGCGCGTCGAGCTGACGGAGAACATCGACGTCGAGGGCGACGTCACGTTCCTTCATCGTGCGCGGCGACTCGGCGCTGATCCCGCAGCAGCTCAAGGACCGCGGCTTCGGGCCGGACCCCAACCGCTGGTACATCGAGCGCTGGGAGGACAAGACCGGCGGCAACCAGGCCACGGGCCCCAGCCTGATGGCGCGCTCGTCGCCCGGGCTCGGCCTGAGCGACGCCGTCGCCCCGGCGCGCGACCCTCGGTCGGACGCGGCCACCTTGCGCACGATTCGCATCGTGGGGTGAGTCTCCAGCTGCGCTGGCGCCGACCCGCCCCAGAGCTCGGTCGCGGACGTCGCGACGCGCGTCGCCCGCTCCGCACGCTGTTGTGGCCGACTTCGGCTCGCCGATATACTCCGTCGCACGAGTTCTCGCTGGCGGCCCCGTGCGACGCCCCGTTCGATGTCGAGAGTGCAGCTGAGGAACGCGATGCGTGCCGAGGGCACGAACACCCGTGAAGGAGCTCAACCTGCTCGCCAACGCCGAGCGCCAGTTCGACGAAGCCGCGGCCTGCCTCAAGCCTGATCCCGAGGGCATCAGGAAGATGCATCAAGCGCCCCGCCGCGCGACGATCGTAGTCGCTGCCGGTGCATGATGGACGACGGCACGCATCACGCGTGTTCACCGGCTACCGCGTCCAGCACATCGATCGTGCGCGGGCCCGCCAAGGGCGGCATCCGGCTACCACCCGGACGTCGACGCTCGACGAGGTCGCGGCGCTGGCGGCGTGGATGACCTGGAAGTGCGCGGTGGTGAACATCCCGTTCGGCGGCGGCAAGGGCGGCATCGCGTGCGATCCGCGCCAGCATGTCGAAGGGCGAGCTGGAGCGCCTCACGCGCCGCTACGCCGCGCGATCTCTCCGGACCTGTTCGGCCCCGAGAGCGACGTGCCCGCGCCCGGACGTGAACACCAACGAGCAGGTGATGGCGTGGATCATGGACACCTACTCGATGCACGAGCGCCGCACCGAGCTGCGCCGTCGTGACCGGCAAGCCGCTCGAGGTCGGCGGTTCGCGCCGGCGCGTCGCGAGGCCACCGGGCCGCGGCGTGATGTTCTGCGTCGCGCGAGGCGTGCACGCACTTGAAGCTGCCGCTCAAGGGCGCGCGCGTCGCGGTGCAGGGCTTCGGCAACGTGGGCTCGGTGTCGGCCGACCTGATGGCGCGAGTGACGGGGCCAAGATCGTGGCCGCCGTCCGACGTGAGCGGCGCGATCCACAACCCCGCGGGGCTCGACGTGCCGGCGCTGCTGCGCTACGTGGCGGACCAGCCGCGGCGTCGCCGGGCTTCCCGGGCGCCAAGCCGCTCACCACGTCGATCGTCGAGTACGACTGCGACATCCTGGTGCCGGCCGCGCTCGAGAACCAGATCACCAGCGAGAACGCCAGCCGCATCAAGGCCACGCATCGTGGCCGAGGGCGCCAACGGGCCGACGACGCCGGACGCGGACAAGATCCTCGAGACCAAGGGCATGCTCGTCATCCCCGACATCCTCTGCAACTGCCGGCGGCGTGACCGTGAGCTACTTCGAGTGGGTGCAGAACCGGATGGGCTTCTACTGGCCGGAGGACGAGGTCAACGACGCGGCTTCGAGCAACGATGGTGCAGGCGTTCCGCGACGTGCTCGCGCAAGGTCGCGTCGAGCACGGAAGGTGAACACTGCGCGTCGCGGCGTTCATGGTGGCGATCGAGCGCGTGCGTCAAGGTGCATCATGCTGCGCGGCGTGTACGCCTGACCGGCCGGTCGCGTCGCAGCCCCGGCGGGACCCGCTCCCGGGGGACCGGGAGCCGGGCCGTACGTTCGTCGGCCGTTCGCGAGGGGAACCGGCGCCCTCCCGGCGCGGTCGGGTTAGAACGCGGAGTTTCAGGCCGATCTCGAACGTGTCGTCGAAGAAGTCCTTCGATGGGCCGCCACGCCACGTCGATGCCGAGGCGGCCGCGCTCGCCCGTCTTGAGCTGCGCACCTGCGCCCAGCGCGCACCCGGTGTAGATGTCGTCGCCGCTCGTCGCACTCGGTGCTGCCCTCATTGCCGTTGACGTCGGTGCTGCTGCCGAACCAGGCGAAGTACGAGGCGCGCAGCGAGTAGAGGCCTGCGGAACGTCAGCTCGGCGGCGCCGTTGACGTCGTCGACCGATGAAGTTGTTGTTCTGGAACCAGCCGAACAGCGCCAAGCGGTACTTGGCGCTGATGACGACGTCGTAGGCCGCGGCGAGCGTGAAGAACGACGGCATCTCGAACGACGACGAGTTCGAGCTCAACGTGCGATTCGAGGCGCTCGGGTCGGATCCGGGCGGCAGCACGCTTGTCACCCGAGTCCGGGCCCGCCGAACTCCATCGACGAACCGAAGTTCTTCATCGCCAGGCCGAGCTTGAAGCCGTGGAGCCCGGTCGCGTACTGCACGCCGAAGTCGAACGCCACGCCGTTCGCGCTCATCTGAGCGATGCGCTCGCTCACGAAGCTGCGCCGATGCGCCGAACAGCACGCGGTCGGTGAACTGCCGGGCCCAGGAGCCGCCGATCACCGTGAACGTCGGGCTTCAGGATCTCCCCGGTGCCGTCGGGCGCGTCTTCGGTGGTGACGACGATGTCGCCGATCGACAGCACCTGACGCTGCAGGCCGAGCACGCCTAGCCCACCGGCGTGCGTCGCCACCGCGGCGTAGTTGACCTTCATGTCGGCGATGTACTGGGTGTTCGTGAACATCAGCTCGGTGCCTTCGATCGTCCGAGGCCAGCCGGATTCCAGAACATCGACTCGATCCCGCTGATGTCGCTCACGACCGATCCGCCGAGCGCGGTGCCGCGCGGGCCGACGGGAAGACGCAGCTCGTGCGCGCCGTTCGTTCCGGTGCGCTGCGACGAGCCCGCCCATGCGGGCGATTGGAGCCAGGACGAACGCGGCCGACGCGCAGAGCACACACCCGGCGAGCCGGCGCACGAACATCGACCGATTCTCCTTTTCAAGGTGTGACATCGTCGACCTCCCAGAGGTTGTTCAACCGTTCCTTTTCCATGAAGACGACCAGGCGTCCGATCGTGGACCCGACGCCGGGAGCATCGATGTGGTAGATGTACACGCCGCTTCCACCGGCAAACGGTTCTCCGTGAGCACGTCCCATGTCACCACCGAGGACGTCGGATCCGTCTTCTCCAGCGTGCGCACGAGCTCTCCCGACAGGCTGAAGATTCGGATCGTGGCGCGCTCCGGCAGGTTGGTGAACCGGATCATCCGATTGAACTGATTCAGCTCGTAGCGCGAGCGCGTGTAGCAGGGGTTTGGAACCACACGGATGTTGGCGAGGTTCGCCTTCGCGAGCGCGGCGTTGTTCTGAACCAGTCGGCTCGTGCTGAACGTGTACGAGTCGTTGGGCGTGGGCGGGACCGACCACGCGTACTGCAACCCGTCCCCCAACCATCGCGTGTCGCCGTCAAAGCGTTGTTTGGGCCATAACGCGTAGAGCGCGGGCAAGGGCGAGCCGACGCTGACGGGGACGCCGTCCACCTCGAACGCCGGGTTCGGCGTCCCGCGATACGGCCGACTCAGGACCCAGAGGTATTCGCGCCCTCCGAACGTGGCGGCATCCGCGGACGGGAACCACGTCGTGTCGAACGTCGTCGGCTGGAAGCGCGCGCGCTTCGTCGTGCCCGGCAGGAACGCGCTATCGGGCAGGATGGCGCCGGTGAGGGAATCCACCAGCACGCGCTCGACGAACGCCATCTCGAGCGTGTCGCCCCGCAGGAGGTCGGCCGAGCGCGCGGGAATGTTGACGTATCCGCCGTAGGCGTAGCGCCTCCCACCCACCGGGGCGGTGCCAGGGAAGATGAACGCCGACGTGTCGCCGCGGGTGGTGTCGCCGAGCCTCGTAGCGCGCAGGTAGCGGTACGCGAGCTGCGGATTCGCGGCGCCCCCATATCATCTCGACGCGCGTGAAGCTGCTCGGGCTGCGCGGCCGGGTTCAGGCTCGTCGTGAACGGCGTGTTGTCTTCCTCGTGGAAGATACTCGCCGGCCCCGCGCCCCGAGGAAGTACAGATCCGGGTTCCCGCTCCAGCTGAACCCGATGTCCATGCGTCGCGCGCCGCTGGGATTGAGGTCGACGTAGTCGACGCTCGACAACGTCGGGAAGAAGGTGCTGGCCACGCGCACGCTGCATGCCGTCGACGACGGGGAAGTCGTCGTTGCCACGCAGGTTGAGCTGGTTGTCGAGCTTGACCGTGTTCGTCGTGGCGTCGATGAGGCGCCACGCCACGGTCGCCGTGGCGGTGTCGCCGGCGATCGGCCGAGTGAACACGGAGTCGACCGGGAAGAACTCGACGCGGTAGTCGTGACCCGTCACCGCGTAGGGATCGACGACCTCGACCGAGACCTCCGCGGTCGACGGCTTCTGCGCCGCGTTGGCCTGCGCATAGGCGACGTCGGTCGGCGACGCGGTCGAGAAGTCCGTGCCTCCGGCCGGACGCTGCGGCATGACCCGCAGCACGCGCTGCGCATTCTCGAGCACCTTCCGGTTCGGGAACACCTGCAGCGTGTCCACCGAGTACGCGGTCACCGCGAAGTAATACTGCGTGCCGTCCTTGAGGGAACCGCCGCGGATGTTGTCTTCCGTGGTCGAGAAGCAGTAGGTGATGCCGGCGTCGGATCCGAATGCGGTGGGCGACAGCGGGATCACGCGTCCGGTCGTGACGTCAGAACGACGGCTCGTACACGGTGGTGATCTTGTTCGCCTCGTCGAACGTGGCGATGCGCTTCCACGGCCCGGCGACCGTCTCGCCCTGGTAGACGTTGTAGCCCTCGAACGTGAAGCCCGGCGCCTGCGGGCCGAAGCGCGAGGCCGTGTCCCAACACAGGTTGATCTCGCCGTGGTCCTCGGTCACCGTCACGGTCGGCTGCTGCGGCGGCGGCGGCAGCTGGAAGCCGAGATCGAACGCGAGCTGCGCGGTCTGGTCGAAGAACCGGAGCCCGCTGATCGACGACAGGCGGTCGGTGCCCTGCCCGATGACGATCGCGCCGACGACCGTCTGGGTGTCACCCGGCGCCATGTCGAACGGACCGGTCGTGAGCAGGAACCGTCGGTCATTGGGGTTCGCGTCGAGCCATCCTGTCTTCGTGACCGGGTCGCCGGGATGGAAGAACGTCGTCGGCAGCCCGGTCGTGGGGTCGATCAGGACCGAGCCGTCCGGATTGACGCCGCGCATGTAGTTGTAGGTCTGCGTCGCGGACGCCGGGTCGGTGCCGTTGATGTACTTGTTGAACGATCGGAGGCCCAGGAACTGGTTCCCGACCGCGGGCCCTGGAAGAAGTCGTAGCCCACGGCCGGCGGCGTCAGGCCGTAGAGCTCGATCGTTGTTCGTGGCGTTGTAGCAGTAGCCGAGCGACAGCGTCGTGTCGACGCCGACCAGGTCGTCCGTGAAGCCGCCGAGGTCCGGGTCGGCCCACAACGACACGAACATGTTCAGCAGGTTGTTCTCACCCTTGTTGATGATGAGGAACTTGAGGAACAGCGTGTTCCCGAGCGCGCCCTGAGCCTCGAAGCCGAACGTCGACTGCTGGACCTCGACCCCCATCGGGTCGGTGTTGCCGGCGTCGGTGGCGCCGCGCGTCGACGGATCGAGGTCGTTGTACACGGACCAGATCATCTGGTCGCCGGAGACGTCCGGACCGAGCACGAAGACCGAGTCGCCCTCCTGCGGCGTGTCCGTAACGGGCATGTGCCAGAGCCGCGTGGGCGCGCCATAGGGCGCTGCGCCGTTCAGGTACTCGCTCCACGAGTGGTGCAGCAGCGGATCGAGCAGCGGGTCCGCCGCTGTCTCCTCCGCGCTGCGCTCGACGTGCGCCGTGTCCTGCGCGTTGCCCGTGTACCGGACGACCTCTTGTACAGGATGTACTCGCGGCAAGGCGGAATCGTCGAAGGTGGAGTCGTCGAGCATGACGCCCGGCGAGTATTCCTGACCGTACTCGGCGATCGCGAGCCGAGGCTCGCCGTTCACGAGCGCGCCCATCCACAGGCCCGACGCGAACACCGCCGCTCTTCGCCGTTCCCTTCGGGTAGACGAGCCCCGCGTTCCCGGTGGTGAGATCGAAGGCGAACGAGACCGAAGTTCGTCACCCACATGTTGAGCGTGTTCACGTCGATGCGCCGGTCCGAATCGAGCGTGTGCACGCGCTTCCCGGACTGCGCCTTGAGCGGATGGGGTCCGCGCTTGAGGGCACGCGGGACTTCCGCCCCACCGTCGCGGCGCTGAGGACGGCGGCGGCGAGCATCGCCAGCGCCAGTAGGTGACGGCCCGTGTCTCATCGTAGGCCTCCCGCCGATCCACGGTTGCGGTTAGAAGCTCGTCTTCAGGCCGAACCTCACGAGACGTGGATTCGAGAAACAGCGTCGGGTCGTTCTCCCGCGAGGCGGTAGAACCCGGCGCCGTCGAGCCCTGCGCGGCGGCGGTTTGCGTGAACGCCTGTCCGTCCTGCGTCGACAGGAAGCCCACCGACGACGCCGACCCGGACGACGTGTAGACCTCCACGGGATTGTCGTAGCCCAGCAGATTGAGTACCCACACCGATGCCTCCATCGGGAAACCGGCCAGGCTGAAACCCTCGGTCGCCTTGAGATCGAGATTCACGGTCCACGGCCCGTACCGCGAGTTCTGCGGGTCCGGCCACCTGTCCACTGACGGCCGCGAGCGTGACCTCGTTGTAGACGAGCGTGGGGTGTACGGCGTGCCGCTCGCGATGTTCATGAGCAGGTTGACGCCGAAATTCTCGAGCCAATGGGCGCCGCCCCACGCCGGCCCCTCACTCTTGCCGAAGCGCCAGTCCAGGTTCGCCGCGATCTTGTGGCGCTGATCGAAGTCGAGCGGCGACGTCTGCTTCGGCGCTCTGGCTCGCCGTCCACGCGCGTGTTGCGATCGCTGTTGCGACACCGAGCCGGTGCCCTGCGCGAACGACAAGCTGTACGCCAGGTTCGCGGCGAGGTGGTTGACGGGTCGCATGGTGAACCCGACGTCGACGCCCTTGATAGTGGCGAAGTCGCGGTTGCGATACGACGAGAACGCGTTCGGCTTGACGGAATGTTCGTGATCTCGACCAGGTCCTTGACGTCTTTGTAGTACGCGGTCAGGTCGAGCCGGAATGCTTGAGCTGAACTGCCGCGCCATTCCGAACTCGTACGCGGTCGTGAGCTCGGGCCGCAGGTTCGGATTGCCGAACCCGACGAAGTAGCCGCCGGTTCTTGATCTTGTGTTGCAGGAACCGATAGCGTGACGTACAAGTCCTGCAGGTTCGGCTGCTGGTAGAACTGCCCGTAGTTGAAGCGCAGGATCGTCTGCGCGTCGACGGGGAACGCGATGCCGAGCCGCGGCGAGACTGCGCGTACGTCTTGTTGTCGGTTAGGTCCTGGCTCTCGAGCGAGTCCGGCAGATTGCCGATCGCATCCGGATCCCCGAGCGGGAACTGCTCCGACGCCAGCGCCGCCGTGTTGACGTTGATGTAGTCGAAGCGGAGGCCCCGTTGACGATCACGCCCTCGTACTCGAACTTGTCCTGCCCGAACAGCGACCACGTCGTCGGGTGCTTCGGGCCGTCGGACTCGGACGAGTGGTTGTTCTTCATCGAGGCGGATGTTCGTGATGTTTCCGCCGGGTCGCGATCGACGACCAGGTCGTAGCCGTACGCGTCGTAGTCGTCGAGGTTCGGCCGCGATCCGCCGAGCTGCACGGGGAAGTAGTGGTCGAAGTAGCGCAGCGTGTGCCGCTGGAAGTCGCCGCCGACCTTGAACTGGTTGTAGTGGTTGAGCTGGGTCGTGCAGTTGCCCTGCACGCCCCAGTACGACGACTTGCGCTGCAGGTAGTCGTCGAACACGTGGCCAGGCTCCCAGAACAACGGGAGATTCGTGTCGAACAGAGGATTGGGGTCGCGGTAGTACTCGGTGAGGCGATCGAACGCCAGGCCGTCGCCGCGCTTGCGCAGCGTCTGGAAAAAGTTGAAGCCCACCGAGTAGAACGACTTCGTGTTGAGAACGTGGTTGCCGGTCACGTAGTAGGACTGGTTGCGGTCCTCGTAGCGGGGCGAGTGGCCGAGGTCGTACAGGTAGGTGTGAACGTACTGCTGCCAGTTCTCCTGCGACCCCAGACCGCCGGCCTTGAGCGTGATGTTGTCGCCGAGCTGCCACGAGACCTTGCCCTGAGCGTGTACCCGGAGTTCGAGTTCGACCGGCTTGAACGCGTCGTTCAACGAACGACCCTGGAGCTCGGGGAATGGATCGCCGTTCGAGTCGACGAGCGTGCTCCCGAGCGTGTTGGTCTTCAGCTCATTCTTGAACTCGTCGGACAGTGTCGTCGGGCTGCGGTCGCGTTGCCACCGGCGCTCGCCCGAGACGTAGAAGGTCAGGTCCTCGCGCCCGGCCACAGTGGACCGCCCAGCGAACCGTCGTAGATGTTGTAGTCCGTGTTCACGGAGCCGACCCAGTCCCCCGACAACACGTCGGAGACCGCCTCGATCGCGCCGAAGTACCGGTCGCCGCCCTCGCGGGTGATGACGTTCACCGCGCCGGACATGATGCGGCCGTACTCCGCGTTGAAGCCGCCGGTCAGCACGCACCACCTCCTCGATCGAGTTGTTGCTGATCGAGGTGCTCGACGTGCCGGTGAGCGGATCCCGCTGGGAGAACCCGTCGACGTAGTACGCCGTCTCGTTGGGGCGCCCGCCGCGGATGATCAGCGTGTTCTGGTTCTGGACTCCGTGTCGATCTGGCGCTGGAAGTTCACGACGCCGGTCTGCTGCGCGGCGGCGTCACGGTAGCCGCGGGTCGGCAGCTTCTGAATGTCCTCCTGGCTGATGAAGCGGCGTCGTCCCGGTCGCGTCCTTCTGGAGCAGCGGGCGCTCCGGCCTCGACGCGTACCTCGCCGATCTCGACGGCCTCGCCCTGAGCGTCATGTTCAACTCGGTGGTGAAGTCCGGCGTGATCTGCACCTTCTCCGCGACGAACGGCGCGTAGCCGATCAGGTTCGCGTGAACGACGTACGTGCCGCCCGGAATACCAATGATGAAGTAGTTGCCCTGTTCGTCGGAGATGGCGCCGAGTCGCTGGCCCTCGATGCGCACGTTGACACCCGGCATCGGCTGCTTCTTGTCGTCGACGATGCGACCCGACAACTTGCCCGTCGTCCCCGCCCATGCGAGCGAAGCGACACCCATGAGTGCCCAGGTCAGCGCGGCGACAAAACCGGCACGAAGCTTTCGGCTGACATGCCGAGCCTCCTTTCCGTGAGGGATCCTTGGCACGGGCGGAGCGCAGCGCTGGGCGCGCGCGGTCGAAGCTCTCCGAGCGTCGATTCGCAGGGATGCAAATCGGTGCAACCCGAGCCTCCTACTCTTGCCGCTGGGGGTCAGCGACGTTTGCCGTCCGTGGCGTTGCGTGGGATCGGATACACGCTAGGCAAAAACCTAGGACGACATCACTGAACTGTCAACGTCTAATCAACGATCGCAAGTTCCGTGAACGCCAGCGGGGAGGCGACGTGCCGAGCGACGGAATCCAGGGCGCGAAAAGCGCCGGTGCCGTCCGCCCTGGCGGACGGTGCGCGCGGAGCTCCGTAACCGCCTCGCAGCTCAGCAGAACGGGGCGCCGGAGACCCGGGCGCCCCCGCCTGGAGACTGGTGCGATCGAACTAGAACGAGTAGGTCGCCGTGACCTTCGGGAACGCGGTGAAGCCCGACACGCCGGTGATTCCGGTCGGGCCCGACAGGTTTCCGAAGAAGCCGCCCAACGTCTGCGGGAAGAAGTTGTTGCGCGATGGCATCGAGCTGCAGCGTGCCGAAGCTTGACGCCGGCGCCGATGTTCATCGTGGAACGGCGACGAGGTGAACTCGACGGTCGGACCACCCGCCGTGTTGTCCTCGACCTTGAGCTTGTTGTACGCGCCCTTCTGGGCGCCCATGCGGAACGTGAGCCAGTTGTTCAGGTGCGTCTCGAGCGCCGCGAACAGCCTGCGGCATGATCGTCTCGGTCGCATCCAGGCTGGGGCTCGCGCCGGTGAACGCCGAGATGCCGAAGATGTCGTACTCCTGCTTGACGCTGTTCTGGGCAACGTGAGGCCGAGCACGAACAGATCGTTGTTCCCGATCGTCCAGTTGTTCGCCGCGCCGGCCTGCCAGCCGGTGAGCGAGTTGTCCGTCGACACCGCCGGGCCGCCGCCTGTAGGCTGCGTGACCGCGGAGAGATCGAACGAGTAGTACTTGACGACCGGGACGAACATGACGTTCGGCTGCACCTGCATCATCCAAGCGCGCCGCGAGCTGGTACGTCGTGCCGCCGTCGTCCTTGTAGCTGATCCCGCGCCCGCGGGAGCACCCGAGCGCCGAGCTGCGCCGGGGACCGTTCGCCTCGAAGGTGCGGTTCTGACAGAGGAGCGACGCTTCGAGATTGCTGTGTGGCGTTCATCTCGAAGCCGACGCCGCCGCCGAAGCCCCACGGGTTGCGGGCGAGGTTCTGATCGCTGCCGTTGAAGATCGCGCCGGGGATGTCGAACTTGAGATCCGTCGTGACACCCGGCAGTCTCGTACTTGAGCGCCTCATTCGAGCGGCTGAGACGGAGGCCCAGGCTGCATCGTGTTGAACTTCTGCCCCACATGATGTCGAACGACTCCGTTCGTGTGCAGGTTGGGATCCCCGCCCGCGAAGCCGGGGTTCGGCTGGGACAGGTCATCGCCCTGGCCGATCGCGGGGGTTTCCTCCCTCAGGTGGAGCGCCCAGGTGCCGAAGCGTCCGTCCCACAGGTTGCCCAGAATCGCGCCGATTGCGCGATCGAACGTCGCCGGATAGCCGGTCGTCGCATTCGCGATCTGCAGGGTACCGAGTTCGCCGTAGATCAGGTTCCCACGCCCGTGACACCCGACGTGTACGTGTAGATCCCGGTGTAGTCCTTGATGTAGTCGCCCGGCACCGCCATGCCCTCGACGCGTGAGGTCTGGGCGAGTGCCACCCTGGCAGCGCCAGCAATGCCGCCGCGGCCAGAACCAGACGACTCAACGTGCTGCGATGACTCATATCGAATGCCTCCTTGGCGATAAAAGAGATCAGAGCTGAGCTGTGCCTACGATGCAGTTCAACCCAGGTCTTCTTGGCCTCGATACCCACAGCGCAGATTGCTTCGAGCCCCACCTCCTTTCAGAGCCATCTTCTTCTTCTGCGAGCATGCAGAAGGGCCCCACTCATGTCCCTACGAAGGAGCCCCGTAAAAAAGCCAGGCTATACCTTCACGGAGTGAAGGATCCTGGCGAACGTCGGCGGGAACATAGGGAAGCCCTGGAAACGTTGTCAAGGGTTCATGCCCCCAGCCGGGACCGCCTCGAACGCCGTCGGTCGGCCGCCTTGGGGCGTCCGAAGCCGCGGAGCTGGGGAAATAAGTCTCCCTCGAACAACGGGTTCCGGGGCTGGATCGAGGCCACCCTCACCCACCCCCGGCAGTGGACGAAGTAGCCGCCGCCGAGGCAGAGGCCCACGTGCCCGACCCGAGATTGGGGCCGCACGGAGAAGAAGACGAGGTCCCCTCGCGCGGCACCTCTCCGGCCCGAAGCCGTCGGCTGGATCGGAACTGATCATGGGCGTCGCGCGGGATCGGGACCCCCTTGCTCGCCGAGCACGAGCTGGGTGAACGCCGAGCAATCGAGGCCGCACGACGTCCTCCCACCCCACAGGTAGGGCACCCCCATCAGGCTCCGCAGGCGTCTCAACATCGACATCGGTCGCTGCCGGGCGGGCACGACGCTCGCGGCAGAAACCCAGCCTCTTCGGCCATCCGGAAGCTCGACGAGCCTCAGCGCTCCTCTGCGGCGGGCGAGGATCACGCGGCCGCGCCAAAACAGCGGGCTCAGCACCGCGCCGTCGACCTCGCTGCGCGCCTCGGCGTGCGTGACCTCGACTCGCCCCGACGCACGGCGCTCCCAAACCCTCGGCGCGCATAGCACTCGTGCCGATCAGCCCCCAGCCCCTCGACCACCCGCGATACCCGTCGCCGGGCGTGCGGATCCGCCACCATCCGCCCGTTCGATCCATGCCCTCGACGCGCACCACCTCACCCATCAAGAGCTGGGAGAGCAGCTCGCCCGGTGATCGGGCCGCCGACGCAGGTCGAGCGCCGCCAGGCGGACCACGGCGTAGGGGATGGCGCGCGCCGGCTCGCTCGGCGCGCGGCGGCCGCGCGGGCCGTCATTCGGGTGTCGGGCTCACGAGGATGAAGCGGCCGAAGCCCTCCCGGTCGGCGAACACGAACCGACGGTAGGGCCGGTTGTAGTACCAGATCTCGAGCTGCGGCGATTGGGCGCTCGACTGCCGCGACTCGGTCTGATCCGGCGCGCCCGTACTTGATGTAGATGCGCCCCATGTCGGAGCGGCCAGCCGGGGCCGAAGTGCTCGAAGTGCTGCTCGGCGTAGCGCACGCGGCGCAGGAACTCGATCAGCGCCTCGTTGCGCGGCGTGTCAGGGGTGGGATCGCGGCGTCGCCAGAATTCTCCCACGCCCTCGGCTGCTGATCGACGGGCGCGGACTTGAGCCGGTCGATCTCGTCCGGGCCTCGCGACATAGGACAACGGCTCGAGCATGCGCTGGAATTCGCTGGTCGCGGGGCGGCCCGCTCTCCTCGACCTCGAAGGAACGCTCGACCTTCACCTTCGACTTCCCTTCCTCGAGATCGACCTGGAACACGTAGCCACCGATGAAGAGTGAGCTCGAGTCGGGCTCACGACCACCGGCGTCGCCGACTCGGGAAGCGTCACCGGCTTCCGTCCTGTGATCAGCTCCCGCCCCGACTCGTCGAGCACGCGGTAGCGGAACACGTACGATCGCGGCCACGCTCCGCGGCGGCGGTCGAACAGCGTCACGCGCGCGGCGAGGCTGCTCGATGTTGTGGCCGAAGCGTCGCGTGGACACGGGGCGAAGCCGCTGTCCGCCTCCCACACGCCGACTTCGAGATCGGCGTGAAGCCGACGTCGACGCGCGAGTAGTCCGGGACATCGAGATCCTCGCTCGCGGACGACTCGCGTTCGCCGTTCACGTCCCGCGCCCGTACCCGCACCTTGTAGCGCCCCGGCGCGACGTGGAACGCTTCGTCGCTCGACCATGCTCGCGACCGCCGAGTTCGTGCTCTGGAACGAGCCCACCGTGAGCCGGCGCTCCCACGAATCACCCTGGCTCCTGCCCGGCTTCTTCGGCTCGATCACCACCGTGAACTCGGCGACTGCGCCGTAGCCCGAGCCCAGCAGCTTGAGCCACTGCAGCTCGTCATTGGGCAGCGTGATGGTCACGGAGAGATTGGTGCTTCCCGTGGGATCCAGGGAGACGGCCACATCGGCCGTAAACAGAGGGGACTGATCCGCTCGCAGCGGGGGCAGGTCCGCGGCCTCGGCTCGGCCACGGATCCGATGACCCACAACACCAAGAACGCCAGCCATCTCGCGAGCGGGCGCGAGACCAAGAGAGACTGAGAACCGCACCGTGTCGACGACGCTAGCACACGCCCTCCACGGGTCCAACGCGGCAAAATGCCTCGACATGCCCGACCCAATCGGTGCATGCCATCTGCTGCCGACCGGGCGGGTCTGCATCGCAGGGACCGGTCCATACGGGTTCTGATGTCGCGATTCTCCACTCGTCCTCGTTCCATTCTTCTCAGCCTCGCGGTCGCGGGATGCATGCTCTCCCCCGATTCGCCGCTGCGACGGCCCCTCCGACGTCCGTGTCTCGTCCCACCCGAGCTGGTTCGGGCCTTCCAGGACGGTCTGTTCAGCTGTTCCGGCGCGCTCGACGGGGCTCGGCGCATCGACCGTCTCGGGCACCTGGAAGCTGCCGGTCGTGATCGTGTCGTTCAGCGACGACACGATCCAGGTCCCGGCGCGGGACTTCGAGACCGAGCTGTTCGACACGACCGCGCGCGGTGCCGACCGGCTCGTTCTACGACTATTACCGCTGACTCCATGGTCGCGTGGGGCCGCGTGTGCGCTCGGCCGCGTCGTCGCGCCAGCGTGCGGCTTCCGGAAGACCGCGCCTTCTACGCCGGAAACAACTGGGGCATGAGCGCGCTCGGCACGCCGAACAATTCGCTCGGGTACGCTCGCGACGCGTTGCAACGCTGCCAGAGCAGCGTCAACTGGCCGGAGTTCGATCTCGACCACGACGGCTACGTCGACATGCTGTGGCTCGTGCACGCCGGCGTCGGCGGTGAGTCGTCGGACCGCACGCACCTGTGGTCGATGACGTCGCGGATGAGCGGGAGCTGGTCGCAGGCCGGCCCGTTCGTCACGACCATACCGCTGCCGGGTGGATCCCGGGACAAATGATGCGGCTTCGACCGCTTCACCGTGCTGCCCGAGAAGTCTTCGTTCCACCCGGAGAAGATGTGCGAGATCGGCGTCTTCTGTCACGAGTTCGGACACACGCTCGGCCTGCCCGACCTGTATGACATCGCGCACCCCACGAACAGCGGTCCCGGCAACTGGTCGCTGATGTCGAGCGGCGCGTACGGCTCGGACGGCATGAGCCCGCAATACCTCGTCGCATATGGGCGCGTGGCCGATGCAGTACATGGGTTGGGACCGCACGAGGCGTCCCAGCCGCGACACGACGATCACGATCGACGCGATCGAGGACTCCTCCGAGGTCGTGGACTTCTGGTTCCAGGGCGAGGACTATCCCGAGCACTTCCTGATCGAGACGCGCCGCCGCTTCGGCTTCGATCACAACCTTCCGGAGGAGGGCCTGCATCGTCTATCACGTCGACGAGACCATCATCGGACAGCGCCTGCTCCAGAACCTGATCAACGCCGGCCCGACGCCGGGCCTCGAGCTCGTCGAGGCGGACGGCCACGACGACCTCGGCACCGGGCAGAACCGCGGCGACGTCAACGACCCCTTCCCGGGCCAACTCGATCGGCGGCGCTTCGACGACACCACGATCCCCAGCACGCGCACCTTCAATCTCGCACGCACGGATCTGGCGATGGACGTCCTCGGATCCGACGGTGACGGCATGCGCGTCCACCTGCGCGTGCGCCCGCCGGGATGGCTCGCGATCGAGAGACAAGACGCCGGCGGCGGGCTTCCAGCCCTTCGGCGCCCCGGGCGCCGCGCAGGTCAGCGGCATCGACGCGCAGAACGTGAGCTACATCGCGCGCAGCGTGGTACGTAGGTGGCCGCCCGCAGGTGCTGCTGTTCTCGAGCGTGTCGTGGTCGGAGCCACTCCAGCTCAGCCATTCGACCGGCGCCGCCATCGATCCGCGCTCGCGATCCTGCCGGGAGGCGATCTCGCGGCCGTGTGGAGCGACACGCGACAGGGCCGGGCGCAGCTCTACTACCGCGCGCGCATCCGGGGTATCTGGACGGGAGGAGCGGCAGCTGCTCACGATGCCGGGCAACTGTCGAACGTCCCGCCCTCGCCGCCGATCACCGCGGCGGATTGTCGCTCGCGTTCCAGTACGCGGACGGCGACACGCGTGCAGATCCAGTTCATGCGCTTCACCTACTTCTCGCCGTTCGGCCAATCCAAGCGCGTCGTCGGCTTCCCGCAGCGCCCCGGAGAACGCGGAGCGTGCTCACCGACCCGGGCGGCAACTCAGTGGGTCCTGTGGCGGGACCGCTCGCCGCCGATCGTCGCTGTGGTTCGCGCGCTTCCGCACCGACAGCGGTCTCACGGCTCCGCAGGCACTGACGTCGTTTACGATTCAGTCGCAGACCGCGTACAGCGCCGCGTTGGATTCGGTGGGTGGGCTCCACCTGGTATGGCAGGTGAGCGGACCGGGCGTGAACGAGCTGCGCTATCAGCACCGCTACGGCAGCGCGGCGCCCGACCCGGTCGATTGCTGCCGCTCGAGCAGGGCGGCGATCCCGTGCAGGCGCGCCGAGGATCGCCATCGACCGCGACCAGAGCCTGCACCTCGTCTACGAATCCAGCCGGTCCGGTCGGCACCGAGGTGCGCTACCGCCGGATGCGCCCGAACGGTGAATGGGACGCGCGCCCACGAATGTGTCGTACGGCGGTACGGGCTCGGCGGTGAGCCCGATCGCCCTGCCGACGCACGACGGCAACGTGACCGTCGCGTCCGTGGGCGCGGGTCGCCGCTGCGCTTCCTGGTAGCGCCGCCGCGAGCTGGTTCCCGACGGCAGACTGTCCGCGCCTCCGCCAGCCGCCGCGGTGCTCCTGGGCTCGTGCTCGGTCCCAACCCGCTGCGCGCCGGCAGGAGAGCATCGAGCTGTGGCTCTCGGCGCACGACACCGGCTCCGTTCCGGAGGTCGAGTTCCTCGATCTCGCCGGACGGCGCGTCGCGCGCACGCGTCTCACCGCCGACGGCCGCGGCTGGCACGGCCGAGTCGAGGGCGCGGCCACGCGCGACCGGCCGAGCAGGCTCTACTTCCGTGCGTGCCGCGGGGACGAACCACGCCGCGCGGCTCGTCGTGGTCCACTAGGCTACTCTCCGTTTGCGAACCCTCCAGGGACGGCTCGCCCGGAGCACGACGCTCCTCGCCGTCGTGGCCGCGTGCACTGCGAGCGCGCCGACGGCGCGCGCCGAGGACGCGCAGCTCGCGGGCGTGGATGCGCTGGACTGATCAGATCGACCGCGACTGGCCGCTAGTGCGGTGCGTGGTTTCTACCCGGTCGGCGACAGCCTCGACTTCGAGCGCGTGCCGCCCGACGGAACTCCGGCTACGTGATCCTGCGCGGCGTGTCGTACGGCGACAAGGGCACCGGCATCCATCAGGGCGCAGATCTCGCGAACCATCGCGCGCGCGGTGTCGTGCGCGCGGCGGCGAGCGGCGTGGTCGTGTGCGCGGACCGCGTCGGGGCGCCGACTACGGACTCCACGTCGTGCTCGCGCACCGCGACGAGACCGGCGCGATTGTGTACAGCGCGTACGCGCACCTGCGCGCCAAGTCGATCCGCGTGCGAGTCGGCCAGAGCGTGCAGGCGGGCGGGCGGATCGCGCGCGTCGGACGCACGGGCAACGCCACGACCGATCATCTGCATTTCGAGATCCGCACCCCCGACGACGTCACCGCGCGCTGGGAGCTGAGTCCGTTCGTCGATCCCCTGCCGTGGATCGCCGAACGATTGCCGACCGCCCGCCCGGACAGCGCGTGGGCGCGCTCGTATCCTCGCGTGAGCCGAGTGCGCGGCCCTCGTGCCGCGCGGCGTCGACGGCGACGAGCGGCTCGGGCGGGACACCTGGCAGCGGCTCGTCGTGCGCGCGCTCCGCGCCGACCCCGACGCCCTCCCGTCGCCGACCACGGACGAAGCCGCCGACGCGAGCGAGGCGGTCGCTGCCGCGCGCGCCCCGCGCGGCGCCACCGATGCGGAGAAGGCGATCGGGTGGAAAGACCTGATGCGACGAGGTGTCGACGCTCGATGCCAAGCACCTGCGCGTGCGACCGTGCGCGGTCTCCGACTCGACGCTCCGCACCGACTGCGCGCGCCGGCTCGGATGGGCCGGAGCCGCGGCGACACGGAAAGGAGCTGGCCAAGCGCCACGAGCCGCCGACGGTCTCCGACGCCTGCCTGCTGGTGGCGGAGTTCGCGGCCTCCTCCGCCGCCCGCTAGCTCTCGCCTGCCTCTGCGGGAGCCGACACGCCCGACACGGGCACGAACGTTGCGATGCGTCCCCGAGCGCCGCAGCGGGCCGCCACCAACCCGGGCGTTCAGAAACGGGCCCATTTGTGCCGATATCGCCCGCGGGCGGTGCGCGTCGCGTCGAGGCCCGACGAGGCCTCCGCACCACCGCGAACTCCGGGGAAACCTGCCATGACCCACGCCGGGCGCCGCGTTTCGCCGATGCCCACGCTCGACGCACCGCCCTCGCTCGGCGGCTTCACCGTGTTCGAGATCATGATCACGATCACGGTGATCGGCGTGGTGATCATGGCACTGGCGAGCGCGTCTCTACACCGGCGATCGCCCCGCCGGCCCACCGAGCAAGGTCGACACCGCCGCTTCGGCCGCGCCGCGCTCGACCTGATGACGCGCGACTTGCGCAGCGCGGGGTACGGATGCAACGCCCTCGGCGCGAGCGATCCCCAGCCGCCCATCGCCTACATCGATTCGTTGCAGGTGCTGATCAACGAGAACCTCGCGCCGTCGGATTCGAGCGCCGCGCGCATCCGCCCGCCGCTCGCCTTACGATCCGGCCGGCCGGCCGCGGCCGCAGCCGCTCGTCGCCCCGGCGTGGACGCCGGCTTCGCGCTACGGAACCGGCGCCGAGACGGTGCGCTGGACGCTCGACCTCAACAACGACGGCGTCTCAACGCCGCCGATCTCGCGACCACGCTCGGCGCCGAGGCACAGCGCACACCCAACCCTCAACGACTACGTGCTCGTGCGGCAGGTGTACGGCGACTCGACGCGCGGGATCGCGGGCGACAACGGCGGCGCGACCCAGGGCGTGCGTCCGCTCGTGCGCCGCCCCGCGTCCGGACGGAACGCCGCCGCTCCTGACCGTGTACCTGCGCGGGCAGCCGACGCCGATGGGACTGGTCGCACGGGCCGCTGCCGAAGAGTCAGCTCGGCAACGTCGAGCGCATCCAGGTTCGGCTCGTCTCCGAAGACTCGCGTCCCGATTGGCGAGGAACTACGCGCCGACCCCGCTGTCGACGCCGACGTCACAGCGTTTCGCCTCCTCCGGGCGCCGCGCCTCCTGCCGCCCAGCGCACGAGCCGCGGCGCGCACGCGACGGCCGACAGCGCGGGCCGCTCGGCGCCCGACACCGCCGCGTCGTCGAGCGGGCCCACCGGCACGATCCGCGGAGTCGTTCTGGGAAGACCGCGATCGGAACGTGCTCGAGGAACGGCGCCGAGCCCGGGCTCGAGCACTGCTGGGTCGGCGTCGTCACCGAATCCGGGCGACGTCGTCGCGTTCGCGCGCAGCGACGCGAGCGGCGAGTATCGAGTCGACGTTCCCGCCCACGGCCCTGACTGCCGCCTCGAGTGCGTGCCGCTCGCCGGAATGTTCCCGACCACGCCGACCGCCGTGCCCGACGTCGCGGTCGCTCCGCACGCCACGCTCGCCGACCGGAACTTCGGCCTCGCCTCGCACCAGCGCCTCGACCTGAACGCGAGCCGCGTGCTGAGCCTGGTGTCCGGCGACGTCATCGAGAAGGACTGGAACGGCACGCAGACCCAGGCCGCGCACCGCGACATCGATCTCGTCGCCGGCGCCGACGCCGGCGGCACCGATCGCTGTCGGTGTGGTTCAACCACTACGACGCGCAACTCTCCGTCCGGCGCCAACCGCGACTACTCGCGTACCACGCCGAATGCCGTGCTGTCGCTCGCCGTCGACACGCTCGGCACGGATCCGCCGCCGTTCCGTGACCGCGCCGACCTCGTCACCGGCACCGGCTGCCGCCGCGGGCAACGTGTTCGTGTGGCTCAACCAGAACGCGAGCGGGAACGAAGGCTTCCTGCCGACGTCGTACACCTCCGCGTACAAGACGCTGGACGACGGCGACGTCACCGGCGGTCGTGACCGGCGACGTGACCGGCGGCAGCGGCGTCGACCTGATCGTCGGCACGCGATCGCCAGCCCAGGGACGGGGCTCCTCTGCAGCTGTGGCGCAGCAACGACGGCGCGAGCCCCACGTTCACGCGCGTCGAGACGTACCCGCCGGCGGGCCAAAACGCTCGGCGAGGTGACGGGCATGGCGCTCACGCGCCTGCGTGCGACCGGGCAGGATCTCGTCGTGGGAACGCGCACAGGGAAAGCGCTCGGGACAGATCCTCGTGTTCGGGCGCGTCGACACCGGCAGCGTGCCCGCCGCTGCGCTGGCAGAAACATCGCCGACGGCGCCGTAACCGCCCTGACCGTGTGTGACGTCACGCGGGACGGCAGGAACGACGTCGTCTGTCGGCGTTCAGGACGGCGCGACGAGCGGACGCGCCGAACTGTGGGAGAACGCGACGTCTGGCGCGGATCCGTGTCGCTGCGCCTGCTCGATCGGCGCGCGCGCGGCATCCCAGCTGGCGCCTCGCCAGCGCCGATCTCGGCGGACGCCCGGTCCCGACGTCGCCGTCGGCTGGCGCGCGGACGGGACCGGCTGGGACGGCGGCCTCGCCGTCTTCTACTGCGACGGCGAGCGCCTGCCGACGGCGAGCGTCGACCCGTCCGCGGGCGCAGTCACGCACGCGGTGACGGCGCTGGCACCGCGTGCCTCAACGATCCGCCGAAGGGCCCAGGCCGTACGACCGACATCGCCGCGGGCGTACGCAGCGCCACGGCGTCCGGATCGCTCGAGCTGTTCATCCGTTAGCGGTTTGACCCGCACCGCGGCGCGTGACATCGTGGCCGCGCATTCAGGGCAGTGACGGGACGAGTACTCGCGTGCAGCGTCCGAGCGAGCCGGGGACGGTGTGAGCCCGGCACCCACCCGCGCGACGAACATCACCCCCGAGCCGCCGACCGAACGCGCGCCGTGCGCCCAGTAGGCTCGGACGGAGGTCCCCGAGACGGACCGGAGCCGCCTGGATTACGACGGGGCTTCGCCAAGGCGCGCGGCCGCGAGGCCGATCGCGTAAGTTGGGTGGTACTGCGACCTGTTCGCCCCAACGGTGTGCATCACCGTCGGGGCGTTTCGTTGCAGCAGGCGGCGCTCAAGCGCCGCTCCACGGAGGATCGATGGCCGGCTATCGCGACACGCTTGAATCTGCCCGCGACCGAATTCCCCATGAAGAGCGGATCTGGCGCGCCGCGAGCCCGAGCGGCTGAGCTGGTGGCGCGAGCGCGACCTCTAGCGGCACAGCTGCGCGCGCGGCGCGCACGGTCGCCCGCTGTGGCTGCTGCACGACGGCCCGCCCTATTCGAACGCGCATCTCCATGTCGGGCACGGCGGCCAACAAGATCTGGAAGGACGCGCGTGCGTTCGCGTCGCGACGCGGCGCTGGTTCGACGCGCCCTACGTCCCGGGCTGGGACAACCACGGCATGCCGATCGAGATGCAGGTCGGCAAGGAGTTCGCGCGCAGAGGGCGCGCAGCCCGACCGGCTCGACGCTGCGCCGCGCTGCCGCGAGTACGCGGCCGAGTGGGTCGACATCCAGCGCGAGGAGTTCGAGCGCCTCGGCGTGTGGGGCGAGTGGCAGCATCCCTACCTCACGATGGATCACGGCGTTCGAGGCCGCGATCCTCGACGACGTTCGCCGGACTCGCAGCGACGACGGCTTCATCCAGCGCGGGCTGCGCTCCGATCCACTGGTGCCCCACCGACTCGCACCGCGCTCGCCGAGGCCGAGATCGAGTACCAGGACGATCCGTCGCCGTCGATCTTGTGTCGCGTTCCCGCTGCGCTTCCGATCCGCGCGGCGTGCTGGCGCGCCGGCCGGCGGCGATGGCGTGGACGCACGACGCCGTGGACGCTGCCCGCGAACCGCGGGCCTGATGGTGGATCCCGACGCCGACGTACGTGGTCGTCGAGACGCGCGACGAGGCGCTCGCTGCGTCGGCCGAGGCGCGCGTCGGCCGCGCTGCGGAGGCCGCGGGCTGGAGCGTCGGCGACGATCGCGCGCTCGTCAAGGGCCGCGAGCCTGCTCGGGCTCGAGTCTCGGCGCCGTGGGGCAACGACTCGCGCGTCGTCGACGGCACGCCGTTCGTGAGCCTCGAGGACGGCACCGGCCTCGTGCACACGGCCCCGGGCCACGGCAAGGAGGACTTCGCGGTCGGCCAGCAGCACGGGCCTCGAGGTCGTCGTGCCCGGTCGACGAGGCCGGGCGGTTCACCGCCGGCGCCGAGCCGTTCGTGGGCCGCAGCGTGCTCGAGGTGAACGACGACATCATCGCGCTGGCTCGACGCGAGCGCGGCCGCGCTGCTGCGCGTCGGCACGCTTCACGCACGCTACCCGCACTGCTGGCGCTGCCGCCAGCCGGTGATCTTCCGCGCCACCAACCAGTGGTTCATGATCGTCGACCATCGACGGACCACCGGCGAGCGCTGCCTCGACCTCGATCGAGTCGGCGGTGCGCTGGGATCCGCCGGCGTCGCAGAACCGCATCCGCGAGTCGGTGCGCGCGCCGCCCTGACTGGTGCCTGTCGCGACAGCGCGCGTGGGGCGTCGGCATTCCCGCGCTCTACTGCGAAGCGTGCGACGACACGCGTTCCTCGACGCCGGCGTGATGGAGCGCGCCGCGGCCGCTTACGCGCGAGCACGGCTCCGACGCGTGGTACGAGCTGCCGCTCGAGCGCTTCCCGCCGCCGGGGCTCACCTGCCCGCGGCTGCGGCGGCACGGGCCCGTTCCGCAAGGAGACCGACATCCTCGACGTGTGGTTCGACTCGGGCTCGCACGCATCGCGCGGCGCAGGCGACACCCGAGCTCGCCGAAGCGTGGCGGCCGCGGCGCGCGCCGAGGGCGCCGGCCGATCGTGTACTTCGAGGGGCCGGACCAGCACCGCGGCTGGTTCAACTCCTCGCTCATGGTGAGCGTCGGCCTGACCGACACGCCCCGTACACCGACGTGCTCACGCACGGCTGGGTGCTCGACGCGCAGCGGGCGCGCGATGCACAAGTCGATCGGCAACGTCGTCGCGCCGCTCGACGTGATCGCCAAGTACGGCGCCGAGATCGTGCGCTGGTGGGCGCTGGCGACCGACTGGCGGAACGACGTGCGCATCGGCGACGAGATCCTGCAGCGCGTCGCCGACGCCTACCGCAAGGTGCGGAACACGTTCCGCTTCCTGCTCGGGAACCTGAGCGACTTCGACCCGCGCACCGACGGCGCTGCCGTTCGATGCACGCTGACGCGGGTCGACCGCGCGTTCGCCGGGCTACTCGCCGCACGGCTCGCGCGCATTCAGGCCGCGACGGAGCGCGCGCGACTTCCACCGGGCACTCGACGACCTGCTCGACCTGTGCACGGTGGATCTGTCGGCGGTGTATCCTCGACGTCGCCAAGGACCGCCTCTACGCCGACGGCGCTCGGCTCACCCGAGCGGCGCTCGGCGCAGACCGTGCTGTGGACGGCGCTCCACGATCTCGCCATCGCGGCCTCGCCGGCGCTCGTGTTCACGGCCGAGGAGGCGTGGCAGCACCACCCGGCGCTGGTCACCGAGCGCGCAGAGCGTGCACCTGCGCCGAGTGGCCGGGCGCGACGGCTGCGGGCCGACATCGGCGAGTCGAGTGGGAGATGCTGCTCGCGCTGCGCGCCGCGGTGAACGCGGCGATCGAGCCGCTGCGCGCGGCGAAGACCGTGGCGACGACCTCGAAGTCGATGTCGAGGTCGTCACGCCGAGGCCGACGCAGCGCGCGCGCGCCTCTACGAGAGCGAGCTGCCGCGGATTCCTGCTCGTCGCCGGGGTCCGGTTCACGGGCGACGATTCGGAGCGTCGAGCGTCGAGCCGTATCGCGCGCGGCTCGCGCCACCTCCACGCAAGTGCGAGCGCTGCTGGACGTATCGCCCCGACGTCGAGGCCCGCGTGGATGGCGCGTCGCTGTGCGACCGCTGCGTCGACGTGCTCGGCGCCCGCGCGGCGGCGTCAGGCGATCAGCCCGGACGGTCGAGCCGCAGCTCCTCCTGAATCGGGTAGCGCCGCTTCAAATCCTCGACCAGAGCAGCGGAACGCCGGCGTCTCGCCCTGAGCGCGACGCGGTCGGTGTCGATCTCCATCACCTCGAGCTCGACGCGCGCGTCGCATCCAGTCGTCGTAGGCACGATTGAGCCGCGCGATGTAGTCGATGGTGATCGCCTGCTCGCTCGCGCGCCCGCGCCTGGCGATCCGCTGCATCAGCGCGTCGGGGCTCGCCTTGAGGTAGAGGATCGAGGTCGGGCTTGCGCAGGAACGAGGTCAGCACCTGGAACAGCGCCGACGTAGTTCTCTGTAGTCGACCTCGGTCATCGAGCCCTGCTCGTGGAGCGTGCGGGCGAAGATCTCGGCGTCCTCGTAGATCGTGCGGTCCTGGATGAACGGCAGCGCGCTGCTCGCCGATCTCGACCTGCGCCTTGAAGCGCTCGCTCAGGAAGTAGATCTGGAGATGGAAGCTCCACCGCGATCATGTTGTCGTAGAACGCGTCGAGGTAGGGGTTCTGGATCACGGGCTCGTAGTAGGCCAGCCCAGCCGAGCTCCTCGCTGAGCCGGGTCGTCAGCTCGGTCTTGCCGACGCCGATGTTGCCGGCGATCGCGAGGAAGTACCCACGCGGCGACGCGGTCGCGGCGGCCGAGATCGGTCACGCGCGCGCCCTCGGTGGACAGGGCCGTGACGCGTTCCGCGCGTCGCCGCGCATCGCGCGCCGCGCTGGGGAAGTTTCGAGCATCGCTCCTCGAGCGCCGCATCTTCGCGTGATCACGAGCGACGATACGGGGGACTCGTTCGAAGAAACTCGCGTGCGGCCCGCGACGTCGAGAATGATGTCCCCCGACACTGCCGCGCCCCGCTCGGAGCCTCGCTCGGGCGGGGCGTCGTTCGCGGAGACGTCGTCGAAGCCCGTCCGCTTCCCGCGCCACCGCGATCGATCGTCCGTGCGCACACGCCCGTCGACGGCATCAGGCTCGACCGAGCGCGCGCGTCGTCGTCGCTGTCCGGCTCGGCAATCGGGCGCTTCGGGGTGCCGGAACGGCGCCGCGTCGATGCCGTGCTTGCGCAGCAGAGTCGTGGAACGTCGGACGGCTCACACTCGACGTCGCGCGCGGCGCGCGTGATGTTCCCGCGTTGCGCGTCAGCGCGCTCGACGATGAGCTGGCGCTCCGCCTCCTCGCGCGCTCGAGCAGCGAGCGCGGCAGCCGTGCTCGCGCGCGACCCCCAGCTCGAGATCCTCCGGCCGCAGGTAGGCGTCCTGCGCCAGGATCACGCGCGCGCTGGATGCGGTTCTCGAGCTCTCGCGCACGTTGCCCGGCCAGGGATGGGCGAGGATGGCGCGCAGCGCCGACTGCGTGAAGCCCCGTGATCCGGCGCTTGTAGTGCCGGGCGTAGAACTCGAGGAAGTACTCGGCGAGCAGGCGCAGATCGTCGCTCGCGCTCGCGCAGCGGCGGCGCCAGGATGGTGACGACGCTCAGGCGGTAGTACAGGTCCTCGCGGAACCGTCCCGACGCCATCGCCGCCTTGAGGTCGCGGTTCGTCGCCGCCACGACGCGCACGTCGACCGGCGGCGCGCGTCGCGCCCGCCGACGCGCTCGACGCGGTGGTCCTGCAGGAAGCGCAGCAGCTTTACCTGCAGATGGCTCGGCAGGTCGCCGATCTCGTCCAGGAACACCGTGCCGCCGGCCGCGACCTCGAGCTTGCCCTCGCGCGCGCGGTGCGCGTCGGTGAACGCGCCGCGCTCGTGGCCGAACAGCTCGCTCTCGAGCAGCGTCTCGGGGATCGCGCCGCAGTTGATCGGCACGAACGGCCCGGTTGCGCCGCCGGCTCGCCTCGTGGATGGCGTGCGCGATCAGCTCCTTGCCGGTGCCGTTCTCGCCGACGACGAGCACGCGTGGCGTCGGTGGGCGCCGACGCGCTGGATCAGCGCGAACACCTTGCGGATCGCCTCGGACTCGCCGACCAGCCGGTGGTAGCGCTTGCGCCCGCTCACCGTGTCCGGCGCCGACGCCCTGCTCGATGCGCCGGACGTGGACGCGCGCGGCGCAGGATGAGGCGCAGCTCCTCGAGCTGGATCGGCTTCGCGTACCAGTCCACCGCGCCGCGCCGGATCGCGGTGAGCGCGTTCTCGCGGCTCGTCGTTCGCGGTCACCATCACGACCTTGGTGAGCGGGTGGCGGTCGACGATCTCGTCCAGCAGCTGCGAGTCCTCTCGTCCGCGGACGGCCGCGGCGTGTTGAGCGTGACGTCGAGCGTCGACGAGTCCCGGGCGAGGCTCGGCGCGCAGCAGGCGGCGAGCCTCGTCCGCGGTGCCGCGCGGTCAGCACGTCGAACTCGTCCGCCGAGCCCCAGCGCAGCTGGTTCCGGATCGACTCCTCGTCGTCGACGATCAGCAGCTTCTCGAGCTTGTCGTCGTCATCGCTCCGCTCCCCGTGCCACGTCGGCCCGACGTCGCGCGCCACCTCGACGTGCGTCTCGCACGGTCCGCGGCCAGCGACGCGCGCGACCGCGCGATGGTCGATCACGGGAGGCGCACGCGCGAACGTCGTGCCCCGCCCGGCTGCTCGACGTCGATGCGTGCCGCCGTGCGCCTCGACGATCGTCTTGCGGCACTGCGCGAGCCCGACGCCGAGCCCGGCCGGTCTTGGTGGTCGCGAACGGCTTGAACAAGCTCGTGCGCACGAACTCCTCGCTCATGCCGCGCCCGGTGTCGCGTCACCGACACGCCACAGCGCCAGTGCGTGCCGCGCGCACGTCCCGTCGACCCACGCCGAGTACGCTGATCGTCGCCCGGAGCCGGCGAGCGCCTCCGCGCGCGTTGGTGAGCAGGTTCAGCGAGCACGCGCAGCAGCGAGCCGGCGATCGAGCCGCACCGGCTCGTGCGCGCGCGGATCGACTCGTGAACCATCGCACGCCGTCGCGCTCGCCGACCACGAGCCCCGGCCGCGATGCGCCGCCTCGCGTCGCAGCAGCTGGCCGCACGTCGCACGGCTCGGGGTGGACGTCCGGCGTGCGCGACACGCCGAGCGACCTGGTTCATCAGCTCGCGCAGGCTCTTCACGGTGCGCTCGACCACCGCCATCGCGTCGCGCTGGAATTCCGGGTTCGCGAGGTGCCGGCGCGCGTTCTCGACCACGAGCGACAGGCCCGACACCTGGTTCTTGATGTCATGGAGCACGTAGCGTCGACAGACGGTGGAGCGACTCGAGCTGCCGCGTCTGCGCCAGCTGCTCCGGCGAGCTGACGCGAACCACAGGCGTCGCCGCGAGCTGGCCGGCTCATCGCCGTCAGGAACTCGACGTCCTCGCGTCGAGTACGTCCTCGCTCGTTGCGCTTCTCGGACAGCCACAGCATGCCCGACGAGCACGTCGCCGGCCATCGAAGCGGCGCGCACACCGCGGCCGACATCGCCTGGATCGCCTCATCGGTTCTCGGCCGCCGCGGGCAGAGGCTCGAGGTCGAGCGCCGCCTCGCGGAACGCGATCGGCGCGCGCGCGCTGCTCGAACCAGCCCGACACGAGCATGTTGTCGCGCGCGATCGTGCATCGGCATCTGCGGGGCCGAGGCGCGCGGTCGCGAACGTCGCCGGTTCCTCGCGCACGCAGGTAGATCGCCGACGCGCTCGGCGTCGAACACCGCCCGCACCAGCGCGTCGATCTGGCGCACGATGTCCTCGGTGCCGCGCCGGTCGGCGCGATCGCGTCGCTCACTCGCTCCCACTCGCGCCGGTAGTCGTAGCGGTTGGCGTAGAAGTTCCGGTCGATGAAGCGCTTGATCGCGCGGTTGGCGCGCGGGCTCGCACGGCAGCAACAGCCCGCCGCCGCCCACCAGCACGTAGAACGCCGAACGCTCACGGCGCGCTTCGGCGCCGGGCCCGGAGCACGGGCAGCACCTTGGACAGCACCGCCATCGTGAGCAGGAATGCCCCGGCGATGCGTGAGCGACACCGACGAGTAGTAGATCACCGGCCGCGCGACCGGGACGGTGAGGATCGGACAGATCGTCGCGCGCGCCAGCGCCATCGCCTGCGATCACGACGCCAGCGACGAACAGCGGCACGGCGCTCGCGACCATCCACGACACGCCGTGATGCCGTTGCAGGCAGCCCGCCAGGACACGACCAGCAGCTCGGTCAGGATCCGCGAACGACAGCGCGACGAAGATCGGACGCGGCCGCCGCTGCAGCCGTCGGCGGCGCGTTCCGGAGCATGCGCTCGAGGTTCCATGAAGCACGGCGACCATCGCGATTACCAGGTACATCAGGTAAATCTTGCCCATCGGCCCGAACGTCACGATGAGCGCCGCCGCCACGAGGCCGACGACGTCGCGCACGACGTGCGGCGAGCCGCGCGATGACGCTCAGCGCCGAGGCAGCCGACGAGCGCCAGCGTCAGGTACGCGCCGCTGTTGCGGATCTGCTGCCACGGCTCGCGGCGCGCGCGAGCGACGCTCAGCGTCAGCCACAGCACGACGCCAGCGCGGACGACCGCGCGGCAGCGTGATCGCCCACTCGCGCGCGGCGCGGGGTGAGTCCGCGTTCAGGATGCCGAGCGTGCTGGCCAAACGCCGCGACGACGAGGAACGACGATGAGAACACCAGCGTCTCAGCGGCCGATGTGGCGCGGCGCAGCGTCGCGAGCAGCCCGATGACGGTGAGGGAGCAGCGTGCTCGCGTGAGGACGAAGCTGCTCTCGATCGGGACGGCGGTGAGGCTCATCCGCGGCTCCCGGTCCGCCGCGCGATCTCGCGCCGCGCCCAGCGCCGGATCTCGATCGTGGGCCCGCGCTCAGCGAGGTCGCGGAGCAGGACGCCGGCAGCGCTGACGTGGTCGGCGAACGCCGAGTCGGCGAGCGTGGCGGCGCGCGGCGCCGTCGGCCGCGGCGAGGGAGCCCGGGGCTCCGCTCCCACAGCTCGGTGTAGCCCTGGAACGCGTCCCGGGGCGGTCCGAGCCACTCGAGCAGCTCTCCGCGGCCTGCGGGTCCGGGCCAGCACGTTCTCGTCCCTTTGCGTGGCGATGAGCTGATTCATGGTCTCCAGCGCGTGACGGCCCTCGGTATCGGCCAGCTCTGGCTCTCCATGCTCCGCGGTGGTAGCGGACGATGCGCACCAGCGACGCCAAGGCAAACGCATTGCATGGGGTCCGCGGCGGCGAGCGCCCGGTACTCCAGAGCGAGCCAGCTCCCACCGCCCCAGCCGCTCGAGCATCCGGCCCTGCCCGAAATGGGCCTCGGCTCTCGACGTCGCCGCCCGGCCGAGCCCAATCGGCCAGCCGCTTGTAGCTACCGCCAGGGCGGAATCCGGCAATTCCGGCCGCTTCCCATGCCCTCGCCACCTCCCGCATCGCCCATTCCCCTTGCCGCCCAATCAGGCCCGCGCTCGACCGCGTCGGCGTAGGTCCTCACCGACTCCGGGCGGGCATCGCCGCGCGCCGATTCGACCAGCGCGATGAGCAGCGTCCGGCCTCAGGCGTCCGAGGTGCGGCTCGGCGAGCGCCTGCCGCAACGCGTCCCGCGCCGAGGGCCCGTGCCCGACCCCGTACGCAGATCGGCGAGCGCTCTCCACAGCCTCGGGGCCCGGACTCCTCGCCGCCGCCGCGACCGCCGCGCGCTCGAGCGTGGGGTCGGCGTCGCGACGCAGCGCGCGCTCGCCGCTCGGCACCGCGTCCCACGATGTCCATGAGCCGGGCCGCCTGGACCGGAGACTCGGGCGTCGCCGGCGGCGCAAGGTCAGGAGACGGTTTCCACAGGTCGAGTCCACTGATCGATCGCCACACGCCTCCTCCCCACCCGCCACTCCAGACGGAGCGCCCAGTGCCACTCCTCGCCTCGCGCACGACGTCGGGGCACGCCAGGCGAAGTCGGCGATGGTCTCCGCATGAGGCGCTCGGCGTCGCGCTCGCGACCGGACGCCTCGACGGGTCTGCGCGAGTGTGAGCCGTGCCTGGCCCGGCGTTCTCGGCGACGTCCGCGGTGTAGCGACTGCGGGGCGCGTGCTCCGCCGACCAGCGGCGCGCAGGGAACGCGGCGGCGATGCTCTCGAGCCCCGCTCGGCGCGGTGCCCGTCGTCGCTCGAGACCGAACTCGGATCGAGCCGATCGACGTCACGCCGCGCGTTCCACAACATCCGCTCGATGCGGTAGCGCGCTGCCACAGGACGGGATCTCCGCAGCCGTGCGCGAGCAGCGCCGCAACCGCGACCTGGCGGCGAACGTTCCGCACGCCGGCTCATTCCTCGCGATCCTCGACCAGCGCGCCGAACAGCTACGGTGGCCGCACCGGCCGCGCCAGCCACGCCCGCACGGTTGTCGACGACGTGCATCAGGCCGAAGATCATCGGGATGCGATCCGGCGCGCCGTGCGCGACCGCCGCCACGGCGTGATGCGCCCACGCCATCGTGGCGGAGCGACACGGCGCCGAGGAGAGACGCCACGGCGACCGACGACACCCCCGGCGTGCTTCCAGCATTCCGGCAGCCGGCTCCACGCCCGCCACGGCGTGGCGCCGCCATCACGACGAGCGGCACGACGAGCAGGAACGCGGCCGCGACGAACACCTCGACGCCCCACGCGCCGAGAATCGCTGATCTCGCGCCCTTTGGCGTGGCTCGTGGCGAATGCGGTGAACCCCGAGCTCACGGCGCCCGCCGCCAGAGCGCCGACGGCGAACCGGGCAGCGTCGCGATCCACAGCCACGGCGCGCGGCGCAGCGCGCGCGAAGGCGACGCCACGCACGGTCGCCTCGTGTCCCGTCAACAGCCATCCGCACGCCGACGCCGTCGTCGCCGCGGCGAGCGTCCCGAACCCGATCGCGACCAGGTTCACGCTGAGGCGCGGCATCCACACCGGCAGCGCGAGCAATGCGCCGGGATAGTGGAGGATCCGTTGGCCGCCCAGGTGGTGGAGGATCACGACGGTGACGCGCGACCACAGCGGGAACGCGAAGCCGACGAACATCGCGATCGCCGCGAATCCGGCGAACATCGGCACGAGCCACGCGACCCAGGTCGCGGGGTGGCGCGCGAGCCGAATCGTCCGCGCGAGCGCTTCGCCCGCGATCGTCACCTGCTCGAGCGGGGTTCACCGCGCGATCAATAAACGCCGCGGTCCGAGAACAGGGTGCCGGCCGTGCGCAGGAAGATGCGGAGGTCGAAGAGCGGTGGAGACGCACTCGAGGTACTCGCGATCGAGCTCGACCTTGCGCCGTCATCGGGATCTCGTCACGTCCGTTGATCTGCGCCCACCCGGTGACGCCCGGCTTGAGGGCGTCGACGCCCACCGCCTGCCGCATCGCGATCAGGTCGTACTGGTTGAACAGCGCCGGTCGCGGGCCCACCAGGGGTCATGGAACCGGAGAGCACGTTGAGGAGCTGCGGGAGCTCATCGATGCTGGTGCGGCGCAGGAAGCGGCCGAGGCGCGTGACCCGGCTCGAGCCCGGACCGACCAGGGTGCGGAGGCGAGATCGGGCGTGCCGGTCTGCATCGTGCGGAACTTGAAGATGGTGAACTCCGACGTGCCACGGCCGATGCGGCGCTGGCGGAACAACGCCGGCCCGGCGAATCGAGACGGATCGCAGATCGCGACCACGATCAGGAGCGGCAGGAGCAGGAGCAACATGAGAGCCCGCGACGGCGATGTCGCCGCAGCCGCTTGACCGACCCGGTAGACGCCGGCCGGACGCGGCGTGATGTCGCGCCCGTGCGCGGCGAGCGTGGACCTCGCGGACGAGCGCCACGAGCTGCTCGCCGCTCGCCTTCCGCGAGTACTGTCGCGCGCCACAAACGGAGGCCCCGCGGCGCCGAGCCGCTCGCGCAGCGCAGGGTCGGCGGCGAGACGCCGTGACGGCGCCGGCCAGCGCACTCGCCGTCGCCGGGCGTCGACGACGATGCCGCCGCCCGAGCCCTCGACGATCTCAGCCGCGGCATCGCCGCTCACCGCCGCCACCACCGGGCGACCGCACGCGAGGTAGTCGAAGATCTTGACGGGGATCGTCTCGCCGCTGAACACGATGCGCACGCGTCGTCGCGACGCAGACGTCGGCGTCGCGGATGCTGCCGACGAGCCGCCGCGGGGCCTCGCTCGGCCGCAGCGTCACGTGTTGGAGGCCGCCCGCCTCGATGCGCTGCGCGATCGCGTCCTTGGCGACGCCGTCGCCGACCAGAACCTAGCGCAGATCGTCGCGATCGCGCAGCCGCTCGATCGCGTCCACCAGCGCCTCCATGCCGTGCACGAGCCCATGCGTGCCGGCATACAGCACCGTGAGCGGCGTGCCGCCCGCCGTTCCGCGACGGTCCGGGCGTGAACGGTATCGGTGTCCGCGCCGTTCGTGATCAGCGCGATGCGGCCGGGGTCCAGGCCGCGCGATTCGAACTGGCGCTTCATCCCCGGCGTCACCGCGATGACGCGCGCGGCGCGCGCGCGTGCTGGAAGCGCGCGACGGCCGACAGCAGGCTCGTGACCAGGCCGGGCCTGCAGCTCGCCGAGCGCGATCGCCGCGCGCGGCCAGTCGTCGCGGCAGTCGAGCACGAAGGGCGCGCCGCGGAGCCGAGCGGCGAGCCATGCGCTGAGCCCGAGGAAGGGCGGCGGCGTGGTCGCGATCACGACGCTCGGCCGCGGTCCCGTCAGCGCCACCGGGAGCACGCCAAGGGCGAAGCTCAGGTGATTCCACAGCCGCGTGAGCGCCGTCTTGCGCGGCGTGGCGTAGAGCCACACGCGCTCGACGGTGATGCCGTCGAGGTGCTCGGTGGCGCGGCGCACCTTCGCGGTACGCAGGCTGAACGCTTCCCGACGGATGGTTCGGCAGCCCGGTGACGACGCGCACGTCGTGCCCGGCCCGGGCGAGCGCCCGCGCGAAGTGGAGTGCCCGCGCCGGCGCGGCGCCGGTCTCGGGCGGAAAGTACTGGGTGACGAACAGGAGGTTCATGTGACGTCCCGCGCGTCAGCGACCGTGATGTGCTCGGTTCGGGGTCGCCACGAACAGCTGCCGGCGGGCGACCCGTGGGCCCATCCACCACTGCCGCTGGAGCGGACGCAGCAAGCCACTCGTACACCGGATCGGGGAGCGAGCCGAGCCCACCCCAGTACAGCTCGTGGTGCGCGACCTCGAGGCCTGTGCCTCCGCGCGAGCGAAGCGCGATTCGCCCGGCGGGAACGTTGCGCTCGACGGCGCAGGCATGGCGCTCGCCATCCGGCGCGACGTATCCCTGGTGGACCTCCGAGCGCAGCTTCGCCAGGCGGCGGACGTGTTCTCGGATGCGCGCCGTTGATGTCGCCCACGACGAGCACCCCGCCGGGACGCAGGTAACGCCGCGTCAGATCGAGGAACTGGTCGAGCGGGTCGATGTGCGACAGCGCGTTGTGACGACCCACCACGTCGTAGTCGCGCGTCCACTCGCGCGTGAGGTCGGCGCGCGCTCGTAGTGCACGGGCAGCGCGACGCCGGTGCGCGCCCGATGGAACTCGGCCCGGCGCTGCGCGGCGTCGAGCCGGTCGGGACGCAGGTCGACACCGACTGACCTCGGCGCCCACGGAGGCGTAGAGCATCGAGTAGGTGCCGAAGCCGGACCCGGCGTCGAGCACGCGCACCGGCTGCCGCTGCTGTTCGCGGCGACGCTGGATCCAGCGCGCCGTCCAGCCCGCGTCGCTGCGCCACATGCCACGCAGGTAGCGCGCCAAGCGCGCGGCGTCTCGGGCGCCGGCAGGCGCTGTAGTAGTCAGGAACGCCTCGCGCTCGCCCTCGGGCAGGGAACTGCTCGGCCGCACCGTGCTCGAACTCGATCGTCCAGCGAATGAACCGCTCGAACGCCGTCCGTGCCGGCACGGGGCGATTGACGCTCTCGGCTCCTACGGCCACGCTCATGACGAGGCTCCTCCCCGGTCGAAGCCACGCGCGCGTTCAGGCCCGGCGCGGCGGCACGCCTCGGCGTTCTCCATCGCGGGCGGCGTGTTCGCGCTCCACGCCCCCTTCGGCCCCAGTCGGTACAACGCTTCGGTCTCGCGCACCATGCGTTCCGCGGTGTAGCGCTCCAGGTAGCGGCGTCGCGCCACTTCGCCGAACGCCTGCGCGCGCGCCGGGTCGGCGAGGAGATCCGTGAGCGCCAAGGCCAAACCCAGCGGGTCGCCCGGCGGCACCACGAGTCCGGTGACGCCGTCGGCTACTGCCTCGGAGTTGCCGCCGACCCGCGTCACCACGGCGGGGCGCGCGCCGCGCATCGCCTCGAGCAGGGTCACCGACAGTCCTTCCCGGATCGACGACAGCACGAACACGTCGGCGGCCTCGATCAGATCCGGCGACATCGTCCCGCGCGCCCCGGCATCCGCACGATGTCCTCGGAGCCCGAGCGTTCGTCCTTGGGCTGCGAGCGCGCATCCCCGAGCGGACCGTCGCCGACCAGCGGCAGCCGCGCGCTCGGCAACCGCCGATGCACGTCGGCCATCGCGGCGACGAGCACGTCGCTGCGCCTTCTGCCGGCGTGAGGCTGCCGATCGCGAGCACGACGCGATGGCTCGGCTCGAGGCCGATCGCCCGGCGGGACCTCGTCGCGCGCATGCGTCGGCGCCACGTCCGAGACCCCCGTTCGCGATCGTGACGAACTTGTCCTTCGCCCACCGCATGCGCGAGGCATGGCTGCGGTGGACCGCCTCGCACACGCCGATCACACCGCGGCTCGCCGCCGTCAGGGACCGGCTCGAGGATGCCCGCGTACGCGCGCGGGGTGACGGCCGGGATAGTGGAGGCTGTGCTCGGTGCGGTAGACCTCGCGCACGCCGGCGAGGCGCGCGGCGAGCGTGCGCGTACAGCGCGCCCGTCGGATTGTGCCCGTTCACGACATCGATGCGCTCGCGCTGCATCAGGGTCGGTCAGCCGCTTGAGGCCACCGAGGCGTCCGCCGCCCTTCTCCAGCACGACGGTGTGCGCACCGAGCCCCCGCACCGCCTCGGAGCGCGGGACCGCCGCGGTTGAGGGCGCACACCCACGAATCGGTTCCGGTGTCGGCGTAGCGCACGTGTTCGAGGATCAACGACTCGGCGCCCCCACGGTGCATCGCCTCGATGACGTGCATGACCCTGAGCCCGCTCACGCCACCTCCACGACGGTGTCGGCTGGCGGCGCGCGCCGCGTCGTCGAACAGCGCGAATAGGCGCTCGAAGTTGCGCTCGGCGTCGAAATCGCGGAGCACGCGCGCGCGCGTTGGCACCCAGCCGATCGACCTGCGTCGCATCCTCCAGCAGCGGCTGGAGCGCATCGGCAAAGGCTCGTCGGATCTCCCGGCGTCGACAGCGCCCCCGTTTCGCCGGGCACGATCACTTCCTCGAGCCCGGCCGCGCACGTCCCCACGCATGCCACGCCCATCGCCATGGCCTCGACCACGACGTTGGGAATCCCATCACGGCGGCCGCTCGCGAGCACCACGCTCCGGGGCGACCAGCATCCAGGTCCTCCGATAGAGGCGGCAGCAGCGCGCCATGCGTGAGCGCCCCGGCGAACGTGACGCGATCGGCCACGCCCTCGGTGCGCGCCAGCGCTTCGAGGCGCGGCGCGCTCGGGCCATCCCCGACGACGATCAGACGCGGTGCGAGCCCGCGCGACTTCAGCGCGCCGAGCGCCCGAATCGCGGTGTCGAAGCCCTTGGGCGGCGCCAGGCGGCCGACGCACATCAGCAGCGGCTCGGGGTCGGCGCGCGCGCGGCCGCGCCCGTCGAAGCGCCGCAGGTCGACGCCGTGGTAGATCCACTCGACGCGCGCCGTCGGCCCGGCCAGCGCCCGCAGCATGTCGGCGTTGCCGCGCACACACGCCGACACGAACTCGGCGGCGCGCACCTTGTCGGCCAGGAACGCTTGCGTGCGGTAGAGATCGGCCCCGGCGTGAGCCGCGAGGCTGAACCGGCGTCCGGTGAGGCGCGAGCGCGAGCCACGCGACGCTGCCGGGAAAGTGCGCCCATGCGCCGTGCACCCATTCGATCCGTTCGCGCTCGACCTCGCGGGCGACGCGCCGCCGCCGCCGGCAGGTAGCCCAGGTGTCCGGCGAGCGCGTAGGGATCGCGACGCGACGCCCACAACATGCGCAGCACCGACGGCACGAGCACGTGCGGCCGGCGCACGAGCCAGCCGAGCAATGCGGCCCACGATGACGGGACAGCGGGCTTCCCACGGCGCGGGTCAGGCCGACGAGCGGCTCGTGCTCGGGCTGATACTCGGTGCCCACCGCGCGCAACGATGTAGACGCGCACGCGCACGCCGCGCTGGACCAGGGACGATGCACCTCGCTCTCGATGAACGCCGCGAGCGTCGGAAACGTCGTGGTGAGCGTAGGCGACCGATCTCACGGGCGGAGCCCCGCGGCGTCACCGCGCGATCCGATCGCGACGCGCCCGTAGAAGTCTTCGTGGCGGCGCACCATCGCCTCGATGCTGTGGTGCTCGAGCATCGAGCGCCGCGCCGCCTCGCCGCGGCGCCGCGCCTCGTCCGGACGGCGGAGCGCGTCGGCCAGCGCGCCGGCGAGCGCTTCGGGCGGCTGCGGGCGGCACGATCCACCCGGTGTGCCCGTCTTCAGGCACTTCGCGGTTGTGCCGCCGACGGCGGTCGCGACCGACGGGCGTCCGCGCGGCCATCGCCTCGAGCAGCGCGTTGGGGATGCCCTCTCACGGGACGACAGGACGAACACGTCGAACGCGGGCAGCAGCCGGTCGACGTCGGAACGCTCCCCGAGGAATCGCACGCGATCGGAGAGGCCGAGTGCGTGGGCGCGCGCCTCGAGGTTCCCGCGCTCAGGTCCGTCGCCGACCAGTACGACCCACGGATCGAGCCCCTGCGCGCGGATCTGCGCGGAGCGCGTCGAGCAGCGTGCCGTAGTCCTTGCGCACGGCGAGGCAGCCCACGCTGCCGACGACGACGCGATCGCCGTTGACGCCGAGCCGTGCGCGATCGGCGGTCGCGCCCTCGAAGCGTGAAGCGTCGACGCCGTTCGGAATCACGGTGATACGATCGCGCGGCACGCCGAGCGCCACGACCGTGTCGGCCACCGCCTCGCTCACCGCCGTGACGTGTGTCGCGAGCCGGTGTGCGACCCGCTGCAGCGCGACCTGGCCGGGCTTCTCGAACGCGTCCATGTTGCGCTTGGCGACGACCACCGCAGGAACCCCCATCAGCCGGCCCGCCATCGCCGCGAACAGGTTCGGACCGAACAGGTAGCCGTGCACGACGTGCGGGCGGAACCGTCGCACGCATGCCGACGAGGCGCGCGAAGCCGCGCATCCGCCCGCGTCGTAGATGCGGCGGCCGAGACCGAGGTCGTGCACCGGCCAACCCAGCGCCTCGACGTCGCGCGAGGAACTGACCTCGCGCTTGAAGCAGGCGATCTCGACCTCGAACCGCGCGCGGTCGATGCCGTCGCCACAGCTCGAGCAAATGACGCTCGGCGCCGCCGCGCGACGAAATTCCCGACGACGTAGAGGATGCGCAAGCGGCCGGCGCTCACGAGGCGGCCTCCGTGCGGCGCAGGCCGTCGAACGCGCCGTCCAGCTCGGCGAGCGCGAGACGGTTCGAGAAACCCGCCGGCCCGAGGCACGCGCCCTCGGACAGCCCGCGGCGCGCGCAGCTCGAAGCGGCGACGCTTCGGCGCCATTGTCACCCGCGCGCGTCGTCACCGCGTACGCGAGCCCGGCCACGCGCGCCGCCTCCACCGTGCGCGCGTCGTGGTCACCGCCCGGGTAGGCGAGCCCCGTCGGCGTCACGCCGAGACGCTCCTCGATCAGCTCCATCGAGCCCTCGATCTCGCGCGATTGATCCTCCACCGGCAACACGCTCAGGAACGGATGCGTGAGCGTGTGGGCCCCGACCTCCATGCCGGAGCGTACGAGCGCGGTCGCGGTGTCCCAGTTCGCCAGCTCGCACGGCGCGGTCTCGGACACGCCGAGCCTGAGCCGCACCGCGGCGAGACGCTGGTCGCGCTCGACCGGCGGCGACGCAGCGCGGCCGCGGACCGCGTGCAGCGCGCAGCAACCGCTCGGCGCGCGTGTGCAGCGGTTGGTCGATGCGTCGGCCACCGATCTCGACCTCGAGCGCGACTCGTGCGTGCGCTCGAGCGCGAACGCGAGCTCGTCCCACCACGGCGCGCGCCGCGTCTCGATGAGGCCGGAGGTGAGGTAGAACGTGGCGCGCGCGCCGACGTCTTGGAGCCTCGCCATCGCGCGCTACACGTTGTCGGCGTAGCCGTCGTCGAAGGTCATCGCGACGTGGTGGCCGGGGTTCCCCGCCCACAAGCGCCGCCAGCCCTCGGCGGCCGTGACGGGCAGCAGGCCCTCACGCACGAGCAGCGCGACCTGCGCCGTGAACACGCTCTCGGACACGCCGAGGCGGTAGAGCGGGCGTTCGCGGTCCGCGTACGCGGTGGTGCCGGATGATGGTCAGACGAGGGCGTCGCCGTCGTCGCCGCGGCGCGCCCGCGGTACCCCAGGCTCATGAGCCAGCGCAGCGGCGCCCGGTCACGCCGCCTTCTCGTTTCGGCGTTCGAGCACGAGGTCGTTCACGAGGGCGCAGATCACCCAGTACGGCCCGGTGACAACGACGCTGAAGAAACGATCCCCGAACGCGCACGACACCGTCAGCGCCAGCGTCGCGCCGGTCAGGCCGATGGCCAGCTGTCGATCGAATCGCGTGGCCGCCGCGCGCACTCGCCTGCGATGCCGAGCGCCCAACACCGCCACAACAGCCAGATGAACAGGCCGAGGCCGAGGATCCCCATGCCCCCGAGCATGGAGAGGTACGTGTTGTGGGACGAGTCCATCACGTCCGCTCCCATCGCCTCGCCGGTCTCCGGCAGGATGTACTGCGAGGCCAACGTAGCCGACGCCGTCGAGCGGATGGGCCGAGACGACCTCCACCACCGCCTTCCAGGTGTCGATGCGGGCCTGCGCCGAGCCCTCGAGCTCGACCTCGTCCGTGTCTTCGACCTCGGTCTGCGTGCCCATCACCCGCCTCCTTCAGGTAATCGGGGGCCCACCATGTGCTCGTGAGCAGGGTGGCGAGCAGGATCAGAGTCAGGGTTATCGCGCGAGCTGCGCAAGGCGACATAAACCGAGGCCGAGCAGGACCACGAGCACCGACGCGCGCGACACCGCTGTACACGATCCCGACGGAGCCGAGGATGACCGCGCCAAGCAGCACCAGCCGCCCGAGCAGGTTGCGCGTCCCGACCAGGATCGACGCGGCGAGCACGGTGTAGAGCGCCAGGTACGTCCCGAGGTCGTTCGAGCTGCCCGATCGAGCCGATGGCGCGGCCGCCGCTGCCGTTCCGGCCGTACACGATCGTCGTCACCGATTCCAGGATTGAGCCGAGGATCACCGCCCACGTGAACGCCCGACGGTCGCGCGCGCCGCTGGCGATGCTCAGCGTGACGACGTAGATCGAGAGATTCATCGAGACCCGGAACAATTCGACGGCGGCGTCAAACGCGTCGTACGTGTATCCGGTCGGAATCGCTGCGCCGCGGATCACCGCCAGCGCGAACGTCACCAGCAGGATCAGCATCCCCTTCCCGAGGAAGGACGTCCGGAAGATCGGCTGCCGCCGCAGGACCGAGGGATCGCCCAGCTTGCAAACACCCCGCCCACGAGCAGATTGAGCGCGTTCATCCCCGGGACCGGGATCGGCGGAACCCAGGGCAGGAACGGAACCGCGATCGGGGATGATGAAGAGGCCCGACCACGGCACCAGCACGAATCCCGCGCCCGCGGCGGCGCCCAGCAGGAACTTGATCACGCGGTGGATGGGCTGATTGAAGTGGTAGTCGAGGACGACGACCAGCACCATGACCGCCGCCACGATCAGCGTGCCGACGACGAGCATCGTCCCGCCCCACAGCGTGCTCGCCTGGCGGCGCGCGGCGGCGCGCACCTCGCGGAGCTGCGGGGCGCTCGCCATGCGGGGCTCGGTGCTCATCGTCGTCTCATCGGTGGGTGCGTCCCCTCGGCCGACGTTCCCCGCGTGGCATTCACGGGAACCGATCGAACGTCACGGCGCGCCCGCGTTTCCGGGAGGGCTCGCGTCGTCATCGCCGCGCGCGGCATCTCGGGGTCGAGGCCGCGCTCGAGCGACGTCAGGGATTCTCCCCCCGCCACCTCGGACGTGTATCCGTAGGCGTCGTGGTAGCCATAATAATGAGGAAGGATCTCGCCCGCGTCATTCATCAGCACGCCGAGAATGTTGTCGCAGGCCTCGCGTTGCACCTTCACCCGTACTCGGCCGCCTTGCGGACGGTCTGACCGGCCTTGATGACGTAGAGCACGCCCTCGACGGCCCGTCCCAGGATCAGCGGGTCGGGTACGGCGAGGTTGGGCGCGGAGTCGATGAGCACGAGCGGATAACGCGCGCGGGCTTCGCGGATGAACCATTCGACCGAGTCGGAGTTCACCAGCTCGGACGCGGGGCGCTCGCTCTGCCCGCGGCCAGGAAGTCGAGGTTCGGAAGCACGGTCGAACGGATGAAGCGCTCGTCGAAGCCCTGGTGTCCGAGCATCTGCGCGAGCCCCCAGCTGCTGCTCGGGAGCCCGAGCGCGCGATGCAACGCCGGACTGCGAAGATCGAAGTCGACAAGCAGCACCTTGCCGGTCAGCTCGCGCGCGAACGTGATACCGAGACACGCGGACGTCGTCGTCTCTGCCCTCGCCGCGCGTCGAGCTGGTGATGACGATCGTCGACGGCAGGGGCCGAGAACGCGCCTTGGCGAGCTTGAGGTAGATGCGCCGGAACTCGAGCCCGAGCGGCGTCTCGACCTTGAGCCGATGGAGCAGCCCGCCCTCCCGCGCCTCGCCCGGGCCGGCCGCGCGCCGCGCCCGCCGGCGCGAGCGCTGCAGCTCGTCCACGCGTGGGATCGCGCCGATCACCGGCAGGCCGAGCAGCGTCTCGACTTCATCGGCGTTCTTCATAGACTGATCGTGACGCTCCGCGAGCTAGCACGGATCCGACGCCGACGACGCCGCCGAGGACGATCGACAGCAGCAACAGCACCGGGCGGTTCGGCTTGCCCGGCCTGCGCGGCAGGTTCGCGGGCTCGAGCACGACGAAGTGTCCGCTCACCTTGGCGTTCTCGAACGCCTCCGCGATCTGCGACGCCGCCGACTGCTGCAGGAACGAGTTGTAGAACGCGCGGTTGTTCTCGACCTCCTGCTCGAGCTTGCGGACGTCGGCCTCGCGATCGGGCGTCAGCACAACGTGTTGTTCGTAGGCGCCGACCTGGCTCGCGAGGTACGCGCGCCGCGCCCACCTTGGCCTGCAGGTCGACGTCGGCGAGCCGCAACCGAACGAGCGCGTCGCGCAACTCGGGCGAGGCGTTCGGCAGCTTGAGGGCGGCGTTTTGTGTGAACTGCATCTCGAGATCGTTCGATCTTGCGTGCGTCTCGCCACCCGCGCGCGCGCCGTTGTCACCACCCGCCTCGTTGAGCAGCTGGGCGGCGGCGATCTGGCGCTCGAGCCCCTTGATCTGAGCCGTCATCGACGTCGTCTCGGTGCTCGTGAGCAGCGCGGCGTCCTGGTCGCGCGACGGATCGCTGATCTGCTGCCGGAGCGTCGCGATGCGCTGGCGCTGATCGTCGAGATCGAGGTCCGTCTGATCGAGGAGCGTCCGCGCACGGCCGAGGTTCGCGTCGTTCACGCTGCTGCCGCTCAGGGTCGTGGTGAGGATGCCGCGCTTGACCGCGTCGAGCCGTGCCTCGCTGTCTTCCAGCTTGCGCTTGTACACCTGCTGCTGCTCGACGCTGAACTCCTGCGTCGCGCGCACGGCCTCGAGCTGGGCCGCCTTCGATGAGATCACGAATTGGTTGGCGACCGACTCCGCGATGCGCCGCGCGCGGTCCGCTCTCTGGTCCTCGACGGTCACCTGGAACACGTTGCCGCGGCCCTTTCGGATCGTGATCGCGTCGCGCATATGGTCCACCAGGAACGCCTCGATGCGCTCGTCGGCGGTGCCACCCGGGAAGCGCGCGGCCTCATGCAGCGCCCAGGCGCGCGTCTCGGGCTCGGTGGCCAGGCCGGTCGCGACCAGGACGCCGCGCGCAGGAACGACGAGCTCTGGACCTGGTCGCGCATGACCTCGGCCTGACGCTCGGGGCTGATCGGGTTCACCATCCCGCTCAACGAGCTGGACAGCGACTGCGGCCGCTCGAGCAGAAGCGACGTGTTGCTGAAGTAGACCGAAGGCAACAGCAGCGCCGCGGCGACGCCGATCAGGATGGCGGCGAGCCACGGCACCAGGAGCAACAACTTCCGGCGGCCTGCGACGCGGATGAGGTCGCCGAGGTCGAGCGGGGCGGGTTCCATTGAGGCGGGCATTGCTTCAGCGATTCCGAATCAAGGGTGCTTGAGCGCGTCGATCACGAGCACCAGGTTGGCGACATCGGACGACACGGCGATCAGCTCACGGAACACGCCGTACATGCTGATCCTCCGTGCGTCCACGAACACGATGTCTCCGGGCTTGAGCATGTACGGCGTCTTGTTGCCGCGCTCGAGCGTCTCACGGAGGTCGACGGTCACCGTCGTGGGCGTGTTGTTCTCCTTGGTCAGGACGCGGACGTTGCGGAGATCCGACGCCGCGGTGGGACCGCCGGCGAGCGCCAGTGCCGCCACAACTCCTCGCCGGTTCCGATCGGGTAGAGACCCGGATGGCCCACCTCGCCGAGAATCCCGACCGCGTCACCCGCCGACGTCCCGGTGGCGCTCGCGCTCAGCATGACCACGATCGCATCGCCGGCCTCGAGCGTGGGCAGCGTCGACTCGTTGCCCTGCTCCAGCGCAGACGCGAGGTCGACCGTGATCTGTCGTCGGTTGGCCCCCTCCCTGCGGATGATGACCACATGGCTCATGTCGGCGCCAGGAAGCGCTCCGCCGGCCGAGTTGAGGACGTCGAGGAGCGGCGGCATGGTCTCGAATCCGAACCGGCCGGGGTGAGCGACGGCGCCCGAGATGTAGATGCTGTGGCTCAGGAATTCTTTCACGCTCACCGTCGCCGTCGTGGTCTGGCGCAGGTAGGTCGACAGCCGCTCTGCCGAGGCGGTCGGACGCCTGCTTGACGGTGAGCCCGGCCGCCTTGAGCTCGCCCAGCGGCGGCAAAGGTCGCGATGCCGGCGGCGTTCACGGTCACGGTGCGCTCGAGCTCGGGGTGCGCGAACACCGAGATTTGGAGCACGTCTTCCGGACCGATGATGTACTCCTGCGGCTTCGGCTGCGGCGGCTGCTGTGCGCGCACGACCGCCGGCGCCTCGAGCAGTCCCAGGAGTCCGACGGCGCACATCCACAGTCCCGCATCCTTGCGGATCATGACGTCACTCCTTCGACTGGGCCGGGCTCGGCCACGGAATAGCCGCCCGCGCCCGCCGCCCGGGCCATCGGCTTCGGGGACGTCGGGTGCGGAGTCTCGTGCAGCGTCGGCGTGGATTCGGTCGCCGCGTGGAGGTATCCGCCTCCGCGCATCACGACCGCAAGCGTGCGCAGCAGGATGCGAAGGTCGAGGAGAATCGAACGATGGTCGACGTAGTAGAGATCGTACTGCGCCCGCCGGATGACCCCGCGTGCGTCGCCGCCGCAATAGCCGGAAATCTGCGCCAGTCCGGTCACGCCCGGAAGGATCGTGAACCGCCGATCGTAGTCCGGCACCAAAGCGTTTCCACCGCAGCACGTTCTCCTCGACTTCAGGCCGCGGCCCCACCCACACCATTTCGCATCGTATCACGTTGACGAGCAGGGGCAGCGTGGCGAGCTGGTGGCGCGCCACCCAGCGCCCGATCGGCCCGAGGTCGGTGCTGAAGCGCAGGCAGGCCATCGGCTCGCCGAGCACGTCCTGCGTGCGCCGCTCGATGCTGCGGCGGTCGATCGGCGTGCGCGCGCCGTTGGTGCGCCGGTGAGAGCGACGGCGCGTGCGCCCGACGCGCGTCTCCTTGAGTCAGCGGCGAGGCGACGCCGCGCTGAGCCGCCTCGATCCACATCAACGCCCACAGCGGCGACGACACGATCAGCACGATCGCGGCGGCGAAGGCCTCGAGCGTCTGTCGCGTCGTGCGGCGCCAGCGCGCGTCTGGACGGCCGGGCGCGGCAGGCGCGTGACCGGAAGCTCGATGACCGGGGCTGCCGGCATGCGGCACCGGCTCGACCAGACTCGTGACGCGGCTCGACGTACTCGGGCACGAGCTGCTGGAGCTGGCGCTTGATCGCCTCCGGGTCGCCGTCGCGCGCCAGCGCCTCGAGCTCGGCGACCTCGGCGAGCAGCCTCGTCCTCGCGCCTGGCGTCCAGCTCCCACACGAGGATGCGCTCGTGGCGCGTCATGCGCATGCGCTCGGCGTCGGAGTGCAGCTCCTCGTAGAGCTTCTCGCCCGGCCGCAGGCCGGTGAACAGGATCTCGATGTCCTCGCCCTCGCGCAGCCCCGACATGCGGATCAGCTGGCGCGCGAGGTCGACGATGCGCACCTGCTCGCCCATGTCGAGCAGCAGCACCTCGCCGCCCTTGCCCCATCGCGCCGGCCTGCAGCACGAGCCGCACCGCCTCGGGGATGGTCATGAAGTAGCGCCGCGCCTCCGGATGCGTGACCGTGATCGGGCCGCCGCGCTGCGATCTGGCGCTGGAACAGCGGAATCACCGAGCCGTCGCTGCCGAGCACGTTGCCGAAGCGCACCGCCACGAAGCGCGGTGCGGCTGCGCTGCGACCGGCTCTGGAGCATGCATCTCGCACACGCGCTTCGACGGCGCCCATCACGCTGGTCGGGTTCACGGCCTTGTCGGTCGAGATCAGCACGAACTTGTCGACGCCGGCGCGGTCGGCGGCGTCGCACCAGGTTGCGCGTGCCGACGACGTTGTTGAGCACCGCCTCGCGCGGATTCGCCTCGAGCAGCGGCACGTGCTTGTGGCGCCGCCGGCGTGGAACACCACGGTCGGGCTGAAGCGCTCGAACGCGCGCTCCGATCCCGTCCGCGTCGCTGATGTCCGCGACGACCGGGTGGATCGCTGCAGCCGCGGATGCTGCGCCGACGAGCTCGTTGTGGACGTAGTAGAGGCCGTTCTCGGCGATGGTCGAGCAGCACCAGCTCGGCCGGGCTGAACTCCGCGATCTGGCGCGCGAGCTCGAGCCGATCGAGCCGCCGGCGCCGGTGACCATGCACGCGCTGGCCGCGCAGGAAGTCGCGCACCTGGTCGAGGTCGAGCTGCACCGGCTGGCGGCCGAGCAGATCTTCGATGCGCATGTCGCGCATCTGCGACAGCGCCGGTCCTGCCCGTGCTGCAGGTCCGACAGTCCGGGCAGCGTCTTGATGCGCACGCTGCGCCTGCGGCGCAGAAGCTCGCGATCTCGCGCACCACCTTGGCCGGCATGTCGGGATCGGAGATCGACGACCATCTCGACGCGGCTGCTCCTGCGAGGATCGCGCGGCAGGTCGGCGATCGTGCCGAGCACCTGGACGCCCTCGACGAGGTGGCCGGTGAGGCGCGGCGTCGTCGTCGATGAAGCCGATCGGCGTGAGCCGCTCGACGCCTCGGCGCGGCGCATTTCCTGGATCAGATGGACGCCGGCGTGATCGGCGCCGACCACGAGCGTGCGCAGCGCGCGCGGCGGTATCGAGGCCGAGCAGCCGCTCGCGGGAGAGCCGCCACGCGAAGCGCATCCCGCCCATGCAGCACGAGCTCGACCAGCCACACCATCACGATGACGCTGCGCGGGAACAGCGGCATCGGGGTGAAGAAGCGTGATCAGCGCGAGCGCGATCGGCCGACAGCGTCACGCCCTTGAACACCTGGAACAGGGTGACCGTGCTGGCGTAGCGCCACAGGCCGTGGAACAGGCCGGCGAGCAGGAAGCCGAACAGCGACAGCAGCGTGAAGATGGGGGCGACCTGGAGGTAGCCCTCGAGGAACCGCGGCGGCAGCTGCCCTCGAAGCGGAGCAACAACGCGGCGAGATACGATCCGTTGATGATCGCCGAGTACGCGATCGCGAGGAACGCGTATCGCGGAGTCTTCTTCAAACCCATGGCATCCGTCCTGGCGGTGCGAGGTCACCGGGTCCGAGGAGACCAGGTAGGCAGAGCGTGGGTGCATGCCGCCCGGGCCTTACATGGTTCGCGTCCTCGCTTCAGAAAGCGCAGGGATGACGCGCGAAGAGCTTTTCGCCGATCTTGGTCCGGTTTGAACCAATGACGGCCTACCCTGCCAGCCGTCGTTGTCGATTCTACCGACGGCGGGCGCAGCCACGGGCACGTGGCCAGAGCATGGTGGTACCTCACTCGGGTGCCCGACATGCCTCGTCTCGTTATCGATGAGCGATTTTAGGAAGATCGGTCGTTTAGTGTCAAGCAAAGGAACGGTAACGCGTTAACCGGATCGTCAAACGCTGATACCTCGCCTCTACGGGGTTCGCGGGTCCGGCTCCTGGGCCCCCCCGTCGTGCTCCTCGGAAACGCATCCGCATCGAGGTCGAGTCACGATGATGGTGTCGTCGGGAGGCACGACGCAAGAGCCGGACCTCTTCCCGGATGCCGTCGTCAAATGTTCGTGGCTCGAAGCCGAGGTCCCGGCGAGCGGGGCCGATGTCGACTGCCTTCGACTCCTCGAGCCGCAGGATCTGCTCCCCTCTGACGGGGATAGGAAGACCCAGCCGCCGTGCCTGAACCACCACCCCGTGAGCCCACTGCAGGGGGATCGGTAGGACCGCTACGAGGGCGCCCCAGGGCGCGCGCACGCATGGATCAGGTCCTGAAGGGGGATCGCCTCGGGACCGCCGACGTCGTACTCACGGCCCTCGCTCGCGGCGCGATCGAGCACGCCAGAATGGCTCTGGGTGAGGTCGTCGACGTGCACCGGCTGCTGCGGAGTGTGGCCGCCACCGGGGACCGGGACGACGGAATTCGATCGATCCAGCGCAACAGCCGGACCAGGTTCCGGTCGGCCGGGGTGCCGTAGATCATGCTCGGGCGAAGAATCGTAAACGCCATCGACGATCGGCGGAGCGCCGCCTCGCTGGCGCGCTTCGAATCGGCGCCCGAGCTCTTGAGCTTGGTGTAGACGCCGGCCGAGCTGACGAACACGCCGCGACGGACTCGGGCTCGCTCCCCACTCGGGCAAAAGCCCCGCCGCCTGGGCCATGCCCGACAGATGGATGACGGTGTCGATGTCGTCGAAGGCGCCGCGCGCGGTCTCGGGGCGCGTGAGATCCACCTCGCGCGACTCGATGCCGAAGTGAAGCGAGCGCCGACACATCGCGACCCGGCCGCACGATCGCGACCACCGTGCGCCCGCGTTCGCGGAGTTGGGGCTGAGCCGCGAGGCGACGAAGCCCATCGCTCCCGCAGATCGCGACGCGCAGGCCCGAGGTCGGGGGCCGCTCATCGAATCGGCGTCGCGACGGATCGAGCGGCCGCGTCGATCAAGGGACCTCGACGCATGCGGCGACGGAGCGGGTTCATGGGTGACGCGAGTCTACGGCAGCCCCGATCGCGGCGCCCAAGCCACGCGCTACGTTGCCTGAACCGAACGGCTCGGCTGACCGATACCTCGAGCTATGGAGCGAGGCGATCACACAAGGGTCGTGGCCCTCGTTGGCTCAGGCCTGTCGGTGCCGGCCGGCTACCCGGCGACGACGACTCTGACCCAGGCCGTGGTCTCGGGCCACGACGTGTTCCGGAACACGGACGGCTCGTACACGATCGGCGTCGGCAACGATCCCGACAGTACGCGCGCGATCGAGCTGATCGTCGCGTTTCTCGAGCGCCTCGGCATCCTCGCCGCCGACTACCACAGCGGCCGCCCCGATCGCGCCGTCAACTACGAAGACCTCGCCTACCTCGCCGCCCAGTTCGCCGACACGGCCGGCGACGAGTACAACGATGCCGCTCTGAAGCCGTCGCAACGCTGGCTGCGGCCCGAGGTCGCAACGATGCTCGCGTCCGCAGGGCGCGACTCGGGCCTACGCTGGTCCGCCGTCGATCTCGCCAACGAAGCTCGGCACTACATCGCCGACATCGTATGGCACGCGCTGCTCCATGGCGGGAGCGAGACACGCGACTCGGTCCGCTTCGTCGAGCTCGTTCGTGACGAACGGATCGAGACGAGCGTGTTCTCGCTCAATCAAGACGTGTTGCTCGAGTGCGCGTTCGAATGCGCGGGAGTCGAGCTGGCCGACGGCTTCGGCGAGGCGGAGGACGGGATCCAGTTCTGGCGCCCCGAGGTGTTGCGGGGCGAGCCGCTGCCTCGTCAAGCTCCACGGCTCCGTGGACTGGTTCCTGTTCCGGGATCACGGCGACACCTACGGCGAACGTGTCGGACGCTACACTGGGCGACGCCGGCGATTTCCTCGACCCCGACGAGGGGAGACCGCAGCGCGTCGACGACCGCCCCGTCATCCTGGTGGGAGCGCACAACGAGGGCGATGTCGTATCTCAACCCCCGTTCGTCGAGGCGCATCAGGAATTTCGGCGGCGGCTGAATTGCGGCGTCGTGGCGCTCGTCATCGGATATGGCTGGCAGGACCACGCCATCAACAACCGCTTCCATCGAATGGATGGCGTCAGAATGCATCACACCGCATCGTCGTCGTCGATCCCGCTGGCGACGAAGTCCTACGGCACACGCGCGGAACGGTCGCGCCGGCCATCGCGGCGTGGCACCAGGATGGGCGTGTCACGATGATCGGCCGGCCGTTCGAGCAGCTCGGAATCGAGGACTACCGTTCGGCGATCGGGCTCCCGCGGAAGCAGCCGACCCGGTAGGACGACTCGCGGTCCGAGCCTCGCGGTTGATGGCGGGAGTGTTCAAAGCATGAGGCGCACTAGACGGCCGCCTTGCTCCGGCGCGACTGGGAACGGCGCGATTCGCGGGCCGCAGGCCCCGCCCCATCGCTCGATGGCCTGCGCGACCTCGCCGAACGAGCGGCCGCTCTCGGTGAGCTCGTAGCTGACGCGAACCGGCGGCCCGGGCTCGACCCGACGCAGCACCAGCCCACGGATCTCGAGCTCCTTGAGACGCCCTGACAGCATCTTGTCTCCGGGGCCACGGGTGCGCTCCCGGATCTCGGTGAATCGGTAGGGCCCACCCTGCAGCGAGTTCAGGATCAGGGCACACCAGGGCTTCCCGAGCACCTCCGAGGGCGAGCTGAAACGTCCTGCATTGGGAATCGACGTGCTTCATGGCGCCAGTCTGCAATCCCCACAACCATCTGTAAAACGGCCCGTGGTGAATCCTTCCTTGGGATGCACTATCTAATGGAAAGTCGCAGTCGCAACTATAGCGGCTATACCGCGCATAGCGCGAACCGTGTCGCCGGCGTCGCCGGGGCGGCCACTGAAGAAGAGGATGGAATCATGGATCTGGGTCTTCTCGCTCTAAGGCTCGTCGTGGGGCTCACGCTCGCCACCCACGGCGCGCAGAAGTTGTTCGGATGGTTCGGCGGCTACGGTCTCGCGGGGACGGGAGGTTTCCTGGAGCAGCTCGGATTCCGCCCGGGCAAGCGCGCCGCGCTCATGGCGGGGCTCTCCGAAACGGTGGGCGGCGTGTTGCTGGCGCTCGGTGCGGCCACGCCGCTGGCGGCGGCGCTCATCGTGGGCGTCATGTTGGTCGCGACCGTCTCCGTGCACTGGTCCAAGGGCTTCTTCAACCACAACGGCGGCTATGAGTACCCGCTGGTGCTGGCCACGGCCGCGGTGAGCACCGTGTTCACCGGACCCGGGCGACTCTCCGTCGACGCATGGCTTGGTCATGAATTCTCGGGCGTGGCTTGGGCGCTTGCTTCGCTCACCGTAGGTGTCGTCGGCGGTGCGCTGGAGCTGTCGGGCCGTCATCGCGAGCCGGTGGTCCAGGCGGACCGAAGACGGCGTAACTTCGGTCGGACCTCGCGTGCTCGAGCGCGAGGCCCGAGCCTCATTCCCTCATTACGTTAGGATCGGACCCCATGGAAATCGGCATCGACAGCTTCGCGGCGGCGTTCACCGAGGACAGTCGTGCGGTCAGCCCGCCGGATCGCTTGCACCAGCTGATCGCGCAGATCGAGCGCGCCGATCATGCGGGGCTCGACTCGTTCGGCATCGGCGAGCACCATCGCAAAGAGTTCCTCGACTCCGCACCCTCCGTCATCCTCGGCGCGGCGGCCGCGCGCACGAAACGCATCCGCCTCACGCAGTGCGGTCACGGTGCTCAGCGCGGCCGATCCGGTGCGCCTGTTCGAGGAGTTCGCCACCCTGGATCTGCTCTCCCACGGGAGGGCCGAGATGGTCGTTGGACGCGGCTCGTCGATCGAGGCGTTTCCGCTGTTCGGCTTCGACTTGGACGACTACGACGAGCTGTTCGCAGAGAAGCTCGGGCTGCTGCTCGAGCTGCGCGACCACGAGCACGTCACGTGGTCGGGCCGGTTCCGGTCCGACGCTCACGGGACAGGGCGTCTACCCGCGGCCCGTCCAGAACCCGTTGCCGATCTGGGTCGGCGTCGGTGGCACGCCGGAATCGTTCGATGCGCGCCGGGCGCCTCGGCCTGCCGCTCATGGTGGCGATCATCGGCGGCGAGACGCGGCGCTTCCGTCCGCTGGTGAATCTCTATCGTGAGGCGGGACGTCGCGCGGGCCATTCACCCGAGCGGCTCAAGGTCGGCATGCACTCCCCGCCTACGTCGCCGAGACGACGGGGCAGGCGGTTGCGGACTTCCTCCGGGATGGATGCGCGCGATGAACGAGGTCGGCAAGGAGCGCGGCTGGGGCGTGATGCGGCGCGAGCACTTCGAGGCGCAGCGTGGACCGAACGGCGCGTTGCTCGTCGGCAATCCAGAGGAGGTCGCGGCGAAGATCGTCCGGCACAGCGAGGCCTTGGGCGGCCTCTCGCGCGTCACGTTCCAGATGAACGCAGCCTCGCTGCCGCACGAGAAGATGCTGAGCGCGATCGATCTGATCGGGTCGCGGGTGATCCCGGCGCTCGCCACGGCGGCCGGAGCCCTCGAGTCGTGAATCCCGCGGCTCGTCCGCGGGACACCATGCCCTACTACTCGTAGCGCAGCGCCTCGATGGGATCGAGCCGCGCCGCGCGCATCGCAGGCAGGAGGCCGAACGCGACGCCGACCGCCGAGCAGAAGACGAGGCCGATGACGGCCCACTCGAGCGGGACGTTGGCGTCGAAGTGCGTGAACACGGAGACGAGATTGCCGAGTCCGAAGCCGACGATGACGCCGATCACGCCGCCGATGTTGCACAGCACGACCGCCTCGAACAGGAACTGCAGCAGGATGCTCTTCGAGCGCGCACCGAGCGCCTTGCGCACGCCGATCTCGCGCGTCCGCTCCGTCACCGCGACCAGCATGATGTTCATGATGCCGATGCCCGCGACCACCAGGGCGACGGTGCCGATGACGAACGCTCCGAGCTTGACCCCCATGCTGATCTTGTTGAACTGAGTGATCAGGCTCTGGCTGTTGAAGAACTCGAAGTTGTCCTCGTCCTTGGGCCTCAGGCCGCGCACGTGCCGCAGCACCTGGCGCGTCTGCTCCATCGCCTCGCCGATCTGCGCCGGCGTCTTGGCGCGCACGGTGATGTTGACGGAGCGCCCGAAAGCCGTTGCGATCCGTGAGGCCGTAGACGTTCACGAAGGTCGACACGGGGATCAGGACGTAGTTGTCGAACCGCCGCCGAACGCCGACTTCTTCTCGTCGAACACGCCCACGACCTCGTACTTCCGCCCGTCGAGGCGGATGTTCTTGCCGATGGGGTCGATGAACGGGAACAGCTTCTGGGCGATCGCGTAGCCGATGACCGCGACGGAGCGCGCCGCCTGGATGTCCATCTGCGACAGGTTCCTGCCCAGGCCGACGTAGTGCGTGTTGTTCTGCGGGTATTCGGGAGTGCCGCCGCAGATCGAAATATTCGGGGTTCGTCGACTGGCCCTTGTACGAGACGGTGTAGCCGAAGTCCCAGATCTCCGAGCCCACCAGGTCGACGCACGTGACCTGATCGCGGATGGCCTGGGCGTTCTCGAGCGTGAGCGGCGGGCGCCGCATCGCCTTGCGGCGAGCCGCATCGCCGCCGAACCCGCCCGCGGGCCACTTCTGGACCTGGAACGTCTGCGCTCCCAGTACGCTCATCTCCCGCTCGAGCGCGGCCTGAATCACCGAGATCCCCGTCATCACCGCAATGATCGACGCCACGCCGGCCACGATTCCGACCAGCGTGAGCACCGAGCGGAGCTTGTTGGCCACGACCGCCTGGAGCGACATCTCCACGACATCAGGAACGCGCATGCGCTCGGCTCCTCGGGTCGGTCTCACTCATAGCGGAGAGCATCGACGGGATCGAGTGAGGCCCCGCGATAGGCCGGGGCCACACCCGCGGCCACGCCGACACCGGTCGACACGGCCACGGCGACCGCCACGATCGGCCAGGACACGGCCGCGGGCATCAGCACGGCATTGATCACGGCGGTCAAGATCACCGCCAGCGCGATCCCGATCGCGCCTCCGAGCAGGCCGATGGCGGACGATTCGCACAGGAATTGGAGCAGGATGCTGCGCCGCGTGGCGCCCATCGCCTTGCGAATGCCGATCTCGCGCGTGCGTTCCGTGACCGTGACGAACATGATGTTCATCACGCCCACCGCACCGACGAACAACGAGATGCTGGTCACGATGAGCCCGACAAGCAGCAACACGCCCATCAGGTTGTTGAACGTCCCGACCAGCGTGTCCAGCTTGTTGATCGAGAAGTTGTCGGTCGTCGTCGGCCGGAGTCGGCGGATCGATCGCATCTCGCCGATGACGGCGTACTCGAGATCACTCAGCGCCTCCTGCCGCGGCGCCTTGACCGCAATATTGACGTCCTCGCGACCGGCGCCGGCGCTGAAGGCCCTCATGTAGGAGGTGATGGGGATGAAGATCTGGCGGTCGAAGTTGGGACCGTCGAGGAAGCTCCCGCCCTGCGTCTCCATGACGCCGATGACCCGGAACCGGGTGCGGCCGATCATCATCGTCTTGTTGACGGGCTGGACCGCGCCAAACAGCCCCTTCTGGATTTCGGAGCCGATGACGCAGACATCGCCGCTTGTAGGCGACGTCGAACGGCAGCAGGAATCGTCCCGGTCTGAGGCACGGCGCTCGAGATGATGGCCTGCTTCTCGGTGGTGCCGATGATGATGACGCTCTCCATCGTCTCATCCCGGAACTTCACGTCGCGCTGGGCATTCACCGTCGGATTGACGATCGCTCGACCGCGGAACCGATCCTCGAGCGCGCTGCGCCTCCCTCAGCGCGATGCCGGGGCGGTTGCGATACGCTGAAGAAGTCGTTCATCACCACCCACGGCATCCGCGACACGTAGATGACGTCGCTGCCGACGGCCGAGAAGCTCTCGCGGAACTTGTTCTGGAGCCCGTTCGCGGCCGTCATCGTGAGCACGACGGCCACGATGCCGATGATGATGCCGAGCGTCGTCAGGGCGCCGCGCGCCTTGTTGGCGCGCAACGCGTCGACGGCGATCGGAATCGACTCCTCGAGCGCGAGCGGCAACCTCATTGCGGCCTCGTCCCCGTCATCCCCGGGCTTGTCCTTCAACGGCTCCTTGCTGATGGTCACCAGAGCACCGTTCACCAGGTCCTTGGAGATCGCGCGGTAGCTTCCGGTGACGACCTCGTCACCCTCCGCGAGGCCGTTGACGATCTGGATCAGCGTCTCGCTCTGGATCCCGGTCTTGACCTGCTTCGCCATCGCCTTGCCGCTCGCGACGCAGAAGACGATCTCCGCGAAGCCGTCCTTGTCGGCCTGTGTAGCGCTTCTCCGCGTCCGTGCGCTTCTCACCCTTCATCGCGAGCTGATCGATGGTACGGACCGCCACGCTCTGGATGGGAACGCTCAGCGCCTTGTCTTCCGTCTTCGTGATGACCTCGGCGCTGGCCGTCATGCCGGGGCGCAGCTCCTTCGGCGGATCCGTGATGCGCGATCTTGATGGCGAACTCGGTCTTCTGCTCGGTGGTGCCGTTGCCCGAGGAGTTCGCGCTGTTCGAGATCTCGGAGACGACGCCATGCAGCGTGTGGTCCGGAAGGGCATCGACCTGAATCTCGGCACTCTGCCCGATGGCGATCGAGCCGATGTCGTTCTCGTCGACGTTCACCTGCGCTTCCATCTGGGTGAGGTCGCCGATCACGAGGATGACGTCCTTCTGGAACTGCGGAGCCCAGCGCGATCTCGCCCTGCTCCTTGTTCAGGGCGCTGATCGTCCCGGCCATGGGTGCATAGATGGTGGTCTTCGACAGGTCGTCGCGCGCCTGCTTGAGCGCCGCCTTGGCCTGCGAGACCTGATCCTGCGCGGACCTTGTAGCGCGCCACCTCGACCAGGTAGTCGGCCTGCCTCGCCTCGAACGCCGATTTCGACTCGCTGCCGCTCGACAGCAGCTCCTTCGAACGCTCGAACTCGTTCTTGGTGCGGTTCAGGTTCTCGTGCACCAAGGTCGCGTTGGCCTGCGGCGGCGCTGACGTTGGCCACGGCGCTCTCGACCGCGGCGGCATAGCGGCTCGCGCGCCAGCCCGACGAGGAACGCGCCCTTCTCGACCCATTGCCCCTCGGCGACGGCGAAGCCTCTCGATCTTTCCGCTCACGTCGGCGCTGATGTCGACCTTCGTCTTGGGTTGGATCTTTCCGGTCGCGCTGACCTTCTGCACGATCTTCTGACGCTCCACCTTGGCCGTCTGAACCGCCATCGGCTTTGTGGCCGCGGCCGCGCGCAACCATCGCCGCCCACCAACATGACGGCCAGCACGGCCCCAGCGATGATCCAGCCAGACTCTCTTCTTCATCGCCATCCGGTCACGTCCCTTCGTCGCCAAGGGTTTTGTGAATGAGCCCACCGTCACAAGGGCATTACGGCGAAAGCGGTAACAGGGTTTCCCAACGCCGATACGGGGTCAATGAGGGAGAAGGCGATTCCGGCTCGTCCTGCCGATCGACCCGTCTCGCCCCGATGGTGGTCGAGCGGGGCGGGCGCGAAGCTCCTCACTCGGCCGCGGCAGCCCCTTGCCGTGGACGAAACGCAGAGATCCGCGGTGCGCTGATTACTCCAGTACAATCTTGTAAGACTGGGTCAGGCCAGGTGATCGCTCCGCTACGCAAGTACAGCCATTGCAATAGCGCGGCCTTGGTATGACTCGTGCTCGGGTTCGCGGCGGGCGCCAACAATGTCTCCCCGTGCATTGGCACCAAGATCAACCATGATAGGGCCGTCATCTGGAGAGGCGGGCGGAATACGCCTTATGGCGGCTCGGAGGTGAGGGCGACCTCAGGCGCGAGCTAGTTCGGCCTCGCGAAAGACTTGCTCCATCGCCTTCCGCGTAGAGGTGACGCTATGGACGCCAAGCAAGCTACCGCCGCCTTGGTCTCGCTGGAATCGGTTCTTTGCACCGAGGAATTGAAGCGGCGGCCGTCGCGGCCGCCGGACTATCGGGCCGAGAACCAGGCGCTGCTCGCGCTGGCGCAGGAGTTGACCAACTCTCCTGGAAGTGTTCTGCAAGCGCTCGTGGACATCGCGCTGGAGTTGTGCCGGGGCCACTCGGCGGGGATCAGCCTGCTGAGGAAGACGGCCCGCCGGGCCGTCTGAGTCCGAGGGGAACTCATTTCCGCTGGCACGCCGTCGCCGGGCAGTGGGCGCCGCTGGTCTGGAACACCACCACGCCGCGTGACCATGGCCCGTGCGGCACCGTGCTCGATCGCAACACCACGCTGCTGTTCACCAATGCCCATCGCTATTACACGCAGTTCGCCGGCGTTCGACCGTTGCTGGTCGAAGGGTTGCTGGTGCCCTTCCACGTCGACGGCCAAGCGGTCGGTACTGTCTGGGTGGTCGCGCACGATGAGACCCGCAAGTTTGATGCCGAAGACCAGCGCCTGCTCGAGAGCCTTGCAACATTCGCGGCGACCGCGTACCAGGTCCGGTTGTCGATCGCCGCCCAGGCGAAGGCCAACCGGGATTTGCAAGCGGAAGTCGCCGAGCGCCAGCGCGTCGAGGAGGCACTGCGGGAGGCCGACCGCCGCAAGAGCGAACTCCTGGCGATGCTGGCCCATGAACTTCGCAACCCTCTCGCGCCGATCCGCAATGCCGTTGAGATCCTGCATGCGGTCAGAGGGCAACGAGCAAGAGGTCAAACGCGTGACCGAGATGATGCAGCGTCAAGTCGGGCAGGTGGTGCGTCTCGTCGACGACTTGCTGGACATGAGCCGCATCAGCCTGGGCAAGATCGAACTTCGCAGGGAGCCGGTCGAACTGGCGTCGGTCGTGCATCACGCCATCGAAGCCGCTCGGCCGATCTGTCAAGGCTTGGATCACGAATTGACCGTGACGCTGCCGCCGAATCCGATGTACCTGAAAGCCGACCCGACCCGGCTGGCTCAAATCGTCGGCAACCTCACTGAACAACGCCTGCAAGTTCACCCCGAAGGGCGGCCGCATTCGGCTGGTCGTCGAGCGCGAAGGCGAAGCAGGCTCTCATCCGAGTGCAGGACACCGGCATTGGCATTGCTGCCGAGCAGCTTCCCCACATCTTTGAGATGTTCACGCAGCTCGATACGTCGCTCGAGCGTTCCCGGGACGGATTGGGCCTCGGTCTGGCTCTGGTCAAGAGCCTGGTGGAATTGCACGATGGCACCGTGGAAGCCCGCAGTGCGGGTGTCGGCCGAGGCAGCGAGTTCATTGTGCGTCTGCCTCTCCTTCTCCGGACCGCTGCCCTCTTCGCAGCGAGAGCCATCCGGTGTCAAGCCGAGCAAAGACAATCAAACGACGGATTCTTGTCGTGGACGACAACCGGGACTCTGCGGACAGCCTCGCGATGCTGCTGGAGTTGATGGGACACGAAGTCCGCATCGCCCAGGACGGCCTCGAAGCGGTAGAAGAGGCGGCGACGTTTCAACCCCACGTGATCCTGCTCGACCTCGGCTTGCCCCGACTCAACGGCTACGAAGCCGCACGACGGATTCGTGAGCAGCAGCGGCATGGAGCCCTGACGATGGTGGCTCTGACCGGATGGGGTCAGAAGGAAGATCGACGCCGCACCGCGGAAGCCGGATTCGATGCCCATCTCGTCAAGCCGGTGGACCTTGTCGCACTCACAAAGCTACTGGCCGAGACGGGCGCCGACTAACCGGATACTGGGGCCGACCAAGCGCGAGGGGCAACATTGACCTCAGCTTGAGAGTCTGGAGTGTTGGCTTCCCTTGCCCCCGCGGGACTGAAGCGAACGCGGAAGGTCGTCCCGTCGCTCGCCGACGAAGTGAACGGCGATCGAGCCGCCGTGCGAACGAGCGATCTGCTGGGCGATGAATAGTCCGAGTCCGAGCCCATGTGCCCGGGATGAATGGTCGGTTCGGCCCTGGCGGAATGCGTCGAAGATGACCGGCAGCGCCGCCGGCGGAATGGGCTCGCCTCGATTGGCGACCTCGATGACGACGTCGCTCTCCGCACCGTTGATCCGCAGGTCGATCGACGATCGCGGCTCGCCGTGCTGGACCGCGTTGCCGATCAGATTGGCGAGCAACTGGTACATCCGATCGCGGTCCCACATACCGGTCAAGTCACCACGCAACTCCACGCGCAGCGGCCTGTCCGGATTCGCCAGCTCCGTCTCGCCGATCACCTGCTGGCAGACATCGCTCAGGTCGAAGCGCGTGGGATCGATGGGTATGCCCCGCCCAACCTGCTCCTCGTGAAGTCGAGCAGCACATCGATCAGCCGCGTCGCCAGCATTGCGCTGCGCGTGATCCTCCGCGCCACCTCGGTCTCGGTCTCGCCGAGACCCTCGCGCAGGAGCAGGAGCCGCGCGCCCATCAGAATCGTGTTCAGGGGAGTGCGGAGGTCGTGGCCGACGACCCCAATGAGCTGCTCGCGGAACTCACCGATCTCGTCGAGGCGCGTCTTTTCCAGCGCGGCGGCGGCCTGATCCGCGAGCGCCGACAAGACCCACTCGTCGTGGTCCGCCTCGGTCGATGGAGCCGTTCGTATCACGACGAGGATTCCCGTGATCGCACCTGCCACGACGAGCGGGACCCCGAGGAAGCTCTCCGGCGGCGCACCGAGGCGCAACGCGAGGCTCGGGATCAGGGCCTCGCTCAGCGGCTCCTGAATGTCGCTGGCCACGGCGGTGTCGATGCCGTGCGACGCGCGCAGAACCAGCAGGCCATCGTTGTTCGCGACCATGAGGAGCGACCTCTCCGCCGCCAGCAGGTCGGTGGCGCGGTCGACCGTCAACTGGAATACCTCGTCGAGCGATGCGGCATACGTAATCGCGCGGCTCACCTCGGTGAGCTTGCGGATCTGTTGCAGCCGGTGTCCCTCGGTGCGAATGGAGCCTCTTCACCCGGTCGCCTCGACGACGTTCAGCCCCCTGGCATCGATCTGCAGTTTGCGCGGCTGAAGATCGTGGGCGATGCCTCGCGCCTTCGCGATGCGGAGCGTCCGTCCGACAACCCCCGTGCGCGCGGATATCGAGGTAGACGATGCTATCCGTCATGTGGCTCAGTCGACCTTGACTCTCGTCTCTGGCCATGACGGGTGGGTCCGTCTCCAGAGTGAGCACGCTGCTCACACCCATCACCGCGAAATGCTGGACCAGCGCATAGACATAATCGTGCATGCGCGTCGCATCGACTGGCAGCCATGGACAGGTCACCGAGCGCGTCGATCACCACCCGGCGGATCGGTCCCCGGTGAAGCGCTCGGAAAATGCTGACGACGATCCTGTCGATGGGAAGCTCCACCGCCGAAAAGTAGAGCAGCTCCAATCGACCGCGGGCGTCGTCGTCGAGCCTTCCGCCGATCTCCTCGATCTGGTGTGCGAGCTGCGTGGGATTCTCCTGGAAATTGACCAAACAGGCACCGTTCGCCCCGACGGAGTCCCTCGATGATGAATTGAATGCCCATCGTCGTCTTTCCGGACCCGGTGGGACCGGCGAGCAGCGTTGCGCTCCCTGTCCAGAAGCCGCCCGCGAGCATGGAATCGAGCCCGGGCACGCCCGACGAAGTACGGCCAGCGTCCCGCTTGTAGGAGGCCGCCTCGGCTGGGCTGACGAGACGCGGATACGACCTGCAGACCCGCGGCCGTGATGTCGAAGGCGTGAAACCCTGGCCGGTAGGAGCTGCCACGGAGCTTGAACACGCGGAGGTACCGTTCGTCGCGGGTCCCGAGAGCGTTCCTCGCCAGCTCGATGATTCCGTCGGCCACCGCGAACTCGGGAAACGTCGCGATGTCCTCGTGTCGGTACTCCCCGACGAGAAGGACGGTCGTGTTGTATGCCGCGAGGAGCCCGGCAACCTCGTGCAGCATGAGCCGCATCTCATGGGTCGACGTCGCCAGGTCGTGGATCGCCTTGAAAGAGTCGATCACAATGACCTTCGGCGACAACGTCCTTGATCGCGGCCTTGAGCCTGGGAAGCAGCACGCCGACGCCGTTCGCCGCCAGCTCTGTCGCCGAGCGAGTCGTACCGGACTGTGCGCCCCATCCTCTCCGCATCGAAGAACCGGAATTGCTGAAGGTACTTGATCACCTTGTCGAGCGGTTCGGAGAGCGTCGTGAGGTAGAGCATCGGCCGCCGCTCGTCGTCCGCGTTGGCGAAAATGAACTCCTCGGCCAGGGTCGTCTTGCCCGATCCCGGCTCGCCCATGACGATGTTGATCGAGTTCTCGGGAATTCCGCCGCCGAGGATGTCGTCGAGCTCGCGGTTGCCGGTCGTGAGCCGCCTGATTGGAGCCTCTCCGGCCCGTTCACCCGGCTCCCTGCGCGTTCATCGCTCATGTTGAGTTCCCCTGATTCGTGCGGTTCGTGCTTCGAGGAGGTGGTGGACCGTGCTGACCAGCGTGTGCTCTGCGACGGGTTTGAGCAGGAAGGCATCGGCCCCGCTTCTCGCGCCCGGTCGGCCGCCGCCAAGACGCTGAAGACGAGCACGGCAATATCCCGAGTTCGGGGATCCGCCTTGAGCCGGCGGCAGAGTGCCAGACCGTCGAGCGCCGGGGATGAGGATCGCAGTAACGATGATGTCCGGGACGGTCTTCAGAGCCTGCTCCATGGCGCCGCTCACCGTCCTCCTCGAACCCGACGGAGTAACCGGCCTGTTGCAGAAAGTGCGACTCCAGCTCGCGGATGTGCGGATCGCGATCGACGACCAGGATGATCGCCTTACCCTTTCCTCCTGGCTCAAGCACGTGCGCTCTCTCCATTAAACGGTAGGGTACGCGTGCAGAGGCAAAGACACATGCGGAATCTCCCGAAGTGCCCGACAGATTGCCTTTCGGTCGGATGTCGGACAAACCCGGCTCTATTTCTTACCCTGGTCGTTTCTGGGTGCGCAAGTCCGTGTCGAAATCGCGGGCGTGTTGGTGGATCTCCGTCTCGGGGCCCAGCGCCGCACTGCGCGCATCGCGAGGGGGCAGTCCCCTTACGCCGGAGGTCAGCGCAGTAAGGTCTTTCGACAGCGCGACGTCACTTCACGATCTCGTCGATCACCAGGACGGCGGTCGCCGGACCATCGAGTCGCTCGACACGGGAGCTGCGGTAGAACGTGGACGGTCCCCCGATCTGGATCATTGCGGCGAGCCCGCTCGGAAAGTCGACTTCGGCACGAACGTACATGCGATCACCGGGCTTCAACGTCAGCGTCTGCTTCCACGGCGTCGTCTGGTAGACGGCGTTCCTCACCACCCCGGTGGGATCCGCATACTCGTTCGTTTCACGGTGTAACCGCCGCCTTGGTCCATGAAGCGCACGTCGTATTCGTAGTCCGACGGCACGACCGCGGGGGCGTCACCGTCTTGGGCGCCGTGCTGGGGGCTTGGAGCAGGCACCGGCGCCGAATGCACCGACGACGAGCATCGCCTGCAACACGTTCCGGATTCTCATATGCTCCCTCTCCTTCCCCGAGGCGTGGCCGCTCTACGGGGCCGAGAACGCTTCCGCGGGGCTGGATCCCGATTCCGGCGCGTCCGGCAACTGCGGATGCTCGCGCAGTGCTTGCTGCGACGCCCAGACGCGACACCATCCTACCGCAGCGCACGTCGCGGTCCGTGCGACTTTTACACCGGCAGGAGAGCGAGCGCTAACGGCCGCCGCTTGAACGCGACTCTGGCGTTGCCGACGGAAACCGGGGCACGATCTCCTCGCCTTTCTCAAGACGCTCGAGAATGCCGTTCCAGGTGTGGCAGACGTGCCTGATGCTTGGTCTTTGGCAACCTCAGCGCGGCGATCAGGTCTGCCGGATGGGCGATCGGGATCATGCACTGCTCGAACGTGGCCAATAACGCGCGACGCATGAGATCGGAATACGCGATGGTGCGAGTGGGCACGACGTCGAACAGGCCGTGCGGAGTCTCAAAGAGGTGGTCGAGGTTCTGCGATGTCAGCGGATCGGTGTCCACCGTTCACACTGCTCGGGAGTCAGGCCGTCCGCCCAATCGGGCTCCGGCACCGGCTTGCCGCCCCATCGCCGCAAAACCTGTGCGAGGCGAGCGAGGTTCTCTGGAGCCAGGTCCGGCGCCATGTCGAAGTCCCGTGGGTTCACGGGCACTCCATAGGCGATCGCCGCAACCGAACCGGTGAGGACGTATCGAACGCCTGCTGCCGCCAGTTCGCGGGCAATGGTCGTCGGCGTCCAGCGTGGTCACCAATGGGATGCTCCGACGCTTCTCAACGGGTATCGTTCTACGCGTGCAGACGAGCCGCCATAGCGCGGCGTGAAGCAACCGCGAAAGGAGGGATACGATGCCCAGGCCGACGGTGGCGTCGCTCGTCATGTCGACGGTCGACGAACGCAACATCACGCTCATCAGCATGGTGTCCGATCTGCTCGTCGAGGTGGAGGCGCTACGGGAGGCCGTCATACGGCTCTCCGCCAGCGCCGGGAGGGACGCTTCCTCATATCGCGACGCGTACCTCGAGACGGCACTGCTCTCGCACAATTCGGCCGGGCCGTCGACGGGTGTGGACAAGATCCTCGCCCTCTTCTACCCAGACCAATCAGAGGCTGACGGCCGTCCGTTGAGAGAAGTCGTCATGCTCCGACGTCTAGGCATGAGCCAGGCTGAGCTCGATGCGTTCCAGAAGGAAGCCAAGGATCTCGAGGTCTTGACGTGAGACGCCGACTCGCCGTCCGCTACGCAGCCGACACAATTCGTCGCGACGACCTCGATGCATTGCGATCTGCTTCATGCAACCGTCAGAGCCCGAAGGGTCGTTGTGAAGCTGGTAGCGCTACGGGGATTCGAACCCCGGTCTGATGGCTGAGAACCACCTGTCCTGGACCCCTAGACGATAGCGCCACAAAAGCGTTGGCTGCCCGGCAAGGATTCGAACCTCGACTAACTGGTCCAGAGCCAGTCGTGCTACCGTTACACCACCGGGCAGCGGAAAGCGGCGCGACAAGCTATCAGAGCCGCTCGATCGCCGCGAGCCGGCAACTCGCCGACTCCACGACTCGCCGAGTCGACGCCGCCCCTGGCCGCGACGAGCCCTCACACCCGCCGCGTCGACTCCTCCTGCCACCGCGACGCGGCATCGCGCAGACGCGCGAGCGTGCGCTCGCGGCCCCAGCAGCCACATCACCTCGAAGATCCCGGGGCTCACCTTCCGGCCCGGTGAGCGCGACGCGCGCCATGCCGATCAGCTCGCCGGCCTTGATGCCGAGCTCGGTCGCGAGCGCGCGCGTCTCGCGCTCCGAGGCTCTCGAGCGTGAACTCGGCGATCGTGCTCGAGCGCCGTCGCGAGCGCCTCGAGCCGCGGTGCCGCCTCGGCGCGCTCGCGCAGCTCGGTTCCACGCGGCCTCGTCCATCTCGGATACGTCGTCGCCAGCGCGAAGCGCGCCGTAGCGCTCGGCGTCGGCCAGCGTCTTCAGCCGATCGCCGATCGCGCGCACCAGTGCGCGCCAGCCACTCGGGCGTGCGGCTCGCGAGATCGTGGCCGCGCGCGCGCGAGGAATCGCGCGCACGCGCTCGCACGCGCTCCTCCTCGGGCAGGCGCTTCAGGTGCTGGCCGTTCATCCACTCGAGCTTCTCGAGGTTGAACACGGCGGGGTTCGAGCCGACGCGCTCGAGCGTGAACAGCTGCTCGAGCTCCGGCGAGCGAGAACAGCTCGCTGCTTGCCGTCGTAGGACCAGCCGAGCAGCGCCAGGAAGTTCACCAGCGCCTCGGGCAGGTAGCCGAGGTCGCGGATACGCCTCGACCGACGTCGCGCCGTGGCGCTTCGAGAGCCGCGTGCCGTCGGCGCCGAGGATCATCGGGCACGTGCGCGAACGACGGCGGCTGCTCCAGCCGAGCGCCTGGTAGAGCAGGATCTGGCGCGGCGTGTTCGAGATGTGATCGTCGCCGCGGATCACGTGCGTGATCTCCATCGCGTGGTCGTCGACGACGCAGGCGAAGTTGTACGGTCGGCAAGCCCGTCCGAGCGCAGCAGCACGAAGTCGTCGAGCACGTCGTTCTGCGAAGCTCACGCGCTCGCGCACGATGTCGTCCCACGCGATCTCGCCCGCCCGCCGGAGGCGGAAGCGCAGCGCGGCGGTGCGGCCCTCGGCCTCGCGCGCGCGCGCGTCCGCGGCGTCGAGCTCGCGGCAGCGGCCCGTCGTAGCGCGGCGCGCTCGCCGCGCGCAGCCTGCTCCTCGCGACGCGCGCTCGAGCTCCTCCGGCGTGCAGTAGCACGGATACGCGCGACCGGCGCGCGACGCAGGCGGTCGGCCGCGTCGGCGATACAGCGCCTGGCGCTCGCGACTGGAAGTAGGGCCGTGCGCGTCCGCCGACGCCGGGCCCCTCGTCCCAGTCGAGGCCGAGCCAGCGCAGGCTGTCGAGGATCGTGCCGAGCGATTCCTCGGTCGAGCGCGCGGCGTCGGTGTCCTCGATGCGCAGGATGAACGCGCCGCCCTGCCCGCGCGCGAACAGATAGTTGTAGAGCGCGGTGCGCGCGCCGCCGACGTGGAGAAACCCGGTGGGGCTGGGGGCGAATCGAACCCTCACGCTCATTCCAAGTCCGTCGCTTTCAATCGAGCGGGCGGCCCCGCAAGCGAGGCCGCCCGCGACGGCGTAATGGCGCGCGCGCCGCTAGTTCAGCACGACGAACTTCTGCGCCCGGCCCTCGCCTCCGATGCGGAGCTGGATGAAGTAGACGCCCGGCGCCCACCCGCGACGCCCGACGCATCGTTCAGGTCCCACGCCGCACTGTGGCGTCCCGCCATCGCCGTGCCGCGCGCGAGCGTCCGCACCGAGCGACCGGCGAGATCATACACGCCCAGCTCGAGCGGCTGACCCACCCGATCCGCGGGAACCGCATACCACAGCCGGCTCGTGCCGCGCGAGGGGTTCGGCATCGGGGCCGCCAGCTCGAGCGTGCGCGTGTCGGCCGGCACCTTCGGCTCTTCGACGACGCCCACGAACACCGGCGCGGTCGAGAGCCCCGTGCGCAGCGCGTCGTGGTGGAACTGCGGCCACGGCGGTGGACCGCCGGGCGAGAACGGGAAGTCGTAGTCCCACACGTATGTGTTCTGTCCCAGCCCGACACGACGATCTCGGTCTTGCCGTCGCCGTCGCAGTCGCACAACGCGGCGGCCGACTTGACCTCGGCGCCGAGGGTCATCGGGAAGCCGGGCAATGGCGTGGCGGTGAGGCCGCTCAGCGCGTTCAGGTTCCCCTGCTCGTCGCCCATCACGACGTCGCGTTCGAGCCGTCGCCGTCGATGTCGGCGACCACCGGGCTCGCCTCCGACGCGCTGCTCGTGAGCGGGCTGTAGCGCGCCGCCGTTCCAGCGGCGCGATGACGGCGCCCGTGCGATCGAACACGGTGATCGTGCCGTTCGGTGCTGGCGATGACGATGTCGACGAAGCCGTCGTGGTTCATGTCCGCGAGCGCGGGTGACGGCGTCTTGACGTTGTTGCTCGTGCGCACGAACTTCGGCCAACCCGGCCGCTTCACCCCAGTGTTCGAGAATACGTAGACCGAGTCCGGTCCGGTGTGGGTGGTGAGCGAGCCCATGACCGCGACGATGTCGTACTGGGTGTCGCTCGGACCGTCGAGGAAGCCGACGGCGCACGACGGCCGTCATGCGCGTTGGGTAGCTGGATCGGGAATCCGGGCAGGTTTGCGCCATTCGGCCGCCACGCGTAGAGCTTGCCGTCGAAGCCGCCGAAGACGATGTCCTTCTGGCCGTTGTTCGTCGAGGTCGAGCGATCACCGGCGTGCCGAAGTTGTACGGCGCGCCGAGCACTTTGAACACACCGATCGTCAATGGGTTCGCGTCGCCGTCGATCAGCTCCGGTGCCGTTGGCGTGGAAGGCGTAGAAGTTCACGCCGTTGGTGGCGAACACAATCTCCTTCTGCCCGTCGTTGTCGAGATCCCCGATCGCGGCCGACGACCAAGCGCCGTCCGTGATCTCTTCGGCCAGCCCGGCTTGGCGTTGCCCGCTTGATCGAACACGAACACCTGCGTCGAATCCGAGGCGATGCCGATCAGCTCCTGACGTTGTCGCCGTCCAGGTCGGCGATCGAGCCGCCGCCCTCAAAGTTCGTTCCCGCGCGTCGAGTGAAGTCGCCGTTCGTCGAGCCGCGCCGTCCGCGTCGTCGGAGCGCGGTGCCGTCCGCGTGCCAGCACGTAGAGGACGTCGTTGCCGGGCGACGATGTCGAGCGGGTAGCCCGACGAGAAGTGATCGACGGACCACCGGCGCGAACGTGCTCTGGAACATTGGAATCGGGAACACGGTGTGGAGCGGCGGGTTCGTGCTCGCCGAGATCGTCGACGACGGGGCCGACTCGGTGAACGACGAGTCGACGACCGTGACGCGATAGTAGAACCGCGTCAGCGACGGCAGCCCGCTATCGAGGTAGTAGGCGATGCGGTCCGTCGGCACAGGGTTGATGCGCGTGAACGGTCCGCCCGAGCTGTTGCTGCGGGTAGATGTTGTACCCGTAGAGATCGGGCACGTCGACTCTCGAACCACGTCAATCGGATGCTGGAGGCCTGCCCTGAACCCTGGTCAGCCCGATCGTCGGATCCGGCGGCACGATGTCGAGCGTCTGCGTGTAGCAGGAGGCCGAACTCGTCCGACACGCGGAGCTGGAGCTTGGCCGCGAGGCCCTGCACCGTGAACACCAGCGGGTCGCCGAGCTTCTCCTCGCCCGGGGCGAGCGCGCCCAGCGTCGACGTGCTGTCGGTCACCGTCGCGAGCCCGTCGTAGTTGCGCAGCACGGCGGTACACTTGATGGGCGTCGCCTGTGCCCATGTTGCGGACGCGCAGCTGGTAGGTCACCGACTCGCCCGGCTCGGGCACGCCGGTTGTTGTTGACGTTGTCGGTGATCGTGTGGCCGACGTGACGCGGCTGCGGCGCCCGCGCGGTCAGCGAGAACTTGCGGATCCACTGCCGGCCGAGCCCGTCGGTCACGCTGAGCGTGAACGGCACCTCCCGCTGATCCGGCGCCGTGAACGGTAGCGCTGACGCGGAACGGGCCGAAGGGCGTGACCTGGGCGCCCGGAGCGAGGGTGCCGTACGACTGCGATCGGCGACGTGATCGTCACCAGGCCGTCGGTGCGTCGATAGCGTAGGCCGACACGCTGCTCGCGGTGGTGCTGCCGTTGTTCCGGAGCGGCACCCGCAGGTCGACGACCTCGCCCACATCCCAGATGCCGTCGGTATCGCCGGTCGTGCCGCTGATCGCATCGTCGTCGATCACGGGCGTGCCGTCGGCGAGCACCGGCAGGCGCTGTCGCCGCCGTGACGTTGATCGTGGCCTCGTACGGGCGCGCGTTGAGCGGTGATCACCGTCAGGCTGAAGGTGCCGAGCGAGTCCGGCCGGAACTGAGCGTGAGGTTCCCGGCAGCCGTCGGTCTGGCCGACCCGGTAGTCGTCGCCCGACCTTGTAGGCGGTGACGCGCGCGTTGGCGAGCGGCGAGCCGCTGAACTCGACGTGCACGGCGAACGTCGTGTCGCTGAGCGGCATCGACGCGGTGTGCGTGACGGTCAGCGTGCTGCGGCCTGCCGGTCCAGATCCGCAGCTCGGGATCGCCCAGCATCGAGCAGCGTGAACTGCGTCCAGCGGTAGGCGTTGTCGTAGGTCGGAGAACTGGACGAGCGGCAGCTTCTGCCGCGCCTGCGCCTCGCCCACGCGCCGTGTAGCCGTCGACGAACATGGCCTTGAAGTAGTCCTGCTCGTAGTACCGGCCCGCGTACCGGGAAGTCGAACCGCGTCGAGCCGACGCTGGTGACGGCGCCGCCGTTCTGCGCGTGCAGGAACGCCTCGCCGATGCACGGGAAGTCGATCGCGTTCGACGTGCAGTTGATGGCGTACAGGTTGGTGAGCCGGTTGCCGTTCGTGAGGGCGAGCGCGTCGCGCGTTGTCAGAGATTGCCGGTCGCCGACCGACATCACGTTGCGGTAGCCGTGCCCGATGTGGACCGCGACGTTGTAGCCGCGGTTGAGCGAATCGAGCACGGCCTCGCGCGTCTCGGGCAGCGCGCCCGGGCTCCCACGCCGAGTTCGTGTAGTTCTGGTAGAGGCGCCCGTAGCGCATGTCCGGGTTCGTTGTGAATCGAGGGCAGCACGCTCCTCAGCCAACATGGCGCCGTCGAGCTCGATCGGCATCGCGGGCCGTCCAGTTCTGCGGGAACAGCACCTCGGCGAAGAACAGCATCGAGTTCTCGTAGTCGCCGACCGGCGTCTGCTCGTGTACTGGAGCGTCTTGTCGACGAACTGTTTCGCGTCCGCGACCGTGGCCACCGGCGCGCGGCCGACGTACACCTCGGGCAAGCAGGTCGACGCTGTCGACGGGTCCGCCGGTTGCGCCTCGCCGTAGTAGCGATTGCCGTCGGCGTTCCAGTTGCCGTCGAGGCACGAGAAGTACATGTCGGCACGCGATGTCCTCGCCGCCGTTGTAGCTGGTGCGGGCGTAGACGCGTCGGGAATGATCTCGGTGTCGCCGCCGAGCAGCACCCACTTGGTGCCCCAGCGCGAGTAGGCGTCGCGGATGAACATGGCGGATCCGCTCGGCGTCGTCCGACCCCGCCGGGTACTGCTGGCTGGATGAAGCGACAGCGTGCGCACCACCGCCGGCACGCCGGTCTGCGTCTTCCAGTCGGCGAGCCGCTGGAACTCGGCCGCCAGCGCGTCGTTGGTGATGATCACGTACTGGACCGGGCTTCCGAGCAGCGACGGGATCTGGGTCGCCGCAGGCTTCGGGACGGCGCGAGGGTCCGGCCGGAGAGCGGCGCCGGCGTGCGCGCGGCCGCCAGAGACTTCGCCCACATCGGGTCGTCTTCCCATTCGGGGATTACACGCAGGCGCTCGAGCGGACGCGTCGCGCTGGTGCGAGCGTCAGCCGCACCCGCACGCGGGTCACGCGCTCGAGGCGTCCGGACTGGGCGCGTCCCAGCGAACGGGCGAGACCTTGAGGTAGGCGACGTTCCGTCCGCGCTGCCAGCCCTGGGCGCCGATGCTGACCGCCTTGCTCGGGCTGGAAGCCGGTGCGGGAGTAGTACATGGGGTCCGGCGCCGTGCGCTGAACCGGGCTCATGCCATGCTCGATCACCGCGGTGGTCGCGAGCCGAACGTGGTCGGCGACCGGCTCGGTCTCGAGGGCGACGACATAGACGGCCGTGATGGACATGCCCGGCGGAAGGGTCACGGGCTCGGCGAGGAGCGGCAACTCGGGCCGACCCGGGGTGAGGTCGGGTGCGCCGCCTCGGAAGGCGATCGTTGTGGCCTCACCCTGCCGGTCCAGCTTCAGACGGCCGGCTTCATACCGAAATTCCTGTTCGATCGTGGTGGCGGCGAAGGAAGGTGACACAGATGCAAAGGCAAGCGCTGTCGAGCACAGCGCCGCCAAGCGCAGGAGTCTCATCGGGGACTCTCCTGAGGCGGTCCGGGTGAGCCGAAGGGACTGGTTCGGCGGCCCGTCCGGAAGGGGCAAGCACAGCGGACCGCGCGGGCATGCGATAAGGGTGACAGGACCCCGTGCTTGAGGCGGCCGCCGCCGTGCGCCATAACGATAGTGAACCGGGGTGAGCCGGGTCAACGACGGATCGCGTCGCGCGTGGCCTTAGGCGGCCTCGGACCGAATCGGGATGGCTCTCACGGCGGGCCTGCCGTCGCGTTCCACCCAGACGAAACGGAGTCCCGCCAGGGGCAACACCGACCAGCTCCTCACCCAGGCGGTTCTGCAGCGCGTCGGGGTCGTACTGCGGCGCCCGCTCGCCCAACGAGACGATCGAGTCGAACTCGCGGGTCCTCCATCCGGTTCGAACCGGACCCACCGCCTGGCCCCGGGTCGGCGGATCACGTACGGGGCGACGAGGCCGGCGACGCCGGCGATCAGGTCACCTTCGCCTCGACCGGGACGAGGTGAGAGGCCCGCGGTTCAGCCTTCAGCTCGTCGCGCCAGTTGTCGCCGGTGAGCGGACGAAGCTCCGCGTAGATGGACTGGTTCGCCCACTGCCCCGAGCAATACGTAACTGAACGAAGCGGTACT